>Ga0075464_10000157_pt1 | contig 28070 bp, 38 predicted proteins | sample DEB19_08_DNA_5_FD_75068 | JGI IMG/M metagenome (GOLD analysis project Ga0075464, IMG submission 75068) | Aqueous microbial communities from the Delaware River and Bay under freshwater to marine salinity gradient to study organic matter... | ecosystem: Environmental > Aquatic > Marine > Coastal ...
AAATCCTTGTCGCGGTAGGTCTTTGCCAACGTATGCAGCACGTCGACCGGGTCGCGGGCGGGTTTCGAAATCAAATGAGACATGGCGCACCTCGCACAGTAAACACTCCAGTCGTAAAAGCGCAGACTGAAGTCATGGAAGAAAAGGCCCGGCCAGCCAGGCCCGGGAAAACGCTGCGACCGGAGACGAGGCCGCACCGAGGAGAGAAAAAGGAGGCACCAGACATGACAGAATCAGCTTTCCACAGACCGATTGACCGACACGAAGGGGAACCCCATGAACCTGGAAAAAGAAATCGAACGCCTGGCGAAAGTCATCGGCGGAATGGCCGAGCAGCAGGACATCATGCTGGCCGAATTGGTAGCGACCCGGAAGGCGCTGGCGATCATGTCCGCTTACCTGCCGATGACATAGACGGACGTGGAGCGCGCATGGGAAATGGCAGTTGTCCAGGAAGACAACGCCAGCGAACCGGACGGAATGAACGCTTACACGCAGCCAATCGAAATCGAAACGATTCGGACCCTTCTTGCCCAGGCAGGGCTGGTATGGCGAAGTCGAAACCCCGGCGCCTGAACAAATCATGCTTCCTTCGCATCGCTTCCTTGAGGCGTGAATCGTTCATTTCAATTTCCTCAATTGGGCGGCATAGCGGATCGACACGCCCAGGGCAGCGGATATCTGCAGCACTTCCAGCGCAGCAATCTGGTACGGCTGTAGCACAGACGCTGCCACTTTCGGAGATGGCGTCATGACACGAGAACTCTTGCGGCGCTTTTTCGCCATCTCAGGCCGCCTTCTCTTCGGAAATCGGCATCGCATCGGTTGCATTCGGAAAAAGATCAGGCCGGAGAGCATGTGGCGTAACAGTCCAGTTCGTGGCCGCGCAAATCTCGCGAACCCGCTCGGCAGGAACGCCATTCAATTGCCACTTGCGTACAGCCTCCCGGGATACGCCAAGGGAAATAGCCGCCGCAGTAAAGGTTTTCCAGAATCCGAGAATCATCATGGGAGAGATTATGGCAACTGATAGTTGCACTAGTCAACAACTGATTTGTGGTTTTGATTCCGCTAACCTGCAACTCATGGTTGCGAATCAAAAAACAGACTTTGCCGAACGGCAAGGCAAGTCCAAATAGTAAAACCCGCTTCGGCGGGTTTTTTATTGCCCCAGTACGCAACTAACGGTTGTTGACTTATAAATAAATCCGGTGATAATTCGCAACCATTAGTTGCACTTATTAACCGGAGGGTACCATGGCCACACAACGCAACCCGCTCCAGCTCGTCAAGGAAGCCAAGCAGATCGCCAAGGATCACGGCTGCATGGTCATCGAGAAGGGCGGCAAATTCCTCGTCTATCGCAAGACATTCAACCACTCGGCCTATCTCGGCTCGCGTGGCACTCCGGCAGCGCTCCGCGCCTTTGTCTGCCGCGTGACCAATTTCCACTGAGGCAGCGCCCATGATCACCCCGCTCATCACCACCGACGAAACCCTCTTCGACGAGTGCCTGCAGGCCGCCAGCGCCCACGGCATGCACCTGATCGGCAACGGCCAGCGCGTCGCCTTCAGCCCGGTCATTCCCGCCGGCTGGGTGCGCCTCAGCCCCAAGGTCATCAACCCCACCCATGCCCGTCTGGAGGTATCCCCATGCAACGCCTGATCAACTGGCTGTACTTCGCCTTCTTCGGCCTGCGCATCCGCACCCAGGAGCAGCACATCGCCGACCTGGAACAACTGCTGTCCGAGCTGCTCGACGACCGTGAGGCCCTTGAGGACGACATCAACATGGTCACCGAGCGCCTGCTCGACGCCATGATCGCCCGCGATCGCAAATCAGTCGAACGCGCCTGGAACCACAAGGTGCACACGCCTGCACCGACCTACAACTAAGGCCATCATGAACACCTTCCAAACCATCGAAACCACGCGGCTGTTTGAGTCTCCGCTCAACCCGCGCAAGCACTTCAACCAGCCCGCCCTGGACGAGCTCACGGCCAGCATCGCCATTCATGGCGTGCTGCAGCCGCTGCTCGTTCGACCCGACAACCAGGGCCAGTACGAAATCGTCAATGGTGCCCGCCGCTACCGCGCCGCGATCGCCGCCGGGCTGACCCAGGTGCCCGCCATGATTCGCGAGATGACCGACGAGCAGCTGCTCGAAGCGGCCGTCATCGAGAACCTGCAGCGCGACGACCTGCACCCGCTCGAAGAGGCCGAAGGCTACGGCCGCATGATGCAGGATCACGGCTACTCCGCCGACAGCCTGGCTGAAAAGATCAGCAAGTCCCGCAGCTACATCTTCGGCCGCCTGAAGCTGCTCGACCTCTCCGAGGATGCCCGCCGCCTCTTCTACGCCGGCACGCTCAACGCCTCTACCGCCTTGCTCGTCGCCCGTATCCCGACCCACAAGCTGCAAGCCAAGGCCATCGAGGACATCACGCAAACCAACTATCACGGCGACACCAAGTCAGTCCGTGAGGCCGGCCGATGGATTCGCGATCGTTACATGCTGCGCCTGGCCGATGCCCCCTTCCCCACCGACGACGGCGAACTGGTTGCGCTGGCCGGCCCCTGCGGTGCATGCCCCAAGCGCACTGGCAACGCCCCGGAGCTCTTCGACGATATCGAAAGCGCCGACGTCTGCACCGACCCCGACTGTTTCACGACCAAGAAGATGGCCGCAGCCGAGCGCCGCATTCAGCAGGCCGGCAAAGACATCCAGGTCATCACCGGCGAAGAGGCCGAGAAGATCATGCCGTCTTACCAGGCCGAGTCCCGCACCCACGTCAAGCTCGACAGCCCCTGCTACGACGACCCCGACCACCGCACCTACCGCGAAATCATGGCTGACGATACCGACGGCGTCGCCATGATCGAGCACGGCCACAAAGGCGAGCTGGTCGAGGTCGTGCCCAAGAAGGTCATCGCCGAAAAGCTCAAGGCCGCCGGCGTCGTCACCCGCAAGGAAGTCGAGAAGGAAGACAACAAGAAGCTACTCGCCCGCGTCAAGCTCGCCAACCACTGGCGCGACAAGATGTTCAAGCAGGTACGCCAACTGGCAGGCAAGGAAGCAAAAGAGGAAGGCATCAGCCACCTGCTGCTCGACGCCATGCCCATCATTGCGCTGCGTTTCCTGACCGAAGTCGGCTTCGACAAGGGCGGCAAGGTGTGCGGCCTGTGGGGTGCCATCGGCACTGACAACTACGCCCGCTTCGATGCCTTCAAGTTCGGCCTACCAAATCTCTCCCTGGAAGAGCAATTCCTCTTCATCCTCGACCTCGCCCTGATCTCCGACCACACCGTTGACCAGTACAACGTCGCCAACGAACCCGGCAACCTCATCACCTTCGCCCGCGCCCTGGAAATCGACCCCGACGCCCTGCTCATCGAGGCCAAGGAAGAGATAAAAGCCGCCGAACTCGCGAAAAAACCCAAGAAAACCCCGAAAAAAGCCCGTTCCGTGCCCTCTGACGCCCATCTTCCCCCTACCGAAGCTGCGCAGGCGGGGGATTTATCGCGCGCGAAAAGCGAAGGCGGCGCGCCCGAAGCTGCGCCGGCGGGCGGGGAAAACCCGCTCGAAGAAGCAACGGCGGAAGAGCAGTCGAGCGCCTCTATCGAGGCGAACGAAACACCATCCGACGGCGTTCCCGTCTTCGCGGTGGGCGATACCGTGCTCGTGCTGGATGTCCCGAATCCTGAATATGGAATCCGGTCTGGACTTGCTGGGCAAGGTGGTGAGATCAGCCAGATTTATATCGATGGCCGTCGGTCACCGATCCTTGTCGTTATTGATGGTGAAGAATATTCGTTCGACCCAGCCCAGCTGCAGCGCATTGCCTGGCTTGAAGAAAAGGCAATCGAGACGGACGCAAAACCATCCATCTCCAAATACGGCATCGCGATCAAGTACCGCCACCCCGACAACGCCGAGCTGGAATGGACCGGCCGAGGCCGTAAGCCAAAGTGGGTAGAGCACTGCCTGACCAACGGCATGACCCTGCAACAACTGGAGATCGCAGCATGAACTTCACCGGAACCCCGCCCATCCTCCCACTGCCCGAAAGCGTCAACCGCTGCCTGGCACATGGCGAGATGAAAAACGAATGGTGCGAGCGCCGCTACCAATGCGCCTGCCACGAAACCATCAAGCACGACCGTAGCCTCAAAACCGCCACCGCCTATCGCAAATGCACGTCCGACCTGTACGCCGCCTATATCCCCCTGGAAGGCTTCCAGCCCTGCGAGGAAGAAGAGGAAGGGCGACCAGCATGAGCCCATCCCAACGCGAAACCATCGCAAACGCGGCCGCGATGCTCGACGGTATGGCGCTTGAACTTCGCCGTTCTCATGCCATCCCGCCGAGCTATACGGTCATCCCTGAACCGGAAGTCGCTCAGGGCATGACCAGCATCACCGCCATCGTCGCCCACCGCATCGTACCCCCCATGCCGGTCGGCCGCTGCATCTCCCACAGCGCTGACCGGACCACCAAAGAGCAGCCCTTCGTGGAAGAGGCCGGCCCGAAGCCCAAGGCCAACAAGCGCCAGATCGATCTGGGTATCCAGTCGCGCAAGGAAGTACTTGCCGCAATCAAGGCAGGCCACAACGACACGCTCAAGATCATGGCCCATACCAAGCTGTCAAAGTCGGCCGTGTTCGGCCACTGGAATCAGCTCGTCAACAGGGGATTGATCACGGTCGATAGGACCAAGAAGCCCTTCCGGTTCAAGGTGGTGAAATGAGAAAGCGCAGCACCTACCGGAAGCGGCCGGTCTCGACACCTTTGATGGTCGAGCGCAGCTTGTGCGAAGTAGACGTCGAGCTGGCCGAGCGCATGCTGATCGAGGCCTTCGCCGGCGGCTGGGCAACGACCAAGCACTATGACGGCCTGGCCAACATGCGCAACGTGCTGACCGTCGCAGCGGCCTACAAGGAAGCCAAGGACGTCCTGCACATCTGCGACGCGATGCGTATCCCGATGGCGAACCTTCGCGAGCGCTACGAGTCCAGCGGCCGCATGGGCGTCACGGGGGAAGAGCTGAAGCTGCTCCGCGTCTTTGCCGATACCTACCGTGATTTCTGGAAGCGCCAGCCGCTGGCTCTGTTCAAGGCCGCCTGCCGCGAAACCAATATTGCGCTTGGCTACGACCAGCAAGCCAGCCAGACCGAAGCCACCGTCGTCTAATTCCATGGCCCGCTACGTTCTCATCCCTAAATTCTGCGAGCTGACCGGCTACACGCCGGCTGCTGTACGCGCCAAGATTAGGGATGTAATCTGGCTGGAGGGGCGCGAGTTTCGCAAAGCGCCCGATGGGCATATCGTGATTGACATGGATGGGTACGAGTCATGGGTGGAGCAAGGTCTTACGACGGGGTTCGCTCCCGTAGCGCAAAAAGCATCGAAATCGATTTCATCTTCCAGGGCCAACGGTGCCGGGAAACCTTCAAGGTCGCCCCAACCCCTGCAAATCTGAAGCGCGTATCGCAGCATCGGTCCACGATCCTTGACGCGATCGCCCATGGAACCTTCGATTACGCCGTCACCTTCCCCGAGTCCAAGAACAGATTCAAGTTTTCCGAGCGGCCACAAGCGGCAGGACTGCGCCTGGAGGACTATCTCGAAGGCTGGATCAAAGGCAAGCAGAAGCAACTAAAGTCCAGCACCTGGGACGGCTACAACAAGATCGTCACCATGATCAACAACGATCCGATCGGGCGCGTACTGCTGCCCGATCTGCGCCGCGTTCATGTCCGCGACTGGTGCAAGACACAGAAATGCGGAAACAAGTGGCTGGCCAACGTTCAAAGCGTGCTGCGCTCGGCCCTCCAGGATGCCCTCGACGACGACCTGATCGAGACCAACCCCCTCTATGGCTGGAAGTACGAAAACGCCGAGGCGCTCAAGGTCATCGATGATGTCGATCCCTTTGACACAATCGAGCGTGAAGCGATTTTAACGGCCTGCCGTGATCCGCAGTACCGGAATCTCTTTGAATTCGCATTCTGGACCGGTTTGCGCACGTCTGAGCTGGTTGCGCTGACCTGGGGAGATATAGATTGGCTACGGGGAGAGGCGCGCATCAACAAAGCCAAGACCCAATCAGCGGAAGAAGCCGAGACCACGAAGACCCGAAAAGGCATTCGCGACGTGAAGCTGCTTGCGCCGGCCATGGCTGCCCTCAAGCGTCAAAAGCTGATTACGTTCATGCAGGATGGCGTGATCTTCAGGGACCCGCGATCAGGCGAACCCTGGGAAGGCGACGAGGCGATACGCCAGGGACCCTGGAAGACCGCAATCCGGATTTCCGGAGTGCGCTATCGCCGCCCCTACCAGACGCGCCACACCTACGCGTCGATGATGCTCACCGCGGGCGAGCCGCTGGGCTGGTTGGCCAACCAGATGGGCCACAGCGATCTCAGCATGCTGGCCCGTACCTATGCCCGCTGGATCAAGTCGGCAACGCCGGACGTGGGCAACAAGGCCGTCGCGATGTTCGCCGCTTCTGCGACTTGTGACTCAATTTGTGACACAGCAGGATCAAATGACGATATATCGGCGTCACAAACGAGTCACAACGCTAAGCTAAGCGCTTGAATAACAATGATTGTTATGGTGTGCCCGGAGGGACTCGAACCCGCCCTTTTCCGCGTGGTTATTGAACTGTAGCGGCCTTGTGACACAGCCGTGACATCACAACCACGGAAACCAAAGCCTTGCCCAGTTCATCCAGCACTTTATCCCGGCATTCGATGCCGACTCCCAGGCCTTGAGCAGCGGTGGGTGCTCGGCTTTCCATTTCTGCAGACTAATGATCTCGGCATCCATTTCAAATCCTTCCATTACCCAGGTATAAATCGGCGAGCGCCTGCTCTTTCGTTGCCCATCGACGGATCGAGAGCAAGCGGAAGTGACGCACAACATAGTGGCCATCGAAGAGGATGACGCAATCACGACGCGTCCAGCGCCGGCGGCGCGGCGGGACATACTCAACGGTGCGCAGATAGCGCCAACCTGCCCGCTCGGCAAAGCCGAAGTGCGGGATCAGACCGCGAAAAGCATGAGATCGGCGAACCCAGGCATATTGGCGGCAATGGCCAACGCCCCAGATCCACATGGCGACCAGCCAGCAGTTGAGCATCGGCCGTGACATCTCAGGCTTTCACAAATGGATAGCGAAGCCAGCGCCAGGCGAGCCAGTGACGGCGCCAGCTGCTGGAGGTGGCGATCATGCCGCGATGTCGCTGATTGAGATTCCCGCCCATGCTATTTCGGCCAGGCTTCGCTCAGGGTTTGGACGTCGCTGGCGTGACCGTCAGCTGCTGCTGCCACCGCGCCATATTCTCCCGCGCACTCGCCGAGTAGCTGGAGGGCGGCATCGGCTGTCGCGCTGCTGGCCTGTCCGGTATTTCCGGACAGCTCACTGCGATGGGCGGCGACGGTGTCGCGCAGGCCGAGAGCAGACCGGCGAGCAGCATCATAGTCAGTGCGGATTTTCTTTTCGCGTTCGGTAGCGGCATTCTGGGCCTCAGTCAGTTTGGTCATCAGGGATTGCTCTTTGATACGGGCCGCAGACTCGGCAGCGAAGGCGGCCTGCAGGCGGATGGCCTTGTCAGCATCCCACTTGTCTTGAACCTGCTCCCGTCCGGTCGTGCAGCCGGCGATGAATGTTCCTGCCAGGAAGGCCAGAATGGCAGCGATACGAACGAGCGGCTCGGTCAGCATCCCAGCACCTTGCGCGCACGATCGAAGTAAGCCAGGCGATCAACGTAACCATTCAGGCCGCCATTGATGACACGGGTGATTGTCTGGAAGCTGTTCGGGCAATCTGCTGTGACGTTCAGGCCGCGTACCCACCAGAACCAGGCCGCCGATCGGGCGGCATTATTCGGCTCCTCGAGCAGCTCCGGCTCGGCAATCAGAATGTCGGAATCGCCGAATAGTGCCAGGCTGCACTGCCGGTAATTGTGCCGGCCGGTTATCTGGATCAGACCGCGCCCCTTGAAACGCTGGCCATCGCCATCGGCTTCCGGCGTGTTGCCGAGGCGTTCCGCCAGGCGGCCGGTATCGTAACTGGCACCGCTGGCCAGCTCGCGCACGTAGCGCAGTTCGCCAGATTCATGGGCAATCTGCGCCAGGAAGGCGGCAATCCGCCGCGGGGTATCGATGCCGAATTCCGTCATGGCCTCGTTGAGCGCATCGATCCAGAGCAGCGCCCGGCTTTTGGCATAGGGCATGATCTTGATCAGTTGTTCGGCCGTGATCATGACTTGCCGCCGCTGACGTTGATCACGCGATCCTCAAGGAGCTTGATGGCCTCGCCGCCCATGTAACCAGCCATGCCGCAGATAAGGGCCGACATGGGGCCGGACAGGCCATATTCGACAGCGATCAACCAGAACATCAGGCCGGCAAAGCCGGATACTGAAAGATGGATGATCATCGCCGCCAGCTTGAAGACTTTTCCCTTCTGGACCTGACGAAGATACCCAACAGTGCCACCCCAAAGGGCAGTAATTGCGGGAAGCCAATACTGGACGATTTCCTTTTCAGGCACTTTTGTTCCCTTCTCCGGTCTTTGCCGGCGATGTGGCGTAAAAAAACCGTCCGAAGGCGGCTGCATAGATAATAATTTCTCAAACCCAGCAAACCGGCGATGCGCCCCGCGCAATCGCACCAGTGACCGGATGCTCAGAGGCGTATTTCGCACCGCCAGAAAATAGCGTCGGCGAATAGACAGTTGATTCACTTCCGACCGCCCCGACAACGCCGCGAAAAACCACGTTGTTAGTGATCGTGGCACCAGGCAGCAAGTACTCCCGGTGAATCAATCCATAAACCGAATTGCTATATCGCCAGGCTCCGAATATTGCCTCGCCATTTGGCCCGGCGTTTGGTCCAAGCGGTCCATATGAATCCGCGCCAGCTTGTGACCCGTAGCGCCACGACTCGACGCCAGATAAGGTTGTGCTGCCGGAGCCAAAGTTGAAAATGGTCGAACTGCTTGACGACGTGACGGGCGCCAGGCCGGATTTGTAGCTAATGCTCGCCGTCCCTGATGCGGTAACGCTCATACTTTGCGATAAGACGGCAGCACCATTTGCGCGAATCTCGGCGGTGACGGTGAAGGTTGATGATTTTGTGAACGTCCAAAGACAATCACCACCCGTTACGTCGACGCCGGAAATGGAAACATCCCCGGTTCCGGTGTAATTCTCTTTGCGATGGAGCGTCATGATCTGGGCGACGCCAGCCACATACCGAGCACCGATCAGCAAGGTATGCTCGGTGTAATCATTTTGCGCCGTTGGCCATGATCGCCAGTTATTAATCGCCACCCAGCCAGGCGCGTTATAGCTGGACTGGACGATGTACTGCGGCGACCAGGTGCCATCCATATAGGCAATTTTCCACGTTTGGGAAACGCTTGTAGCCTGGCTGGAACTGCCAACAAAATCGGCCAGCTTTGTAATGCTTGCCGTGGCGGACGGAGGTATTCCGGTAATGCTCACCTCGAACAGCCCCAGCACCCGCCTGAACGGAAACGGCGTTGTCGATACCGTCTCAAAAACTGACATCAGAAATTTTGATCCAGTTTCGTTGATGTCTTCAATGATCGAAAGAACTCCGGCCCCGGCAATGTCACCACCGGCATCGAATGTTGCGCTAACCATTGTTGTGGCCTGCGTCACCACTGTTGCCGCAGGGTCTGAAATCTCACCGAAATTTGTCAGATTGAGGATGATTTCGAGCCGGTTTACACCACTCGTCGAGGTAGGGTTTCGATTGACGTCGACATGCCACGCAGAGCCGTCGCTCGCGATATAAATCGGCCCGCCCATGTTTTTGCCGTACAGCCGCTGATAGCCGCCGGAGAGCAGCGCATAATTGAGCCAGGTACGGCCAGCCGCTACATCATTCGCATCGTTTGTTGCTGCGGCTACACCGGGCTTTGCCAGCTTTGCGCAAAATCCAGGTGGGTTGAAATCGGTGCCGGAAGGCGCTATGCCGGGAATGGCGAAGGCAGGCCCAGCCGGAGGGGTCACATAGCCTGTCGCTATGCTGTACAGGCCGTGCCACGGGTGGCCGAACTTCAGAACCTCGTTGAGAAGGACTGCTTCACCCTGGCTCATGGATGGTCAAATACCAGTTGTGCAGCGGCACCGGTCGCATCGGTGAAGTCGATTGTCTTGACTGGCTTGATCTGCAGTGAAAATAATCCGTCCGTGCTGACGATCACGGTCGGGCTATGCCACGTCCGGGCTGCATAGGATGTCTCGGTTAGTGGGGATGAAATACCTCCACTGCCCCCACCTTTACCGTTGTTATTGAGTGCAGCCGATTTTGCAGCACCGGCAGCAGGTCTATTTTTCATCGGCTCGACAGGCTGAGCAGCGCCTTGTGCCTCTTCGGTCAGCGCGCGGAGCGCCTCAGTCAGATCTTTACTCATGTCTCGATCAACTCGTTGGTCGTCAGGCCGATGTCTTTGTATACGCCGACTACATGCAGGCTATCGAGCACCGACATGTGGATGGGGATAGCGTTGGCGATCCCGCTCAAGATGATTGCCGGCAGGACCAGCGCTGCACCAGGCGTTGCTGAAGCCAGGCCAGAGGCAGATAGTGCCAGGCGCAAGGTGCTGCTCGGCAGGCCGATGGCCGGGGCTGCATCCGTCGGTGAAATGGTAATGGCGGCGACGCCTGGCGAGCTTTTAACACGGCATGTCCTGCCCGGCAGCGGACTACCAAAGTAAATGACCTTGTCCGCTGGAGTCGGGTACAGATGGTCCTGGACAAAAGCCAGGCGATGAACCAGACGGGTAGTCAGGGCGGGATCAGCGTAAAAACCGAAACTCAGGGCCATGGCGATCTCAGAAGGTGATGGCCAGCGAACCGCCGGCAATGGACCAGGTTGCGGAGATCGTGCCGGCCTGTTCCAGGGCGTCACGGTGTGACTGGGAAATAGCAGGCATGATCACGCGGAATTGCTCCTGGTACGTCGGCGCAGTCGGGTCGTAGCTACCGGCTGTAGGCAGGACGTTGCACAAGAATCCGATCAACGTATCCGGGTCGGGTGTGCGCGGCGTATCGGCGCGGCCGCCGACATGGTTGGCGAGGGCAACAGGCGTACCAATATGCGCTACAACACCAGTCGGCGCCACAGCTGAAGCCGTAATGGCGGTGCTGCTGCCGGCGCTTTCCGGCACGGCTAGCACAATCGATGTCTCGGTATCCCCACTATCGATATCAAGCATGTGCTCGAGATCAATGACCTGCCCCGTCGCGCTGACACCTTGAGCGGAAATGGCTAAGACGGATCCGATTTCCCAACGTGGATCTATCGGCCGGGAAAAAGATACTGTGCGATTACGGAGCGCCCGAGCGACCTTGCGGACGACCTTACCGACCATATGGGTCGTGGCAGCATCGATGTCGGCCTGCACGATATCAGCCCAGTAATCGCTCCCACCATTGGCGCCGGGGTGCGGCGGCAATAGCCCCTCATAGCCTGTAGGTGGCACTGCCACAGTCGGCGCGTTACTGGCCCAGATACCGATATCTGCTTCGGCTGTAGGGGTAGTTTCCCACTCGGCGCCATCAAAGTCGCTGCTGAGTGCTTCATTGATCGTTTCAGTACGATCTGATCCGCCGGTCAAGGTAATCGTGTAGGTGTAAGACGTCTCCACGTTTTGATACCAGCGGCGGTATAGCGTGCAATTGACTGAGTCAGCCAGGAACGGGGCATTCTCATAGGACACGATGTACGTGATGGTGGCGGGGCCGACGATCACGGGATAGGTCCCAGGTGTTGGCGAAACGACATTGATTTCGCCCTTGACTTGCCATTCGGAAATACCTGACAGCGCCTGCTGTACGGCAGCTTTTGTTGCCCAGTTCGTGCCGTGAACGACGAAGTCGGTAAAGGTAAGACGCGACCAAGTCACGGCGCGCTCGATCTGGTGCAGACGCGGATGACGGTGCTTGAGCGTCGCGGTAAAAGTGCCTGGCAGATCGGCAGGCCAGGTCGGGCTGATCGATACCGAATCATCAAAAACATCGCCTGCACCGAAGATTGCGGACGGCGTACCAATGGACCAAGGTATCGCCTGCCATAAACCTGTGCTGTCGATCGATACGGCACCGGCCATGCTATCAAGCAGCGTGGAAAAATAGGATACCGGGTCGGGGTCGGTGGCATTCCACGAGTAGAGCTTTTGTGCTGGGAAAGCCAGGCCACCGAACAGCGCCTCGACCTCAGCAGCAGACTGGCAAGCGGCAATGCGCGCCTGATAACCATCACGGCAGGACAATGTGACAGTATGCGATGTCATATCCAGCGGAGCACGCTCAACCGTACCGGCAAAAAGCTGGTAATAGGCCAAGGCACCTGCCCGATCCAACGAAACACCGATGGTGATTTCCTGTCCAGCCAGGGAAGTCAAATCGCTAGCCAGGAGCGGCTGGTAAGAAAGTGTCGCAATACGCGCTGAATCTTCAGCGGCACTGATCTTGATCTGCCCCGATAGACGGTCCGAAATATCAGAGCCATCAAGCATGACCACCGGTACCCAGCGCAGGCCACCTGGCGCTGACAAAAAGACATTCGGATTGATCACTGCGATCTGCAGTCCGAGCGTCACATAGCCAGTATCCGGCGGCGGCGTAGATGTGCCGCCGGAATCAAATGACGCATCGAAAGCAGCGTCGAATGCGGACATTATTCGACCTGCCCGATGATGGTGACAAAAACCTTGATATTGGATGTCGGATTAGCCAGTACACCGGAAGCGTTATAGATCTCCAGAGAGACCGATCCATAATTGCTGGAAGCAAACCATGTCCAACCGGCGGGAAGTCCTGAAATACTGACTGCCCCAATATACGTCACCACCATGTAACCCGCGCGGACGGGATAAGCGCTTGTATCAATAGATGCGTCGAAATGCCCAGTCGACGTTTTTGTGAACGAGCTGGAAATCGGTCCGACATTATTGGTCGGCGTCGTGACCGATCCGCTTACTGTGTAAGCAAAGCCCAGCACGGCACAGGTAACAACGGAACCAGCCTCAAGTACGTGCGGGTCATCCCAGTTTTCGCCGCCGACTTTTCCGGCATCGGTATTGGCTAGACCAGACACTTTTTCATGGGTTAAACGCATCTCATGCTACCTCGCAGGTTAAATTCCAGGCCGGCGCATTGCTGCGCCCATGGCGCTGGGATGGGGGCTCGGCAATCACTGTCATCTTGATGTAGACGTATCGAATGGCATTGCCATCTTTATCGGTGACTGTGTGCTCCGGAAAATCTGACCGCGCTATCCAACCTGACGGCAGCGGCTCTCCAACCGACAAGCCGACTGGGGTTGGCAACTCGATATCGAAAGGCTGGTCATAGTCGATTGCGTTGAGTACGGATGGCACCCAACCACTGGCCGATATCGAGACTCGCCACTTGCGCCAATGGGTCAATTTCAAGGCGGCGCCATTGGCCATACGGCGCGTCGTTGAACCACCGATTGGATCAATCGTCTGCTCATAATCGAGCCAGCTCAGGATCGGCAGATCGATGCCATCAATAATCAGACTGGGCAAACTCACGGGCGCCTCGCAAACTGCAAACGCGCGCGATCAAAGACGCGCAAAATTTCGTCAGCCGAATCGCGGCGAGCTTCGGCATTGATGCGGCCAAGCTTTCCGAAATCAAGTACTAGCGGGGTAGTTTGACTACCATACAGGCCACTACTGGCAATAGATGACGACAACTGGGGAATAGGAAATGAATCAACTAGACCACCGCCGGCATAGCCCTTGAGGGCGCGCATGCCGTAGCGGTGAAAGCGCCAGAGGAAATCCAGGGCGCCTGGTTCCGCCGTACGCTCGGAATTGACGACGAACTCCTTGCGATGAACGATGCCGGCGGGCTCGAACTTGCCGCCGAATCCAGTCCAGCCACCACCAGCAAACCCGGTCGGATTGGTTACCTCGGCAGCCTTGTTGGCATTACCGGCAGCAATGGCCGCGGCAGATCCGACTTCATTGACTGTCACGGTCACCGTCTTGTCTTTCATCGCATCCAGCTTTGTCTGGATATTCGCGATATTGCCGAGCGCCTCGTCGATCTTGACCTTGATCTCCAGCGCCGCCGCCTTGGTCTGCAGCTCGGTCAGCTTGGCTTCGACTGTGGCCAGCGTGGCAGCCTGATCGGTAGCGCGCTTTTCAAGGGCGGCGGCTTCGGCCTGCTTGGCCTTAGCTTGCTGTTCGATCAGCCCGGCCTGGTCATTGCCGACCTGCTCGACCATGTCGGCATTGCCGCTGGCTTCGGCAAACTTCTGGGCACGATCCAGGAAGGCTTCAGCCTGTTTCTGGTATTTCTCAAATTCCTTGGTACGGCCATCCAGCTTGGCAGCACCGGCAGCAGCGGCATAGTAGGCGCCCTGCCCTTGCGCTTCCTGAGCGCGGGCCAGGTTGGCGGCCTGCTGCTCTTCCGGCGATAGGCCGGACTCCCGAATCTGGGTGGCTTTATCGAGTGCAGACGTGCGTACCCCGGCCGCTTTTTCGAGTAGCTTAGTCGCATCATCCGCAGCTACCTGGGCTTCCTTACGACTAGTTTCCCAGGCACTGCGCAGGGCATCCCGAAGCTTTTCAGCCTCCTTTATCTGATCGGCCGTGCGGGCCTTGTCATCCTTGAGGATATCGGCCGATGCTTTTCCGGCGGCAATGGCGCGGAGGTTTTCGAGCTTGGCGAGTTCGGAAGCCAGGTTGACGCCGAGTGCCAGGCGCTTTTTGGTGGTGTCCTCATCATCGCCCTGAAGCCGCTTGTTTTGCAGCTTCAGGTATTCGACACGGCTTTCCATCGCCTTGACTTCGGCATCCGTGCTGGTGGTGTCCGTACTGCCACCATCTGACAGATTCTGTTTATAGAGCGCATCGCGCTTGGCCTTGAGTTTATCCAGCTCGGCGCTAGCCTGTTTGAGCTGAGTCGCTGGATCTTCCCCCTGCTTTGGCAACACGCCGAGGATCTGCCAGATGGACAGATCAGCCTGCTTGGCATCGAGCAGCTTGCCCATAAACTGATTGATAACCGGCAGCAGAACATTTCCGATACTGACCGAGGCGGCGCGCGCCAGGGCGGCCATGCGGTCCAGGTTGTCATTGAACTTGGCAGCGGCCTTGGCCTGCTCACCATTGATGACTAGCCCGAAGCGCTCGGCTTCATCACCCAGCGCCTTGAGGCCATCCTTGCCCTGGTTGAGCATGGGGATCAGCTCGGCACCCAGTTTCTTGCCGAAGATATCGACGGCCAGCGCGGTCTTCTCCGGGCCATCAGGCATGTTGGCAAAGACGTCGGCAAAGTCGCCGAGGACCTCCGAGACACCGCGCACGGTGCCATCGGTATTGCGGACGGCAATGCCAAACTTTTCAAAGAGCGCGCTGCTTTCCGCTGAGCCGCGCGAGGCTGAGACAATCTGGCCCGAGAGGTAGGTCAACCCCTTGGCGAGCGCCTCAGTGCTGGTATCGCTCATCTTGGCGGCGTACTGCAGCTTGGCCAGGTTTTCGACGGACTCACCAGTGCGCTGCGCCATGTTGTCCAGGGCATCGCCATAATCAGCAGCCGAGGTGACAGCCCCTAGCAGGGCAGCTGCTGCGGCCGTAGCCGACAGGCCAATGCCGGCGATGCCGGAAGCGCTGAAGCTCTTCGCTGACATGACCTCCAGGGCGCCGAGCTGGGTCTGCAGCTTGCCAAGCGCGCCCTGGGCAACATTAGTCGCCTTGACGAACCCGGATGGGTCGCCATTGATCTTGATGTTGGCGGTGTTATCGGCCACGGTTCAACGCCTCAACGGCTGCAAGGTAGGTGCGGTAGGGGTAATCGAAGATACCGTGGTGGCCGCGCATGATGAGGGCGATCAGGCTGGCATCGAAGTCATCGACGCGGCTTCCGCTTGGAGAATCCGGGAAACGCCGATCAGCGCTTCCCGAACCCTGAAAAAATGCGGGTTAAGAGCCTTTGCCTTGTCACGTACCCGCGACAGATCGGCCGGTCCGTAGGCTTCGAGCTGCTCGGCCGTGGCGTCCGACATGCGCGCCAGATCATCCAGGCTGCAGTCATCGAGCACCATGCACCGCAGGGGATCGACTGGCGCGCCGGCTTCCTGCTCGGCGACCCAGGCGCGAACCTCGGTAACCGAGAGTTCGCGCACGTGGACCAGCAGGTCGGGCAGCTCGACAGGGAGCATGGCTGGCATCGCTTAAACCTCGTTTTCGCCGCGGATGTACTGGCTGATACCGGCGGTGACGATGGTGGCATCCTTGAGGATGCTGAGGCTCAGCGACAGGGTGTTGAAGTCATCGCTGATTTCATCGACCTGTTGCGCGACGCCGAGCTTGGCCTTCCAGATGCTGCGGGTGGTCTGCTTGCCATTGACCTGATTGGTACCCTCGAAGAACACCGAGACTTCCGGCGCCGAATTGATCAGTGCCTGAATGTCGGCCGTCACCTTCGGGGTGTAATCGATGGTGATCGCATCACCGTTGATCACGGTGGCGGTGGAGATGGTATCGGCGATGGTGATGCCACCGTGCGATACGGTGTAATCCGCCGGAGCGACAACCGTGGCACCCTTCTTGACGACGGGCGCAACCGAGGTATTGAGCAGGCGAGCCGTCGGGATGAAGGCGCCGGCATTGATGACGTGATTCTCGCCGACGATGGCCGTGGCAGTCAGCGCAGCAGTCGTACCCCACAGGGCCAGGGCCAGATTGGAAGCCTTGAGGTCGCGCAGGTCGATCTGGCCATCGATGGTATTGATTCGGGTGACGGAGTCAGCCGTACCGCCGGCGGGGTCCTGGTAATTCTTCAGTTCTTTCTTTTCTTCCGAAAAGCTGTACTTGAAGACGGAGGCGTTGCCGACGTCGAAGAACTTGCGGGCACCAAACGAAGCGCCGCTGCTGTAAAGGGCAATTTTGATTTTGCCGGTACCAATAAATCCAGACATGTCATGACTCCTTGTCGATGTAGCCCGGCAGGTCCGAGCGGGTGTGATACGTGATTTCGATGCGAATGCGCCAGCCGCAGACGGGCTTTTGCAAGGTTTCCGAGTCGGCCAGTAATGCCCGGGACGGATTTTGTAGAGGCTTGGTAATCAAGCCGCCGAGCGTGACGGCAGCCAGGCTGCCAAAGAGGCGGGTTTCTATTTCCAGGTGAAGCGCACCCAGCGCTGCAAGGCAGTTAGCCCGTGTCCCCATGACCAGCGGCACTACATCAAAGCGCAGCACGCGCTTTTCTGTACGAGGCCAGAAGCCGCTGTATTGAATGAGCTCGTCCTCGATCTCATCAATGACGATGCAATCGAGGTCGGTCTCATCGAGCAGCGCGAAGGGCTTGCGATGGACGCCGGATGATCCGGTAATGCCAGCCAGCTGGGCTTCGACTGCAGCGAGGATCTGGTCGAGGGCAGCGATCATGATTCAGCCAGCCCCAGGATAAGGATGTCGAAATCCTCATACGGCGCCCTTGCAACGATATAGGTCTTGCCTCGGGCGGCCACTGAGCTGCCCTTGTGCACCAACGTGCCAGCCGGCACGCGGATCGTGCTGCTGACGCCGCCCACCATGGCGAAAACTTCGGCCAGCTCGGTATCGATCAGCGCATTGACGGTGATGCCATCAATGACAATCGCGTCGGCAAAGTCCGAGAAGAAAAACGAGAGGTCGGCGGCGAAATCCATGCTGCGTAGTCTCGTTTTTGACGGGGGGTAAAACTAGGCAAAAAAGTTCCGCAGCAGAGTCAAAACGTCTGCACTGACAACAGGGCCGTCAACACGTAATGCTCGCCGTCGGCATCATCGATTTCACAGCGCAGTTTGTAGTCGTTGCCAGATGCCCCACCGATGATGCGCTGCAGTACCTTGCAATCTGAAATCTGCGGCGTGCCGGAAATCATGCTTGCTGCATTCGGATCAAGCTTCACGACTGGAATGCAGGAAATAACCGGGTTGCTCACAGAGGTAGCCAGGGCAGAAAAATCGAACGTGACAGTGACGATTTCCGCAGGATCTTTGACAAGTTGTTCCATGGTGATCTCTAAGGATGAGACGAGACAACAAAGCGGCGTGCTGCGGCTTTGACGATAAATCTTTGATTGCTGGACAAAAGGGGCTGGCCGGCATTACCACCGGTACCGGAACCGATACCCGTGCCTGAAGCGCCAGGAATAGCAGCGCTGACCGGGGAGCCCCCTATCGCAGCCCCCCCCGTACCTGATCCGGTAGAGGTACCCGTACCGCCGGGGTCGTTGGCTGAATTCTGAGCGGATGGATCACCGCCCGTTCCCGATCCTGTGCCGGTCCCGGTTCCTGAAGCCACCGTACCCGCACCGACAGTTTGCCCAACGCCATCGCCGCCCGATCCTGATCCCGTACCCGTGCCTGTACCACCACCTGCAACGCCTGGCGTCCCGGACTGGCCGACCGCATCGCCGCCTGTGCCGCTGCCGGCACCGGTGCCCACTCCGGCGCCCACGGCGCCATTGACCGCACCGACTGTCAGCGAGGCGGTATCGGTCTTGATCTGGACATTGTCGGCATCGACGGCGTAGCCGATGCTGTAGACGCCATCGGGCGCGCCAGTAAATTCGAAATCACCGTTTTCGCGGACGAACAGCGTTCCGGCAGATGGCAGGCTGGTGATCCGGATGCGCAGCTGCTTTCCGGCGTTAGCCTGTGCCTCGTCGTAGAGCAGCCCCGGGCCGCTATCGCCGGTCGCTGTCTCGACAATAATCTGCGAGGCCAACAAGCCGACATAGGGCGTCCCGAGGATGCGCCGGCCGCCTGCCGATTTGTTGAGATTACGCAGCATCAGATCACGGTGCCCGGATGGTAATAGACGCCGCTGGCATCAGCGGTGCGCACCAGCAGAAACCCAGCGCCGGACGGCAAGCCGCTGGCAATACTCAGCACGCCAGAGGCATTGGTCGTTCCCGTGCCGTGGACGGTCGCGGTCGGTGCTGCACCGATCGCGCCCTGGTACCAGGTCCAGAAAACTGCAATGCTGGCCAGCAGACCGGCGCCGGTGTTGTTTTCCATGGCATCGGTGGTAAAGGAGCCGCCGGTGCCACCAGTAGCTGCCCCACCTGTGCCGCTGCCGGTCGAGGTGCCGCTACCGCTGCTGACTGACGCTCCTGAGCCGCCGGCGCCGCTCGCATCGCCGCCCGAGCCAGAACCCGTGCTGGTGCCGGTGCCGCTCGATGCCGAGGCGGATGATCCACCGCTAGCCGGCGCGACCAATATATCGCCAGACGGCAGTACGCCGCCGGCGTCATCGGCGACCGATCCATTGGGGAGGATGACGTAGGCCATTTATGCCACCGATACCTTTTCATCCAGATAGGCCGTCACACTCGGTTTTGCGAATACGGCGCGAACAATGGCGTAGTCAGCAACACCCGGCGTAACAGCGACGGATAGCGTCTGCTTGACCGGCGTCGTGATGCCCGTCGTTATCCAGGTTGCCGTGCTGGTCGCCTGATTGGCGGGCGTTGCCAGCGCATCGGCGACGGCATCGCGGGCGGTAGTGCCAAGCGAAGAGCCCGAAGCGGCAAAATAATCAACCTCAAGCCAGGCATCGGCATCAGTCAGCGTGACGCCATCGGTCAGCGTGGATAGCGAAATCGTTTGGGCCGTGCCAGAGGCAAGGCTGACGAAGTATTCAATGCTGCGGAACGGCTGCACCTTGCCGCAGTCGGCCCTCGTTACGGCCTTGTATGAGCGGTTATTAGCCGTTACCTTGACCGTATTTTCGTCGCGCAGCGTGCCGGCGAAGTCTTGAACATAGGCCTTGTACTTCGTGGTTCCGGCCGAGAAATCGTACATTTCGTAGCGATCGCCAACCTTGAGCTGGCCGGCTGTAACAAGCACGCCAGACCAGGCCGTCGGCAGCTTCATGCGGCGTGCCGTGAAGTGGCACCCGCCCTGCAGCACGGAGCCAACCACGCTGGCGGAACTGGCGGCGGCCGAAGCGTCAAAGTCATCGACAATGACACGGGCGCCGCGTGAGTTGTGCGACAGCTTGAAAATGCCCGTGATAGCGGACCCGGCCGCATCCAAAGACCCGCCAGAAATTACAGCGTTACCGTCGAATGCTGCGGTCTGGCCTGCGTTCGCGTATTTGAAAATCGGGTTGATTAGATTGACGGATGACCCGCCCGCCGACGTTGGCGTGCCGAATCTGAACTGAGATGCAGCGTTCGTTCCGGTTATTTCAAATCGGCAGTTCTCATGCGTTTGGGCGTTCCCCGACGTTTGAGCAAAGCCCGGAGTAACGCTCGATGCAGATGATGCTCGCCAGGTGATGTTCGCCGCATAGAATGAACCATTGATGGCCATTGTGGCGGTCGTCGATTCGATGACCCCGCCGTTGGCCAGGGCTGTCAGTCCGCTTGAAGCACCCTGGGTACCGCCGAGAATCTTTGTTACGGAGGACGTTGTACCTGGAACCGTTGCCGTAATGCCCGCAGAGGCCTCAGCATGGGCGCTGGATACGTCTAGCGTATCGCCGGCGGCCATGGCAGCGATTGCAGCGAGCAGCGTCGTAGCAGCATTCGTCCAGTCGACGTAAGGACTGACATTACCTGCGCCGGATTTCAGATGTACTTGTGCCATGGCTATCCTTAGAAGCTGACTGATACCCAGCTATTCGCTGCCGGGATCGAAATGTTTTGGGGGGTGACCGATGCGGAAAACACCGGACTGATCGGCTCGACCGTTACAGTCCGCGCGCCGAGAATATTGGTGATCTCGCATGACCATCCGGCAGCACTCTCAACAACGTTCCGCCACTTGAAACCAAGGTTGATGCTGCCTGTGTCATCGGTTGCCGGATTTCCGTCGGCGCTATTGTTGGTGAGCAGGGGATAGCCGACGCCGATCTCGAATAGACCGGGATAATACGAGTCTGTTATCACTGTCGGGCTTGGTGCTGTGCTGTGCGTCCCAAGGTTCCATGACACTGCGAAGCCGCGCTTGGCGGCGCGCATGGCGGCGATGAAATCAACCTGGTCCTGCCAGGCCATGTAGCCGTCGTTCTTTCCGATGACCCAGCCGACCCAAGGAATGCGGTTTGCTGTGTTGGAAACGTAGGCGAGGATGTTGGTGTGATCGGCCATCGATCCGCCACCGTCGATTGCAGACTTCAGCGGAACAACGCCCGTGCTGTCTTAGGTGATCTGACCGCTCTGCCAGTCCGGCAGTGTGATGTAGGGGGCGCCCGTCGATGAGTAACGCACGCGTGGGCGATCTGGATAGAGCGCCGCGAAGACATCGTGCCGGCGGATGCCGTAAGTCATGGTTGCCCATGCGCCGACACTGGCGCCGGTCATATAGCGCTTGGTCTTGCTGAACTGAGGATACTCGCGCTCAACCCATTTCAGCAGTTCCGTCATCCGGCGCTCTTGCACCAGGTTCATGACTTTCGGGCTGGCCGAGTTATCTGTCCAACCCATGTGGTAGCTGTTCAGATTGATCGCACCGTCGTTATTATCCGGGTGCCGGTCACGCGGCTGGATGGCGGCATAAACAACGCCGGTCGGCCCGGTGCGTGTCCGCGCCGCCCAGTACAGGTGCGTATCAGTAAGATATGCAAGGTCCGCCAGCATCGTCGCATGCCAAAATGCGCCGACCTGTAGTGGGTTTGTTCCTGATCCGTGCAATTCCAGCATCAGCGGCTGGCCGGCGACAGCGGTCGGTACGAAGGAATCGCTGGCATCGAGCGTGATGCCTGCAAATTTCAGACTGCGCTGACGGCCGCCGGCGATCACACCACCGGATGCACAGGAATAGGACTCGCCCACGGCTCGGCCTTAGAAGTGCGTGAATTTGAGCGTAATGGCGCCGACGGTATAGGTTCCGCCGGAGCTGGCCACCGCTGCGCCGAAGTCACTGATGGCGATGATGCGATTGGAAGCCGTCGAGTCGTAGCAGACTGCACCCGTTGCGCTGATCGTCGTCGATCCAGTCCAGACCGCCGGAGTAATGACGATGGTCGTCCAGTGGTTAGTCGTGTCGGCCGCCGTGACGATCGAGGTCGCCGTTTGGCCGCCGGCCGTATAGCCCGTACCGGTGACCTGCGTCACGTCAGCCAGGAAGACATCCGTCGCCTGGCTATAGCTGGTGATGTCGATCAGGGCGCACTTGACGACATCGGTCGACAGGTTCATGCCACCCTGCAGCGCGGAGGCGAGGAAGGCATCCGGGATGTGGATGGTGGCTGCCTGAGCAGCAAAGGCCAGCGCGAATAACAGGCTGGCGAAGATGTTGCGGATGGATTTCATGGGTGTTTCTCCAATCGGATAAAAAGAAAAGGCCCGAAGGCCTTTTGTCATTCAGATCAGGCAGCCGGCGGGTCCGATTTCTTTGCAGCCTTGGCCATGTCGGCAGCAGCCTGGAGCATCTCCTTGGAGGCGGTGAAGCGGCCATCCTTGAAGGGGTCGTCGGACCTGCTGACGTAGAGGGCGCGGCCAGCTTCGGTCAGCTTCTTGGCAGTGTCCTTGGCGACATCGACGATGGTGCTGGCTTCTTCGTGAACGCCGCCACGGTCGTCGCCGTAATTGACTTGGGTCGAGTCGATGATGAGTAGTTTCATGGTTTTCTCCGATGCCCTTCCTGCTGGCCTCCCTGTCTCCGAAGAGGCAGGGAGGGCTTTCAGCTGGCTGCGGGCGGGGGTTGTTAGGTGGTCAGGATGTCCTTGACGGCGACGAAGGAACCCACGTTGCGGACGTTGAAGTCGACGTCCTGCAGGGCGATGACACGCTTGCCGCCCGAGGTGGAGTTCGCGTACGGGTCGAGCATGATGTCGACACCGCCCCAGAAGCCAACGACGAAGTCTGACCAGTTGCCGAAGTAGGCCGCAGAGCAAATGCCGGAGGCAGAGCCCTTGGTCAGGTTGGACGGGATGGTGTTGGTAACATAGGCGTCGTAACCCAGGACATCGCCGATACCGCGCTCGCGGCCAGAGGTCCAGACCGGCTTGCCGTTGGTGCTGGAAAACTCTTGCATCTTGCGCAGCTTGCCGCGCACCTTGCTGTTGGTGACATAGGCCAGGTTGCCGACGTCGGCGTTGCTGTTGGCGACAGCTGTTTCCATATCGACGCACATGTCGTAGGTCGGTGCTGCACCGTTGGTACCCAGGGCAACAGAGCCGATGCCGGAGATGTTGGCGAGGCCATAGGGCTGGTTGCTGGAGCCGAGACCATTGAAGGCACCGTTCTGGACTTCCAGGGCCAGGACGCGGGCGAGGTCCATACGGACGAAAAGCTCGACCGCAATGGAAGCCTGCAGCAGCAGGCGGCGGGTGTAGTCGGTGAAGGCGCCGACGGTCTTCGGCGTCAAGGGCATCTGGCCGATGGTCTGTTGCGACTCGGTCGGGGCGTTACCTTCCGCGACCCAGTAACCCTGGGCAGCGCCCGTCTGAGACGGAATGGCGATGTTGCCGTTGAGGTCGTTGAGGACGGTGACGCCCAGGCGATCAAGAATCATCGCATTGCGCAGCAAGTCGATGAAGCTGGAACCGAGGACTTCGGTGGCCACCAGGTTACCGCCAGCGGTCGGCGTGCCGGCCGTCAGATCGCGGAAGTAGGCCTGAGCAGCACGCGAGCTGCGGGAGATGATCGACATGAGGTTGCGGACAACACCGGCCACATCCTTTTGCTGGACAACCATGCCACGTCCAAGCACATCGGCCGGCAGGGTGATGGCGGTTTCACGCTCTTTCACACGGGCATCGGAGGTATCGCGCTTGTCCTGGGCAGCACGCGAGCACTCCATTTCGAACGGGGCGATCTTGGCGGCGTTGAGCGGGTCCTGAGCGGCCAGCATGGCGCGGCAGAAAGAGAAGGACTGGGCTTCGCGCTCGGACAGGCCGATTTCCGGCGATTCAGCCAGACGCAGCTGGCCGTTGTCCTTGAGCTTTTCCATCACCAGGGAACGGAAGTCTTCGGCAGAGGTGCCGAGGTCGGCATGGGTGTCGGCCAGGTCGTTCATGTTGAACTGGCGGCCAATGGCGGAGATGACGCGGACGCGGGCGCGTTCGGCGGCAATCGGGTTCGGGCCAATCACTTGCACGTCGACCGTGCGTTGGGCGGTGGTGGTGTCCGCCGGGTTTTCGACTGCAGTAGTCATGCTTCGTTCTCCTTGAACGGTTTGGGTATTTACCCCGGCGGACGGGGCATCGAGATCAATCACGCGATAGCGGGACTGAGGATTCTTGGGGTCGGGTGCATCGAGGGAGCGACCGAGGCCAACCGTGGCATCAGCGGGGATATCAACCAGGCTGACTTCGAAGGGCAGCCAGTTGGTGACGCGGTACTCATCGGCCTCGCCATCCTTGCCCTGACGAATGAGCACGCGCTCGTTGATCAGGTAGCCGATGGAGACATTGCGCACCAGGTTGTCGGCGATGTCCTGCCGCAGATCGGCCAGGGCATCGCGCCGGGAAATGACGATATCGACTTCGAGCTGACCACCGACGAGGCGGGCAGCTTCGATTGCGCCGATTGCTGCCAGCGGCGTATCGCCGACAGCTGTTTCGCGATCATGGTTGGCAAGCAGGACGCCGGCGCCAGTTTCAAAGCGGCTGAGGTCGCACTCGCCCTTCTTGTGGCCGAGCACTTCGATCCACGGATCATCCCACCAGCTTTGGCGCAGGTAGGGTGTTTCGGAAGATGCCGAGATCGTGAGGCGCAGCAGCTCGGCAACAGGTTCGACCGATCCGTCGACCGGCTGGCCATCGCCTTCGCGGATGGTGATGGTCGCCGGCAGCTGGCGGTGCAGTGTGCCTTCGACTCGGGAGCGTTTCGGTGTGTTCATGTCGCGTAGTCTCGTTTTTGGCGGGGTTGAAAAATAGGCAAAAAAGTTCCGCAGGGGATCAGGCATTCGAGTCCGGCGGAGTGTTGCCATCCTGGGCAGCAGGGTCGGGCCGGGCCGGTGCATCGGGCGGGCCATAGATGGCCTCTTCGGCAGCGACTTCGGCAGCGATCTCATCGGGGTCATCACCACGCTGCAGGATGATCCGGCGGCGGCTGGTGGTGCGGTTTTTGATGTTGATCTCGTCGGCCGTGGCTTCCTTGACCGGATCGATACCGGCCCAGCGGCGTGGCTGCCAGGTAACACCATCCTGATAGGCGGCGATCTTTGTGTCATCAAGGCCAGGCGTGCCGAGCACCAGGTAGGGCAGGACGACGCGCATCACTTCGGCATGCAGCCAGTCACGGATGATGCCCTGCACGCGCTTGTAGTGTTCGCGCTCGGCCACGATGCCGACCCGGGCCGACGAGTAATTGACGGCCTCAAGGTCGTTGCCCAGGGTGACGTAGGACATGCCGCGCGCGGCGGCCCAGCCCCGCAGCTGCTGCTTGACGTAGCCATCGGCCGAGACATCGGGCCACTTGGATTCGAAAGGCTTGAAGTCGTAGCCGTGCGGCAGGGTGTCGAACTGGCCCGGCATGGTTGTGCTGTACTTCTCGGCAGCGGCCGTGATGGCCTGTACTTCCTCGGCCGTCAGTACCTTGCCCTGTGCCTTGGCGGCTTCGAGTACGCTGGAAACAATGGTGTCGGCAAATCCCGGCGGGGCATCGCCCTCCAGGCTGGTGAAGAAGCCCTGGCGCTTGGCGGCATTGGTGCTGGCGACGGCGGCCGACTCTTCGAAATCATGCAGCATCCAGAGGCGGCGGGCGCCGCCGGACAGCCAGGGATAGCCGCGCAACTGGCCGATATGGCGACTGACGAAACCATGCCGTACTTCGCTGGCAGGCAGGCGGACATGCTGGCCGACGGTCAGGGTATCGCCGAACTCTTCGCCGGCCTTGACGGCACGAATCCAGTACGCCTGGGGCCGGCCATCGTTGTCGATCTCGATACCCATGCGGACACGGTTGCCGAGCCATTCGCGATTGAGGGTGACGTCGAGCAGATTGGGGTTGAGCAGCTGGATCTGGATGCCGTACTTGCCCTTGCCGGTACGGAAGCGATAGAGCAGCTCGCCATCTTCCGGGCCGGCGGCGAGCGCCAGGCTTTCAACGGCACGCCAGCTCAGGCCGGAGACTTCGCAATCCTTGCCCCAGTCGGTGAACGCGGCCTCGATGCGCTCATTGGTTTTTCTGTCGAAGGTGCCGTCGCGCTTCTTGAGGCGCATCTGCAGGGGCATGCCGGTATCGCCGAGCACGCCGTCATCGAGGCGCAGCATGTAGCCGATGGCCCACTCGTCATTGCGCGACATGGCCCGGGCACGGGCGCGCAGGGTCGGCAGTTGGCGGGACAGGTCCTCATTGATGGCGCCGGCCGTAGTCGGCCAGTTTTCCACCCAGGCCGGGGTCTCGGCGGCAGCAAAGCTGCGGGCCGCATGGCGCGTGCTGGCGAGCTGCTGGGTCTGGATTGATCCGGCGATATTGCGGACGGTGTTGTTGAGCCAGTCCGCCCGCTGGGCAGCGGTTTCCTTTGGCTTGCGGAAGTAGTCAAGCAGGCCCATATCAGCCCTTTCCGGCGCGGTAATGAACCCGGCCTGGCGAACCACCGCCCTGCAGCATGAGCAGCGCGGCATTTTCCTTGGCGACCAGGGGCCGGTATTTGTCAATCAAGGCCTGAATCTGGTTGATGTCCCGGAACTTCATGCGGCGGCCGGCAATCTCGTACTCTTCGACAAGCGCCTTGCCACCGGTCAGGTAGGCAGCCAGGGCAGCCTCCGCGGCATCGAGGGCGCGCTTGTTGAAGCTGCGGCCGTCGTGTGTGATGGCAACCGTGAGGTCCGGCAGGATGGTTACAGCCTTCTGGCCGATCGTGATGCGGTCGGTACCCTTCTCGATCCAGCTCACCAGGGTGGCTGGGCCGGCTGACCAATCCTTGGTATCAGTTGCGGTCAGGGCAATAGCATAGGTATCGCCATTTGCTGCGGTGGGGATATCGACCGCTGTACCGGATGACCAGAGCAGGCGGTAAGCCAGAACCCAGCCAGCTCCGGCCGGGTAGTCGGGGAATGACTCAGACCAGGCGGCCGAGTCGCCAGCGCGTAGTGTGGTGGGTTCGTTCATGCGCGCAGTGTGGGCGCGCGGGGTTGCTAAAACTAGGCAAAAAAGTTCCGTTTTACTTTATGTTGTCGCACACAACTGGTGCGTAATGACGTAAAACTCGGCCTCGGCCAGAATAGACGGCGAGAATGCCGTCTACTTCGCGTTGGGCCGCAGGCTTCGCACCGTGATTTCGTACTCAGGCTCACCGTTCGCTGTAACTACGACTGGCTCCCCTCGTTCAAGCACATGCTGCGCAACAGCAGCACAGGCTTCGCCGGTAACGTCAGTCTTATTGCTTGCCCACGTCATCCCGTCCTTCAACACGCTTCCGCAGAAAATCCTGTTCGTGATCGGGCTCTTTGCCACATGTAGATTTTTCATGGTTCCTCCGGGCCAGCGGCCCAACAATTCGTTCAAGCCGATGCCACTTCGTGGCACGGCTTAACTCAGGCGTTATGCCTCATGCCGCGCCCGTCTGATCCATCATCACCGTGCGGGCCAGAGCCTCACACGTCGGGCAGGTATCAAACGGCGTCTGTCTCGGCTGCGCTGCCTGCTCCATCGCCAGATAGATGCGCTCCAGCAGCGCGGCAGACAAAACAAAATCACCTCGCGCCAGCATGATGTCGTGCGCCGCTCCGATCATTTCCCGCGTTACCGTCGTCTCGCCAACGCCGACTTTCGCCGCCTTCAGTTCCGCAATCGCCGTCAGCGTCTGGTCAGGGTCACCGCAACCGTCATCACCAATGCCAAGCGCCTCGTCAATTGCGGCCAGAGTGCGTACCGCCTGCTCAAACATGCTCTTGTAGTCAGTCATTTCGTTCTCCGTTCCCATCGCCGGCATAACCCGGCAGTCCAGCGGACGCCGTTCCGGCGCCGCTGACTTTTGCGTTAGGGCGCTTCCCGGCATCGAGCATGTCAGCCGCAGCGCGCAATGCCTGCGCCAGCGCGTCGGATGCCGGAACATGATCTTCATGGGTGTAGCCGTCGCTTCTCCACCCATCAAGGCAATA
>Ga0075464_10000158_pt1 | contig 28027 bp, 23 predicted proteins | sample DEB19_08_DNA_5_FD_75068 | JGI IMG/M metagenome (GOLD analysis project Ga0075464, IMG submission 75068) | Aqueous microbial communities from the Delaware River and Bay under freshwater to marine salinity gradient to study organic matter... | ecosystem: Environmental > Aquatic > Marine > Coastal ...
GTATTCAGCCAGGCCCTTATAGCCCTGCTCGCGCGTGCGGCCATGTACGGTCACCATCGCTATGCCAGCGCTTTGTGCAGCGCGCGCAATCGTCACCGCATTTTTATGATGCTCTGCCCAGCCGGTACGCATCTTGAGGGTGACAGGCACATGGCGGGGCGCGCAGGCCTTGACCACCGCCTCAACAATTTCAAGTGCCAGTTTTTCGTCCTGCATCAATGCCGAACCGGCCCATTTGTTGCACACCTTTTTGGCCGGGCAGCCCATGTTGATGTCAATGATTTGCGCACCCCGGTCGATGTTGTAGGCAGCCGCATCGGCCATCATTTGCGCGTCGGTGCCGGCAATCTGCACTGCAATCGGCTCGGGCTCGCCATCGTGGTTGGCGCGGCGCGAGGTTTTCAGGGTGTCCCACAAATCACGGCGTGAGGTGACCATTTCACTGACCGCATAACCGGCACCCAGCTTTTTGCACAGCATGCGAAACGGCCTGTCCGTGACGCCCGCCATGGGCGCAGCAAACACGTTGTTTGCCAGAACGTAGGTTCCGATATTCATGGGGCGGGGGTGAGTGAGTATGCTGAAAAAGAAGGCACATTGTAGCTGCCTCAAATTTCAGCAATCAAAAAAATCAAATGGTTTACCCCCTTTCTTGCAGCCGTGTTGCGGACGACAGCCGTCGCGGGTTGCTGCCTATACTTGTCTCCACATGCAAGCCTGGATACAACACCTGTTAGAACTGCTGTCGCTGCCTCAGTTCGGTTTGAGCACGGTCTTTGTGGTGTCATTTATTTCAGCCACACTGCTGCCGCTCGGCTCAGAACCGGTTGTTTTTGGGCTGGTTAAATTGAACCCCCACCTGTTTTGGCCTGCCGTGTTGACGGCCACAGCCGGCAACACGCTGGGCGGCGCGCTTGACTGGTGGCTGGGCTACGGTGCGCACAAGGTGGTGGGCAAATACAAACACGATTCAAACCATAGCCGGGCCGTCCGGTGGCTGCACAAGCTGGGGCCCAAGGCTTGCCTGCTGGCCTGGCTGCCTGTGGTGGGTGACCCGCTCTGCGCGGTGGCGGGCTGGCTGAAGTTTCCGTTCTGGCCTTGCGTTTTTTACATGGCCATGGGTAAATTTTTACGCTACTTGACGATGACCGCCGGACTGGTTTGGGCTTTTCCGGGTGGCTTTTCTTTTTGAATCAAAACCGCTCTGCTGGCAGCAGGTAACGCCACTGACCGACAGGCAAACCGCTCAGTGCGACCCGGCCGATCCTCAGGCGCTTCATGCCGGTGACGGTCAGCCCCACACTTTCGCAGAAGTAAGCAATCTGGCCTGGCTGCTCACCTTTGAGGGTAAAGCGCAAACGTGCTTCGCTTTGCCAGCTGACTTTGGCGGGCGGTAGCAACTTGCCATTGAAGGTAAAGCCGTGATCCGCGCGGTTCAGGCGCTCCAGACCCCCAGGCTTGATGCTGCCCTCCACGTCCACCACCACCTCGTGCTCCAGTGTGGCGGCATCTTCACGCAGCTTGCGCATCACGCGCCAGTCGTCGGTGAACACCACCAGCCCGCTGGCCGGCAGTGCCAGCGGGGTGACCCCTTCAGCCGCGAGATGCTTTTTGAGCGGGGTGATGCCACTGCGGTCATCGGGCGAATGGGTGGCGCGCTGCACATCCGCTTCAAAACCAGCCGGCTTGTGCAGCAGCAGCGTGACCGCCGTGGGCGCCAGCAGGCTGGCATCTTTTGACAGCTCAATGGTTTGATGCAACACCCGAAACTGCGGCTCTTCAATCACCACGCCATCGACCGTGACCCAGCCACCTTCGATGTACTGCTCGGCCTCACGGCGCGAGCAGGGCAGCATTTCAGCCAGACGTTTGGCCAGGCGGACCGGTTCAGCCATGCCGAACGCTATTAAATGAGGAGCTGCTTGAGCACATATTCATTGGTTTAGAGGCCATTTTGATACCTGAAAACGGCTCAAATACAGATTTTCAGCTTGAGAAAAGGAAGTTCATCACATCGCCATCCTTGACAACGTATTCCTTGCCTTCACTGCGCATCTTGCCGGCGTCTTTCGCGCCCTGCTCACCCTTGAAGGCGATGAAGTCGTCAAACGCAATGGTTTGCGCGCGGATGTAGCCTTTTTCAAAGTCGGTGTGGATCACGCCAGCCGCTTGCGGGCCGGTGTCACCAATGTGTATCGTCCAGGCGCGCACTTCCTTCACGCCAGCGGTGAAGTAGGTTTGCAAGCCCAGCAGTTTGAAGGCCGCCACGATCAGGCGATTCAAGCCCGGCTCGCTCTGGCCGATTTCAGCCAGAAACATTTTTTTGTCTTCATCGTCCATGTCGGCCATTTCGGCCTCCATCTTGGCGCAGATGGCAACCACTGGCGCGTTTTGCGCTTTCGCATACGCCGTCAGCCGGTCCAAAAACGGGTTGTTCTCAAAGCCGTCTTCCGCCACATTGGCCACAAACATGGCCGGCTTGGCGGTGATCAAAAAGAACTGCTGCAGCAGCGGCTGTTCTTCCTTGCTGAAGTCAATCGTGCGCACCGGCTTGGCCTCGTTCAATGCCGCCTGGCATTTCTCCAGAATCACCACCAGCTTGGCCGATTCCTTGTCGCCCGAGCGTGCCAGCTTGGTCACGCGGTGCAGGGCCTTGTCGACCGCCGCCAGGTCAGCCAGGCAGAGTTCGGTTTGAATCACTTCGATGTCAGAGATCGGGTCCACCTTGCCGGCGACGTGAATCACGTTGTCGTCTTCAAAGCAGCGCACCACATTGACGGTGGCATCGGTCTCGCGGATATGCGCCAGAAACTTGTTGCCCAGGCCCTCGCCCGTGCTGGCACCCGCCACCAGGCCGGCAATGTCGACAAACTCGACGATCGCTTTTTGTATTTTTTGCGGATTAACGATGGCGGCCAGTTGGTCCAGGCGCGCGTCAGGCACCTCCACAATGCCCACGTTGGGCTCAATAGTGCAAAAAGGGTAGTTTTCAGCCGCGATACCCGCCTTGGTCAACGCATTGAAAAGGGTGGATTTCCCGACGTTAGGCAAGCCTACGATGCCGCACTTCAAACTCATGACAAACCTTAAAAAACTGGTGTCAAAGTGTATTCGATGCTGGCCCGAACCCACCGGCAACGCCAGGCGCTCGCCGCATCCGGTCTGGCCTGCCCCTCAAAAGCGGTAGCGCGCCCCGATACGTTGACCCAGCGCCAGCTGATGGTCGATGCCCGCCAGCGGTATCGCATTCATGCCAAAGGTCAGGGCACCCTTCAGGCGGGCGTCAGCACGGTAGCTTTGCAGCATGTCGCCGACTTGCGGGCTGCTCAGGGCGGTCAAAGGATCGATGTTGGGAATGGGGCAACGCGGGCAGGGTTTGACGGGCTTGAGCTGAACCACCCCCTGTACGGTTGAAATGTGCAGCACATCCATGCGGTCTTCGTCATGCGGGGCCAGTGCCTGGCTGCCAGGCAACGTGGCCAGAACAATGTTGGGGCGAAAGCGCGACATGCTGACAGCCGCCTGACCGGCCGCCGTCAGCCTGGCGTTGAGGTGTTCAAGCGAGGCCTGGCTGATCACCAGCAAAGGGAACCCGTCGCTGAACTGGTTCAGGCCTTCCACCTCACCCGTCCATTGCCTGTCACTGACGCGCTTGTGGTCCGGGTCAAACCGCACCAGGCGCGCTGTGGTGCCTAAAAAGTCGCTGAACCACTGAGCCGCCACCTTACCCATGTCAAAGGCTGCCACCGAGTCGTCCCACACCTGCACCCGCACCGGCGCTTCAACCTCGTCCAGTTTGACGTGCAGGGCCAGCATGCCTGGCGCGCGCAGCACCATCTCGTAGTGCTTGATCTGCGGCTGGATCAGCGCCATGCGCGGAAATTCGCGCTGGGTCAAAAAAGCGCCTTGGTCGTCCACCACCATCCAGGCGCGGTCAAACTCCAGGCCCGTCTCGGTCAGAAGGGCGTCTTGCACGGCCACACCCGCGCACGACTTGATGGGGTAGACGTAGAGGCCGGAAATGACGGCAGAAATGTCGAAGTCGATGAGTTCATCAAAGGCCAGGTTGCTCATGGGTGTCTTTGTCCGGTTGAAAAGGTCGTTCGTAAGGCCACAAATTCGGGCGCAGGCTTGAATTTTGCACTGCCTCCTAAAATGGGGAATGTCCAAGTCTTTTGATGTGTGTATCCGTGGTGATGGCGTGGTGGGCCGGTCGCTGGCTTTGTTGTTGGCCAAGGAACGCCTGAAAGTCGCCCTTGTCGCCACCGCGCAGCTGGCCGACAAAGCAGATGTTCGAGCTTACGCGCTGAACACCGCGTCAAAACAAGTGCTTGAATCGCTGCGTGTCTGGCCCGATGAAACCAACGCCACGCCCGTGCGCGCCATGCAGGTCTGGGGCGACGACGGCGGCCAGCTTGAATTCAAGGCCCATCATGCAGGCCAGGACGCGCTGACCTGGATTGTGGATGTGCCGCAACTGCAAGCGCAGCTGCTGCAAGCCTGCAACTACCAAAGCATGATTGAGACCGTGTCCGAGCCCGTGCCCGCCAGCTTGACCCTGATCTGTGAAGGTCAAAAAAGCAGCGCCAGAGACGCCGTCAACACCCAATGGACACGCAAGCCCTATGCGCAAAAAGCCATTGCGGCGCGGCTGACGTCCAGCATGCCGCACGACGGCAGTGCCCGCCAGTGGTTCTCAAATGGCGAGATATTGGCGCTGTTGCCGATGGGCGGGGCGTTGGGGAACTCTGTGGCGCTGGTCTGGTCTGTGTCTGATGAACACGCCAGCTTGCTTGCTCAGCAGTCACCGGAAGAATTTTGTGCCGCTGTATCCACCACCTGCCATTCCAGTGTGGGGCAACTGCAATTGACCGGCGACAGAGCCAGCTGGCCGTTGGCCCTGAGCAGCGCTGACCGCTGGGTGGGGCCCGGCTGGGCGCTGGCGGGCGATGCCGCGCACACGGTGCATCCGCTGGCGGGCCAGGGTTTGAACCTGGGGCTGGCCGACGCTGCCTGCCTAAGCCAGGTGCTGGCCAGCCGTGAATACTGGCGCGGCCTGGGTGACGAAAAATTATTGCGCCGCTATGAGCGCGCCCGCAAGGCCGATGTCGCCGCCATCAGCGCTGTGACCGACGGTCTGCACAAGCTGTTTGCACAAGCTGGTCCCGCCTGGCAGACGGCCAGAAACTGGGGCATGAATGGCGTGGGCAGCAGCCAGCCGCTGAAAAACTGGCTGATGCAGCGCGCTGCGGGTATGCCGTTGTGATGTCGCTGTATTGCCGCTCTCTTGCCGTTCTCATGCAGTCCAAAATTCCATCCAGAAAGTCCAGCCCATGAAATTCGCCAAATCCCTGATCGCTTTCAGCCTGGTCGCCTGTGCGCTGGGCACCGCGTTGGCACAAGAAGCCGCGATTCGCAAAAATCTGGCTGAACGCCTGCCCAACTTGCCCAAAATTGACGAGGTCAGCAAAACGCCGATGAACGGCCTGTTTGAAATCCGCGTCAATGACAACGATATTTTCTACACCGACGCAGAAGGCAACTTCCTGATTCAGGGCAATCTGATAGACACCAAGTCCAAGCGTAATCTGACCGAAGAGCGGACGGAAAAGCTCAACGCCGTGGCCTTTGATTCATTGCCCTTGAAGGATGCCTTTGTCGTGGTGCGGGGCAATGGCAAACGCAAGATGGCGGTCTTTGAAGACCCCAACTGCGGCTATTGCAAACGCTTTGAGCGTGACTTGCAAAAAGTCAGCGACGTGACGGTGTATATGTTTTTGTACCCCATCCTCAGCCCTGATTCAACCGACAAGTCCAAGAACATCTGGTGCGCCAAAGACAAAGCCAAAACCTGGCAGGATGTGATGGTGCGGGACATGCCCGTGCCCAGGGCGACTTGCGACACGGCCGCGATTGACCGCAATCTGGACTTTGGCCGCAAACACAAAATCACGGGCACACCCACCCTCTTTTTTGCCGATGGTTCACGCGTTCCGGGAGCCATCAACACGCAGCAAATCGAAAAGTTTTTAACCGACGCGAAGTGATCTGACTTGAGCACATCGATGGCCGCGCTGGGTGTTCCTGCGCATCTGCAGGCATTTGCCCCCACCCTTTTAGCTGGCCAGCAGCGCCTGGCAGCGGTTGAACCGTCCAGGTACGCTCAAAGCCGCAATGCGCTTGACGGCGCTGTAACGGGGTTGTCGCCCTATTTCACACACGGCCTGCTCAGCCTGGCCGATGCCGCACGGGACATCAACAGCCGCTGGCCGCTGGGCTTTGATGACAAGCTGGTGTTTGAATTTGGCTGGCGTGAGTTCTTCCAGCATGTGTGGGGATGTCAAAAAGACCCCGACGCGATTTTGCAAGACATGCACGGCCAGGCACCATGGCAAGGGCGCTATGCGAGCGTGTTGCCAGCCGACATTCGGGAAGGCTGCACCGGCGTTCCCGCTATCGACCATGCAGTTCGCATCCTGTACGCCACGGGTTACCTGCACAACCATGCGCGGATGTGGCTAGCCAGCTATGTGGTGCATGTGCGCAAGGTGCATTGGCGCGCTGGCGCTGACTGGCTGTATGGCCACTTGCTCGATGGTGACTTGCCCAGCAACCACCTGAGCTGGCAATGGGTGGCGGGAACCTTTTCAAGCAAGCCGTATGTGTTCAATGCTGAAAATGTGTTGAAGTACGCGCCGCCCAGCGCCCGGCAGGCCTGGGATTGCAGCGGCACTGTAGTGGACCAGAGCTACGAAGCGCTTGACGTGATGGCGCGCAGCAGCAAAGGCGTTGGCCCAGAGCCCGGCGTGCATGACAAAGTGCCAGAACCCCCTCTTTTGAGCCATTTTTACCCACCAAATCAGCCTCCAAGCCAATCACTACATGCGCAAGCAGCTATTAAAAATATAGCGCATAAAAAACTTGAACTGGTCCACCCCTGGAGCTTGTCGCAGCCGTCTGCTCAAGACACTCTGCGCATCGGCATCATTCATCTGCCCGCCCATGCTGCCTGGCCGTGGTCTGCGCAGCGCTGGCAATTTGTCCTGCAGGCGATGGCGTTGGTGACTGACGCCATCTGGATCGGTGACCTCGCGCAGCTGGACACATCGGCGGCGTCCAGCGTCACGGCACAAGCCACCCTGTTCCCAGGCTACCGCCAGGCGCTGCAAAAAATAGCGGGATTGAGCCCAGCGCCGCGACTGCTGCCGAACCCGTCCATGGCCTGCAAGTCGTTCAGCAAGTTTTACGAGCGTGCGCGGCGTGAAACGGGCCCATTTTCTGATTTGCTGATTTGCTGATTTGCTTTAATACACGCGGACTATTTTCAAAACATGTCGACCCATCCAACCATCTCACGCCTGGGCTACGCAGGCCTTGTTCCTTTTGTTGTGTTGCCAGGCCTGATGTGGCTGATCAACCCCGAGTTGCTGCCGTTTGTGTCGATTGCGCTGGGCGGCTACGCGGCGGCCATCGTGTCGTTTTTAGGCGGCGTGCATTGGGGCATTGGCTTCATGAAAGGTGACGCCGCGCCGCGCTTTCATTTCATCTGGGGCGTGGTGCCATCGCTGCTCGCCTGGCTGGCGTTGATGATGCCTGCCCCAGGGGCGTTGCCGTTGTTGGGCCTGGTGATCGTGGTCTGCTACCTGGTGGACCGCAGAACCTACCCGGCAGCGGGGCTGGCAAACTGGCTGCCGATGCGCTTGCGCCTGACCGTGGTGGCCGCATTGAGCTGCGTGCTGGGCGCGGCAGCGGTTTAATTTTTCAAAGTCCTCCATGCACAAGTCATCATTGGCAGCTCTCAACTACTGCGTGGAGGCAAGCGATCTCCATGCCCATCTGTTCCATGTCACGCTGACGATTGACGAGCCGCAAGCGCAGCAGCAGGTGTCGCTGCCGGTGTGGATTCCCGGCAGCTACCTGGTGCGCGAGTTTTCAAAAAACCTGCAACACCTGACGGCTAGCCAAGGCAGAACCCGACTTGCCGCCCAGCAGTTGGACAAGTGCACCTGGAAAATTGAGGGCAAGCCAGGCAAGCCGCTGGTGCTGCGCTACCAGGTGTATGCCCATGACCCCTCCGTGCGTACCGCCTGGCTGGATACAGAGCGCGGCTTTTTCAATGCCACCAGCGTTTGCCTGCGGGTTGAGGGACAGGCGAACAACACGCACCTGCTGGAGCTGGTTGAACCCGCCAAAACCAAAGGCTGGTCAGTTGCCACGGGCCTGACGGCGCAGAAAGTCAACAAGCTCGGTTGGGGCACGTACAGCGCCGCCAACTACGATGAACTGGCCGATTGCCCGGTAGAACTCGGTACCTTTTGGAGCGGTACGTTCATGGCCTGTGGTGTGCCGCACCGCTTTGTGGTGACCGGTGCGTTGCCGGGCTTTGACGGTGCCAGGCTGCTGGCTGACACCACAAAGATATGTGAAGAAGAAATACGCTTTTGGCACGGCAATAAAAAACCACCTTTCAGCACCTACCTCTTCATGCTCAACGCTGTGGATGACGGCTACGGCGGGCTGGAGCACCGCAACTCGACCGTGCTGATCTGCAATCGCAAGGATTTGCCGCGTGCAGGCGAGCCCAAAGTGTCTGAGGGCTACACCACCCTGCGCGGCCTGATCAGCCACGAGTACTTTCACACCTGGAACGTCAAACGCCTGCGGCCAGCTGAATTTAAAACCTACGACTACAGCCAGGAAAACTACACCGAACTGCTCTGGTTTTTTGAAGGCTTTACCAGTTACTACGACGACCTGCTGCTGCGCCGCGCTGGCCTGCTGGACAGCGCCGGGTACCTAAAGCTGCTCAACAAAACCCTCAACCAGGTCATGCAAACACCGGGTACCCAGGTGCAGTCTGTCGCCCAGGCCAGCTTTGATGCCTGGGTCAAGTACTACCGCCAGGACGAAAACACCCCCAATGCCACGGTGAGCTACTACACCAAGGGCGCGCTGGTGGCGCTGTGTTTTGATTTGACACTGCGCCGTGAAGGCCACACCACGCTGGATGCCGTGATGCGCGCGCTGTGGCTGCGCTGCAAGGCGGGGCCGCCGGGCGAAGGCGGGCCCATGACTGAAGCTGACTTTGCCGCTGTGCTGCAAAGCCTGGGCAAACGGTCCTTTGATGCCGAGCTAAAAAACTGGGTCCACGGCAAGGGCGAGCTGCCGCTGCGGCAGCTGTTGACGCAGCACGGCGTGACCGTGCATGACGACCCGGCCCAGTTGGCCCAGCGCCTGGGGCTGCGCACCCATGAAACCCACGGTGTGGTGGTGAAAACCGTGTTGTCAGGCGGTGCCGCTGAAAAAGCAGGTTTTGCAGCGGGCGACGAATGGCTGGGGGTGGAGACGATCAAACCCCCGAGTGGCTGGAGAATGCAGCGCCTGGACGACTTGTTGCTCTATGCCGGCACAGCCAAGAAAGTGACGGCACTGGTGTCGCGCGACAAACGCATGCTGCGGCTTGAATTGACGCTACCGCCGCCCGCGACCACCTGGCGTCTGGCCATTCAGGATGCCGCTAAAGTAGACGCCTGGCTAGCCACATAACCGAATAAGCAAAGAAAGAATTCCATGACTTACGAGACCATCATCACCTCCGTCCAGGGCCCCGAAGGCCGTCAGGTTGGCGTTGTCACCCTGAACCGCCCCAAGCAGCTCAACGCCCTGAACGACCAGCTGATGGACGAGCTGGCCGCCGCCCTGAAAGGATTTGAGGCAGACGAGAACATTGGCTGCATGATCATCACGGGCAGTGAAAAAGCCTTTGCGGCGGGCGCCGACATTGGTGCCATGGCGCAGTACAGCTTTGCTGATGCTTACGGCAAAGACTTCATCACCCGCAACTGGGAGCAAATTCGCGCCATTCGCAAGCCAGTGATTGCCGCCGTCAGCGGCTTTGCTCTGGGTGGCGGCTGCGAGCTGGCCATGATGTGCGACTTCATCATTGCCGCCGACAACGCCAAATTCGGCCAACCGGAAATCAAGCTCGGCATCATCCCCGGCGCAGGCGGCACCCAGCGCCTGCCCCGCGCCGTCGGCAAGGCCAAGGCGATGGACCTGGCACTGACGGGCCGCATGATGGACGCGGCAGAGGCAGAACGCGCGGGTCTGGTCAGCCGTGTGGTGACGCTGGACAAACTGATGGACGAAGCCCTGGGCGCCGCACTCATGATTTGCGGCCACGGCAACATCGCGCTGATGGCAGCCAAGGAATCGGTCAACCGTGCGTTTGAAAGCGGGTTAACCGATGGCGTGATGTTTGAACGCCGCCTGTTTCATGCCATGTTTGCGACGCAAGACCAAAAAGAAGGCATGGACGCGTTTGTGAACAAGCGCAAACCCGACTTCAAACACAGATAAAAGAGTTCGCTATAATTTGCGGCTCGGTGATATAGCTCAGTTGGTTAGAGCGCAGCATTCATAATGCTGATGTCGGTGGTTCAAATCCACCTATCACCACCAGATTTTCAGTCTCGTATCTCTCAGCCTCTGGACAAACACCATGAACCGCTGGACACCAAGCCTTGTCGTTTCGCTGGCCACGCTGCTCATCAGCCCCGCCAGCGCGCAAACTCAAGCGCCGACACCCAACATCCGTCAATTCCCCCAAGAAGCCAAACGCGGCGAACTGGTGGTACTGATGGCTCCCGACATCGCCCTGGACAGCAAGCCCGACAGACTGTCGCCTGCGGTGCGCATACGCGACAGCAACAACCACCTGGTGCTGTCCGGCACGCTGGTCAACCAGAAACTGGTCGTCAACTACCTGCGCGACGGCACTGGGTTGGTGCATCAGGTCTGGGTGCTAAACGCGCAAGAGATCAAACAGAACATGCCTGCCCAGCCTGAAGGTATTTTGAGCAATATCCGCTCGATGTTTGACACGCCCGTCGTCAAGGACGACGGCAACACGCCGTACCACCAGTTGCCGCGCTACAAGCCCTAAAACGGACATTTTTGTCTTTTTTGGCTTTTTTCAGGTATCAAATCGGCCTGCAGACCCATCAATACATGCGCGAGCAGCTCCTGTATTCATAGCATATCAATTCACACATCATGCCTAAAAAAGTCTTCATCAAAACCTTCGGCTGCCAGATGAACGAGTACGACTCGGACAAGATGTCTGACGTGCTGCACGCCGCTGAGGGCTACGAGCCCACCCAGGACATGGAACAAGCCGACCTGATTTTGTTCAACACCTGTTCGGTGCGCGAGAAGGCCCAAGAAAAAGTTTTCAGCGACCTGGGCCGCGTCAAGCACCTGAAAGCAAAAGGCGTGCTGATTGGTGTGGGGGGCTGCGTGGCCAGCCAGGAAGGTGCGGCCATCATTGCGCGCGCGCCTTATGTCGACGTGGTGTTTGGCCCGCAAACCCTGCACCGCCTGCCCGACCTGCTGGCCAAACGCGCCAAACTCGGCAAGCCGCAGGTCGACATCAGTTTTCCGGAAATCGAAAAGTTTGACCACTTGCCCCCCGCAAGGGTGGAGGGCGCCAGCGCTTTTGTGTCCATCATGGAAGGCTGCTCCAAATATTGCAGCTATTGCGTGGTGCCCTACACCCGCGGCGAGGAAGTCAGTCGCCCGTTTGAAGACGTGCTGGTGGAAGTCGCAGGTCTGGCCGACCAGGGCGTCAAAGAAATCACGCTGCTGGGACAAAACGTGAATGCTTACCGGGGCAAGATGGGCGATACAGCCGAGATTGCCGACTTTGCCACCCTGCTGGACTACGTGCACGACATCCCCGGCATTGAACGCATCCGCTACGTGACCAGCCACCCGAACGAGTTCACGCAGCGTTTGATTGACGCGTATGCCAAACTGCCCAAGCTGGTCAACCACCTGCATCTGCCGGTGCAGCACGGCTCCGACAAAATCCTGATGGCCATGAAGCGCGGCTACACCGCGATGGAATACAAAAGCACCATCCGCAAACTGCGCGCCATCCGGCCCGACCTGGCCATGAGCAGCGACTTCATCGTCGGCTTTCCGGGGGAGACCGATGAAGACTTCGACAAAATGATGCGCCTGATTGACGATGTGGGTTACGACACATCCTTCAGCTTCATCTACAGCCCCCGCCCTGGCACGCCAGCCGCCAACATCAAAGACGACACGCCGCACAGCGTCAAATTAAAACGGCTGCAACACCTGCAAGCCACCATTGACAAGAGCGTAGAAGCCATCAGCGCCAGCCGGCTGGGGACGGTGCAACGCGTTTTAGTCGAAGGCCCCGCTCGCAAAACGCCCAACGCCTTGTTTGGCCGTACCGAATGCAATCGGCCTGTGGTATTTACCGGAGCTGACCGGCTGATTGGGCAACTGGTGGATATCAGAATTACTGAGGCACCGATGCGGTCTTTGCGGGGTGAGGTGGTGACTGCTGATGAGGCGCTGGCAGTTTGATGCTATAAATTCAGGAGCTGCTCGCGCATATATTCATTGGCCTGGAGCCCTAAAACACACCTGAAAAAGCCCAAAAACGGGCTTCCAGACATCAAAACTTGGACATCCCCTTCATCCCGCCCATCTTCTTCATCATCTTCATCATCCCGCTGCCCTTCATCTTCTTCATCATGCCCTGCATCTGCTCAAACTCATTGAGCAGCCGGTTCACTTCCTGCACATGAACGCCTGAGCCCATGGCAATGCGCTTTTTGCGGGTGGCCTTGATCAGCTCGGGTTTGCGGCGCTCCAGCGGGGTCATGCTTTGGATGATGCCTTCCTTGCGCTTGATGTCTTTTTCGGCTTTGCCCATATCGACCTGGCCGGCTTTGGCAGCCATTTGCGCGGGGAGCTTTTCCATCAGGCTGGCCAGGCCGCCCATGTTTTTCATTTGCTGGAGCTGGCTTAAAAAATCGTCCAGATCAAAGCCGCTGCCTGACTTGAGCTTGGCGGCCAGCTTTTGAGCGGCCGCCACGTCAACGCCTGCGGTGACCTGCTCGACCAGCGCGACGATGTCGCCCATGCCCAAAATGCGCCCGGCGTGGCGTTCGGCGTCAAACACTTCCAGGCCGTCGAGCTTTTCACTGGTGCCTGCAAACTTGATGGGCGCGCCGGTGACTTGCCGCACACTCAGGGCCGCGCCGCCGCGTGAGTCGCCGTCGAGCTTGGTCAAGATAATGCCAGTCAACGGCAAAGCGTCCTTGAAGGCCTTGGCGGTGTTCACCGCGTCCTGGCCCTGCATGGCATCGACGACAAACAGCGTTTCGACCGGGTTCAGTACCGCGTGCAGTTCCTTGATCTCGGCCATCAGCGCTTCGTCAATCGCCAGGCGGCCTGCGGTGTCGACCAGCAACACGTCAAAGAAATGGCGCTTGGCGTAATCAATGGCTGCGCGCGCAATATCGACCGGCTTTTGGTCTGGCGTGCTGGGGAACCATTCGGCGCCGGCTTGCGCTGTGACGGTTTTGAGCTGCTCAATGGCGGCGGGGCGGTACACGTCGCCAGAGACCGTTAGTACTTTTTTCTTGCGCTTTTCAATCAGGTGTTTGGCCAGTTTGGCAGTGGTGGTGGTTTTACCCGCGCCTTGCAGGCCCGCCATCAAAATCACGGCGGGCGGCTGCGCGGCCAGGTTGATGTCGGCCACACCCTCACCCATCGTCGCCGCCAGTTCTTTGCTGACGATGCTGACCAGCACCTGGCCGGGTTGCAGCGAGCCCATCACCTCGGCACCCAGGGCTTTGTCTTTGACACGGGCAATAAAGTCGCGCACCACGGGCAGGGCCACGTCGGCCTCCAGCAGAGCCATGCGCACTTCGCGCAGCATGTCTTGCACGTTGGTCTCGGTGATGCGGGCCTGGCCACGCATTTCCTTGACGAGGCGGGAGAGTTTGTCGGTAAGGGCTGAGGCCATGAGTGGGCTCCGGTGCGGCGGAGCGGTGAAGTCAACGAAAAAATAGGTCGATACAGACCAGCGCAAAGGCTAAACTGTAGGCATGATTTTAGCGATGAGTCAATGGTGGTGGCATGTGCTGGCCGGCGGTGCCTTTTTGGCCTACATGGTGGCGTCTATCGCCAACAAACGAATGGCACCAGACATGCTGCGGCTGGTGCTGTTTGCTGGCTGGCTGCTGCAAGGCTTGATGCTGGCTGAAGGCTTGCTGGGTGAGCCACCACGCTTTGGTTTTGCGCCTGCATTGTCCACCACCATCTGGCTGGTGCTGGCCGTTTACGCTGTCGAAAGCAGGTTGCTGCCGCAACTGCAAGCCCAGTGGGCACTGGCCGGGCTGGGGGCGACAGCGGTAGCGCTGGCTGTCGTGTTTCCGGGTTCAAGCTATTCGCATGCTGCGTCCATCTGGCTGCCCCTGCACTGGGCACTGGGTATTGCGTCGTATGGCCTGTTTGCGGTGGCTGTTGCGCACGGCTGGCTGATGCAGCGTACAGAACGGGCGATGCGCCTGGCAACCCCAAGCTCTGCAGGCGTTCCACTGATGACCCTGGAGCGTTTGACATTCCGTTTTGTTGAGGCTGGTTTTGTGCTGCTGTCGGCCACGCTGCTGGTGGGATGGCTGTTTGCAGAGCAACTGTATGGCCTGGGCCTGGCCTGGAAGTGGAACCATAAAACCATTTTTTCAGTCCTGGCCTGGCTGACGTTTGCGGGCTTGCTGGCAGGCCGCGCGCGCCTGGGCTGGCGCGGCCTGAGGGCTGTGCGGGTGTTGTACCTGGGCAGTGGCTTGCTGTTGCTGGGTTACGCAGGCTCACGCTTTGTGCTTGAAGTCATCTTGCAGCGGACTTAAACCCGTGTTCAACCGAGTTGCAGGCGGCCCATGAAATATGCACTGATTTTTGGCCTGGTGATGGTTGTTTTCTGGCTCTGGCGCAGCAATCGTCAAAAGACGACGCAACCACCTGCAGATAACGCCAAAACCACCCGTACCACCCGACCCACAGAGATTGTGGCCTGTGCTGTCTGCCACGTTCACCTGCCGCGCACAGAAGCCCTGGCGGGCAAGCACGGCCTGTACTGTTCTGCCGCACACAGGCAGCAGGCCGACCGTTAAGGCGCATTGATGCGGTTCATGCAGTCCGCCATACCTGCCAATGACCCGCCGCATTCGTGGCTTGATGGTATTGACCCTCCGTCCAGTTCGGGCGCAGAACCTCGGCAAAACGCATTTGGAAGGCTGTGGCGCGCCTTCATGACAGCACGCATCACGATTGCCAGCGTGCTGGTGGTTTCGCAAGCGTTTATTTATGCACTGGGCAATGTCAACAATGGCTGGTCCATCGCGGTTTGTGTTGTCTATTTATGTGCCACCATCGTGGTGCGCCTGCTGGGGCGGCCCAAGCCACCCGGCAGCACCTTTGATGCGCAGTGGGTCCTGACGGTGGGCGTCGATGTCGTGACGTTCACCGCCCTTAATTTTTTGCAGTCCAGCGGTATCAATTACACGCCTTTGTTTGCACTGCCGGTATTGCTGGCGTCCATTCTTGGTCCCATCGCGCTGGCACTCGGCACGGCCGCCAGCGTCACGTTGCTGCTGCTGATGGATGCGTGGTGGGCGTCACTGCATCTGACGGGCGAGTCAGCCGCGCGGTTTTTACAGTCGGGTTTGAGTGGCTCCGGATTTTTTGCAGTGGCATTGCTGGCCAACCAGTTGGCCTTGCGCCTGGCACGGGAAGAACAGCTGGCCAAAACCAGCCAGCAAGTGGCCCGCAGGCAAACCCAGGTCAATGAACTGGTGATTGAAACTCTGACCGATGGCGTGCTGGTGATTGATGCCAACGGCATCGTGCGATCTGCCAACCCGGCAGCGCAGCGCTTGCTGGCAACAGGTCCCAAGATGCGGCTGGCCCCTTTTGTTCTGGCAACGCAGGCAGCATGGCAACCGCTGGTTGAGATCATCCGTCAGACATTGGTGAACCAGTTGCCACAACAAGCCGATGTCAGCCTGAACGATGCCGGGCAAAATACGCGTCACCTCCGGGTGAGAACGCGCCTTGCAGCGACCCATGGACGTGCCGAGGAAGCCCTGTGCGTGGTGTTTCTGGAAGACCTGCGTGAGATGCAAGCGCGCGTGCGGGTTGAAAAAATGGCCGCCATGGGCCGCATGTCAGCTGCCGTGGCGCATGAAATCAGAAACCCGCTGGCCGCTATATCGCAGGCCAATGCCTTGCTGGAAGAGGACTTGCAAGGCACGGGTCACCAGCAGCTGACCACCATGATCCGGCAGAACGCGCAGCGACTGGCAAAAATTGTGGACGACGTTCTGAATATTTCGCGGGTGCAAGGCACCAACCCCGAAGAGCATGACACGGTCTTGATGCTCGATGAGGCGGCCGCACGCATTGTTTCTGACTGGACACAACAGACGTTCTCCAGAAACCGCACCCACATAGCACTGGCTGCCGACCCGGCCTGCGTTGTGTTTGACCCTGAGCATTTGCGCCGCCTGATGATCAACCTGCTGGACAACGCCTTGCGCTATGCCAGCCAATCCAGCCATGCGATAGAAATCGTCACGCACATGCCGACCGAGGGACAGGCCAGGCTGTTGGTCTGGAGTGATGGCCCCCCCCTTGAGCAAACCGTGCAAACGCATCTGTTTGAACCCTTTTTTACATCTGAAAGCCGCTCCAGCGGTTTGGGCCTGTATATTTGCCGGGAACTGTGCGAGCGCTATGGCGCGCTGATTGGCTACCATCGGACAACCCGACACGGCGTAGAAGGTAATGAATTCTTTGTTGTCTTCAAACTGTCTGCGCCATCCAGTCACGCCGTCCGCCCGGCGCTCCAGGACCTGTTTGCCTGAGCAACCGCCGCATTGCCATATCACCCGCCACGCCTAGAGTCATGCCCCCGCACCCTCACCTGATCACCGGCGAATCACGCTTGCAGCCGGCTCACATTCTGGTCATTGATGATGAGCCCGACCTGCGCACGCTGTACGAGCTGACCTTGCTGCGCGAAGGCTATCGGGTAGAAGCCGCCGGTGACCTGACGCAGGCACGCCAGCTGCTGAAAGACCGTCAGTTTGATGCCGTTATCACCGACATGCGCTTGCCCGATGGCCTGGGACTGGAGCTGCTGCGAGAGATGGTGACGCAGCAGCGCGCCGAACGCTGCGTGGTCATCACGGCGCACGGTTCGGCTGAAAACGCGGTAGAGGCACTCAAAGCGGGAGCCTTTGACTACCTGACCAAGCCCGTGGATTTGAAACAGTTTCGCAGCGTGGTGGCATCGGCCATTCAAAGCGCCAAGTCACTGATGTTGGCCATGGAACCGTCACCCATGACCCACGAGTTTTCAAGCAGTCCAGCAGACGCCGCCAGGCGCGCGTCCGCTCCCCTGAAACGCAAATCGCTACCCAGTCCATCCGCGCTTGATCGGCTCGTCGGGCACTCTGCTGGCATGCAGGCCGTCAAGGCACGCATTGTCAAAGTAGCAGGCAGCATGGCACCCGTCTTGATACAAGGCGAGTCAGGCACGGGCAAAGAGCTGGTGGCCAGGGCCGTGCATGATTGCAGTCACCGTGCCAGCGGCCCGTTTGTGGCTGTCAATTGCGGGGCTATTCCTGAAAATTTGCTCGAGGCTGAATTTTTTGGTGCTCGCAAGGGCGCCTACACCGGTTCAGCACAAGATCGTGTGGGCTATTTCCAGGCCGCACAAGGCGGGACGCTGTTTTTGGACGAGATCGGTGACTTGCCCTTTGTCATGCAGTCCAAACTGCTCAGGGCGATTCAGGAGCGGGTGGTCAGGCCGCTAGGCTCGTCGCAAGAAGATATCGTCGACGTGCGCGTGATAAGCGCCTCCCACAAAGAACTGGGCGAAGAAGTTGCGGCCAAGCGCTTTCGTCAGGATCTGTATTACCGGCTCAATGTGATTGAGATTGGTATCCCTCCACTGCGTGAACGGCTGGATGACTTGCCCGAGCTGTGCGAGTCTTTGCTGGCCAGAATCTGCAAGGAATCCGGCCTCCAGATGCCGCACCTGACATCTGCCCTGCTGGAGCAGCTGCGGACGCACGCTTTTAACGGCAACGTACGCGAACTTGAAAACATTCTGCACCGCGCGGTGGCCCTCAGTGAGGGCGGCGACCTGCTTCTGGACGCGCCGGGCCAGCCCCAGGCCACAACCCCACAGCAGGACCCTGACACAACCGAGGCGGCCCAAGCGCCGCCGACCACACTGCCCGATAACCTGCAAGAGTATCTGGACACACAAGAACGCGACATTTTGTGCCGGGTGCTGGAAGGCACCCGCTACAACCGTACCGCAGCTGCCAGCAAACTGGGCATCAGCCTGCGCCAGATCCGTTACCGCATTGCGCGCCTGAATATCGCCATGCCAGACGGCGATACCCAGGAAACGGGCAGTGACAATGCCGATGACATCGCCTGAGGCGGCTCCAGCCGCTGCCGTCTGGCAAAGTGGCTGGTACCGCTTTGCCAGACGGCTCGAATCACCCAACTTCGGGCCACGCCCGGATCAGGCGCTGATTGACCTGATTGTTGTTCACTCCATCAGTCTGCCGCCAGGCGACTATGGCAACGCCAATGTACAGCGCCTGTTCATGAACCAGCTCGACTGGGACGCGCATCCTTACTTTCAAGGCATCCGCGGCCTGCAGGTGTCGTCTCACTTTTTCATCAGCCGTACAGGCCAGTTGTGGCAATTTGTCAGTTGCGACGAGCGCGCCTGGCATGCTGGGCAATCAAGCTACCGGGGCCGCAGCAACTGCAACGACGATTCGGTGGGCATTGAACTGGAAGGGCTAGAAGGCAGCAGCTTTGAGGCGCCTCAGTACGAGACCCTGGGGGCGCTGTGCAGTGCCCTCATGGTGCAGTACCCTGTGACCTATATTGCAGGTCATGAGCACATCGCGCCTGGCCGCAAAGAAGATCCGGGGCCGGGTTTTGACTGGCGGCGATTGCAGGACAGCGCCGCACTGGCCGATGCAGTCATGCCCGCATCAGGCCCGAACCTAGGCCAGGCCAGCCCTGGCTGAACAAACCACTGAATAAGCCGCATGAATACTAGGGTTTGAACGGGTCTGCCCGCTACCGTAAGGCTTGCAAAGCGATGTCATCAGGCCACACCGCATGCTGAAAAGAGTGCCAAATAAGTAAGTATCCGCTTCAGTGAAAATTCACATCGAAAACACTACATCTAGTGCTTGAATTCCTTGCAGACCCTAGGTATAGTGTGTGAAGTGATTTGAGATTTGATGTGTCGGTATGGTTTTTAAGCCCCCGAATGCCTGTTTTTCGCCGCTGAAAAAAATTTGCAGCAACAGCAGCAGAAAGTTGGCAATGACCACAAGCCATACCGGTTGGACGGATACCAACCCACATCAAACCTGACGAACAAGCAACGCCAAGAAACCTAAAAACAAGCCAAGAGGATGCCCATGCAAACAGCACAAGACACCAACTCCACCAGCACAGCCACCTCCAGCATGCCCGCCTTCGCGGCCGGTAGCAGCCAGACCAACCCAGGCACGCAAACCAACCCCTTCAGCAACTACCAGATCATTCGCCGTAATGGCGGGGTTGTTCCCTTTGAGCCGAACAAAATCGCCGTGGCGATGATGAAGGCCTTCCTGGCGGTACACGGCACCCAGGGTGCTGCGTCGGCCAGCGTGCGCCAGACGGTTGATGAACTCACGCAGGCCGTCATGCGCGCCATGATGCGGTCACGTCCTGGTGGCGGTACTTTCCATATTGAAGACGTGCAGGACCAGGTTGAACTGGGCCTGATGCGCGGGGGCCACCACGAGATTGCACGTGCTTACGTGCTGTACCGCGAAAAACGCACCCAGGAGCGCGCCCGCCAGCCGCAGGCACAAACAACAGCCGCTCCATTGATTCACGTCATGGATGGTGGCAAAAAAGTAGCGCTCGACATTCGCAACCTGCAAGCGCTGATCGAAGCTTCTTGCGCCAACCTGGGCGCTGATGTCAAGCCCGATCCCATCGTTTCAGAGACCATGCGCAACCTGTATGACGGCGTGCCGATTGACGAGGTCTACAAGGCTTCCATATTGGCAGCGCGTACGCTGATTGAAAAAGACCCTGACTACACCTACGCCACGGCTCGCCTGTTGATGCATACCATTCGCCGCGAAGTACTGGGCGAAGAAGTCGCGCACGAAGAAATGCAGACGCGCTATGCCGAATACTTTCCCAAGTTCATCGCCAAAGGCGTACAAAACGAGCTGCTGGATGAAAAGCTCCAGCAGTTTGACCTGGAGCGCCTGGGCGCAGCGCTCAAACCTGAGCGCGACTTGCAGTTTGACTACCTCGGCCTGCAAACCTTGTTTGATCGTTACTTTTTGCACGTGCGCAAGCAGCGCATCGAATTGCCACAAGCTTTCTTCATGCGGGTGGCCATGGGCCTGTCGCTCAATGAGATCAACCGCGAAGAGCGCGCCATTGAGTTCTATGAAATCTTGTCGTCGTTTGACTTCATGTCCAGCACGCCAACACTGTTCAATGCTGGCACGCTGCGCTCGCAGCTGTCATCGTGCTATCTGACCACGGTCGCGGATGACCTGGGCGGCATTTATGACGCCATCAAGGAAAACGCATTGCTGTCCAAGTTTGCAGGCGGACTGGGCAACGACTGGACACCCGTGCGTGCCCTCGGCGCTCATATCAAGGGCACCAACGGCGAATCACAGGGCGTCGTCCCTTTCCTGAAAGTCGTCAACGACACCGCTGTGGCGGTCAATCAGGGCGGTAAGCGCAAGGGCGCCGTCTGCGCCTATCTGGAAACCTGGCATCTGGATATTGAAGAGTTTCTGGAACTGCGCAAAAACACCGGCGACGACCGCCGCCGCACGCACGACATGAACACCGCCAACTGGATTCCTGACCTCTTCATGCGCCGCGTGATGGAAAAAGGCAGCTGGACACTGTTCTCGCCCTCTGACACACCCGACCTGCACGACAAGTTTGGCAAGGACTTTGAAAAGATCTACACCGCCTACGAAGCCAAGGCGGAACGTGGCGAGATCAAACCCGCCCGCAAGCTGCAGGCGAGCGACATGTGGCGCAAGATGCTGTCGATGCTGTTTGAAACCGGTCACCCCTGGATCACCTTCAAGGATGCCTGTAACGTGCGCTCGCCACAGCAACACGCTGGTGTGGTGCACTCGTCCAACCTGTGCACCGAGATCACACTGAACACCAGCGACACCGAAACTGCCGTGTGCAACCTGGGTTCGGTCAATCTGGTGCAGCATCTGAAAACCACGTCAGACGGCGTCAAGGTGCTGGATCACGACAAACTGCAAAAGACCATCACCACCGCCATGCGCATGCTGGACAACGTGATTGACATCAATTACTACGCCGTGAAAAAGGCGCGTGACTCCAACATGCGCCATCGCCCGGTCGGCTTGGGCATCATGGGCTTTCAGGACTGCCTGTACGAACTGCGTGTGCCTTATGCATCACAAGAAGCGGTTGAATTTGCCGACAAGTCCATGGAAGCCGTGTGCTACCACGCCTACTGGGCATCCACAGAGTTGGCCAAAGAGCGAGGCAAATACGCCAGCTACAAAGGCTCTCTCTGGGACAAAGGCATCTTGCCGCTGGACACGCTGGACATGTTGCTGGAAGAACGCGGCGGCTATGTTGAAGTGGATCGTTCAGCCACGCTGGACTGGGATGGCCTGCGCAAGAAAATTGCCCTGGATGGCATGCGAAATTCCAATTGCGTGGCCATCGCGCCTACCGCGACCATCTCCAACATCATTGGTGTGGACGCCTGCATTGAGCCCTGCTTTGGCAACTTGTCGGTCAAGTCGAATCTGTCGGGTGAATTCACCGTCATCAACCATTACCTGGTGCGCGACCTGAAACGTCTGGGCCTGTGGGACGACGTGATGGTGGTGGACCTGAAACACTTTGACGGCTCACTGCGCCCGATTGACCGCGTCCCCCAAGACATCAAGGCCCTGTACGCCACTGCATTTGAAGTCGAAACGTCATGGATTGTGGAGGCTGCTTCACGTCGCCAGAAATGGATTGACCAGGCACAGTCGCTCAACATCTACATGGCAGGCGCATCTGGCAAAAAGCTGGACGAGACCTACAAGCTGGCCTGGCTGCGCGGCTTGAAGACCACCTACTATCTGCGTACACAAAGCGCCACGCACGTTGAAAAATCAACCGTTACCGCAGGCAAAATGAATTCTGTTGCGTCGAGCACAGCAACTGCAGCCAGCAGCATGAGTGCGATTGACAAAGCCGCCGCTGCTGCACAGATTCAGATGGATGCAACGCCCGCGACCGACATCAAGTTTTGTGCAATTGATGATCCCGGCTGCGAGGCCTGCCAGTAAAAATTATTCGATGAATGCAACAACGTCCTTCGATGAATCACTGACGATGTTATTGAGCAACACAAATTGGCAGCGATGTGAATGAACACTTTTCATTTTGTATCGCTGCTTTCATAATCACGAAGTATTGGAAACACCTATGTTGACCTGGGACGAAGAAGTCATACCATCACTGCAAAAATCAACGACCAGCGGCGCGCCAAGCAGCCGCTCGACCGAGCTTCCGCAATTTTCTTCCGCTCTTGTTGAGCAACAGCCTGCTACGCGCATCCTCAATGATGGTGCGGTCGTCACGGCGACACCTACCAACACAGAAGCATTGACAGCAACCGTTGCCGTGCCTGCTGTCATGAAACGCGTCAAGGCTTCAGACAAGCGCATCATCAACGGTCAGACCGATGTCAACCAGCTGGTGCCCTTCAAATACAAATGGGCTTGGGAAAAATACTTGGCAACTTGCGCCAATCACTGGATGCCGCAAGAAGTCAACATGACGCGCGACATCGCCTTGTGGAAGGACCCGAACGGCCTGACTGAAGACGAGCGTCGTCTGGTCAAACGCAATTTGGGCTTTTTTGTCACGGCTGACTCCTTGGCCGCCAACAACATTGTGCTGGGCACGTATCGCCACATCACGGCACCAGAATGCCGCCAGTTTTTGCTGCGTCAGGCCTTTGAGGAAGCCATTCATACCCACGCTTACCAGTACATCACCGAGTCACTGGGTCTGGACGAAGCCGAAATCTTCAATGCCTACAACGAAGTGCAGTCCATCAAGGACAAAGATCAGTTTCTGATTCCGTTCATTGAGGTTATCTCTAACCCACACTTCAAAACCGGTACACACGAAGCTGACCAGACACTTCTGAAGTCCCTGATCGTGTTTGCCTGCCTGATGGAAGGCCTGTTCTTTTACGTCGGCTTCACGCAGATTCTGGCGCTTGGCCGCCAGAACAAAATGACTGGCGCTGCCGAGCAGTACCAGTACATCTTGCGTGATGAGTCCATGCACTGCAACTTTGGCATCGATTTGATCAACCAGCTCAAGCTTGAAAACCCCGGTTTGTGGACCGCCGAGTTCAAAGCTGAAATCAAAGCCTTGTTCATGCAAGCTGTTGAGCTTGAGTACCGTTACGCCGAAGACACCATGCCGCGCGGCGTGCTGGGCCTGAATGCTTCGATGTTCAAAGGTTACCTGCGTTACATCGCCAACCGCCGGGCCACGCAGATTGGTCTGGAAACGCTGTTCCCTCATGAAGAAAATCCGTTCCCGTGGATGAGCGAAATGATTGACTTGAAGAAGGAACGCAACTTCTTTGAAACCCGTGTGATTGAGTACCAGTCGGGTGGTGCCCTGTCGTGGGATTGATTTTTAACCCGCTGGTGTGATCCAGGCTCTTAATCTATCACTATGCTTTTTAGAATTGCAATGACCAACCACCGCACCACAGAGTGCGTTTTGGTCATTGTTCCGGTGTTCGCAGCGCTGGGCCCGGTTATCCGCTGGCCCAACACCGCGAATCGCTTCGCGTACTCCAAACGTGAAGTGCTCTTTGCAACGTAAGAAGGAGAAAACTATGGCAACTGCGAAAAAACCTGCGGCTAAAAAAGCTGCACCAGCGAAGAAAGCCCCTGCAAAAAAAGTAGCCGCCAAAAAAGCGCCTGCTAAAAAAGCACCGGCTAAAAAAGCGCCAGCGAAAAAAGTAGCCGCTAAAAAAGCACCAGCGAAAAAAGCTGCTGTCAAAAAAGCACCGGCTAAAAAAGCGCCAGCGAAAAAAGTAGCTGCTAAAAAAGTAGCTGCTAAAAAAGCACCGGCCAAAAAAGCCGCTGCCAAAAAAGCACCAGCGAAGAAAGCTGCAGCCAAAAAAGTAGCGAAAAAACCCGCTGCGAAGAAAGCCGCGAAAAAACCCGCTGCCAAAAAAGCCGCGAAGAAACCCGCTGCCAAAGCACCCGCTGCACCGGCTGCCCCTGCGGCTCAGACAACTCTGAACCCGCAAGCTGCCTGGCCGTTTCCAACAGCCAGCAAGCCGTAAGCAGTAAGGTACTTCTGCTTGAAAAGCCCAGCATCCTAGATGCCGGGCTTTTTTTATGCGCGTGATTTATTGCTATTTAAAAATGAGCTGCTCGCACATGTATTCATTGGGCTGCAGCCATATTCAATACAATTTTCAGGTTAATTTGAGTGATTCCAGTGTGTAATTTTGTCCGCCACGGTACGCAATCTTGTGCGCACCCACACGGTTACCCAGTTCGGCACAGCGCACCAGTGACCAGCCTTGCTCCAGACCAAACAGCAACGCACCGCGAAACGCATCGCCGCAGCCGGTCGGATCTACCACCTCAGTGGCTTTAACGGGTGCCACCAGCGTTTTTTCACCGCTCACCCAGACCTCGCAACCCTGAGCGCCCAGCGTCACGATCAAGCCTTCAACCTTGCCCGACAACTCGGCGCACGACAGGCCTGTGCGGTCACACAGCAGCTTGGCTTCGTAGTCGTTGACCGTGACCCAGGTGGCCAGGTCAACAAAATGCGCCAGCTCTTGACCATTGAACATGGGCAAGCCCTGACCCGGGTCAAACACAAAAGGGATGTTGGCCACCTTGAACTGCTCGGCATGTTGCAGCATTGCGTCACGTCCGTCGGGTGACACAATGCCCAGCTTGATGTCGTTACGCGCCGCAATGTGGGTGACATGTGCCTGCATCATGGCGCCAGGGTGAAACGCCGTGATCTGGTTGTTGTCGCGGTCAGTCATGATCATGGCTTGAGCGGTGTAGTTGTTTTCCACCTCGCGGACAAACTCGGTACTGATGCCCATGGCTTTCATGCGGGCAGCGTAGTCTGCACCATCACTGCCGATGGTCGCCATGGGCAGGGGTGTGCCGCCCAGTTGTTTGAGGGCGTAGGCAATGTTGCCAGCGCAACCGCCGAACTCACGACGCAGGCTGGGCACTAAAAAAGACACGTTCAAAATATGCAGTTGCGCGGGCAAAATCTGCTCGGCAAAACGACCCTCAAAGGTCATGATGGTGTCAAAGGCCAACGATCCACAAATTACAGCAGGCATGTTTTTTAATTTTCAAGGGTTAAAGATCAGGGATAAAAAGCCAGAAGACGATAACCCGCAACACGCAACAAGGTGCCGGGTGCCGTAGCAGTTTCTGCCGGCGATGGATGTGCCGTGACTTGCAAGTTCAGGACGGCCGAAAACTCGGCACCCGCAGCCAGCATGCTGTTGCTGTTGCTGTTGCTGTTGCTGAACTGCGCAGGAAACAGCACGCGCCTCAACACGGGCTGATCCTGGGTGTCGGTCAGCGTCACCTCGAGTGACGGCATGGCAACCGCCGCAGACCCCGCATTTTTAAAGCTGAAACTGAGCTGGTAAATGCCTGCATCATTGATTTTGTTAAACGACGAACTGTCCATCACGATGGCTTCAATCTGCCGTACCGGGCCGACTTGGCATGCCAATCGCTCACAAAGCAGTTGCAGTATTGGTTTGAGACCAGGCTCTAACGCGGCCAGACGGTCCCGCTGCGTCACGGCCACTTGCAGCGCGAGCAAGCTGAGCAGCAGCAGTGCTGACAAGCCCAACATAACGCGTGTCAAAGGCTTGCGCCAGAAAGCCTGACGGCGTGCGTCGCGCACAAATGACACATCCCTTGAATCAGCGGTTGAAAGATCGTCCCGCGTATCAACAAACTCTGGCGCTTTGACCTCGGCCGCTTGCGTGGACACAGCAACAGGCAAGTCAACTGCAGCCATCGCCCCGCTTTCGACCGGTGTTGTGAGAGCCGCCGTGACTTCTTCAGCATAAGACAGGCCGCTGTCACCGGTTGAAGCACTGGCAGTTGGCCACGCTTGCTGGTCAATCACTTGGGGGGGCTGTGGCTGTGGCGATGCATTCTCATTTTGCAAATGAAGCATTGCATCAAACACATTCGCACATTGCCCACATCGCACCCAGCCTTGGGAAACTTTGAGTTGGTCAGTCACGACGTTGAACATCGTGCTGCAAGCGGGGCAACGCGTAATCAGGCTCATTTAGCGCTGTATTGTAAGTGGGCGCTGGAGGCCAATTTCAGGCGCTCAGGTGTGAATCACAGCCTGGCTGTCATCAGTATCCAGCCGTCCTCTGTGTCGGCCACCTGCAGTGCGCACCAAGGCGCGTAAGCGGCTTTCAGCTCATCGGCTTGCCGCGCCAAAATACCGGCCAGCACCAGAGTGCCGCCTTTGGCAACATGGCCGCAGAGCAGCGGCGCCAACACCTTCAAAGGCGTCGCCAAAATATTGGCCAGCACCGTTTGGTATTGGCCACTGGCTTTATCCGGCAACCCGGCGTTCAGTTGCACGTGGTTGGCATCGGCATTGGCGAGGGTGGACTGAACGGCTGCCGTGTCAATGTCCACCGCATCAATATCAACCGCACCAAACTTGGCGGCGCCAATCGCCAAAATGCCCGAGCCGCAGCCGTAGTCAAGCACACGGCCCAGAGCAGACTTTTGGTGAGCGGTCCATTTCAGGCACATCCGGGTGGTTGGATGCGTGCCCGTGCCAAAAGCCAAACCTGGGTCTAGCCGAATTACCTGCACCGCCTGCACAGGCGGCTCGTGCCAGGTCGGCACAATCCAGAATTCAGGCGTGATTTCAACCGGTGCAAACTGCGATTGCGTCAGACGCACCCAATCTTGTTCGGGCACATTTTGAATGGCGACAACGGCACAATCAACAAAAAAGTCCTGCGCTTTAAGCAGATCTGCTGCCTCACTGGCCAGTGCCTCAGTCGCAAACAAAGACACCACACGCGAACGATTCCAGCCGGCTTTGGGCGGCGGCATGTCGGGCTCACCAAACAAGGCTTGCTCATGGTCGGTTTGCGCGTCAGCGTCTTCCACCGACACGCTGAGTGCATCCAGCGCGTCAAGGGCATCACTAACGGCTTCAACACCGCTTTCAGGAACCAGCATCACCAGTTCAAACATCACTAACGGACTCTCTTGCTCAACCACTCTTCCAGGTAATGAATATTGGTGCCGCCATCCATGAACTTGGCATCCACCATCAGCTCGCGGTGCAGCGCAATGTTGGTGTTGATGCCTTCGACCACCGTCTCGGCCAGTGCCGTGCGCATGCGTGCCAGGGCTTGTTCGCGCGTGTCGCCATGGACAATGATTTTGCCAATCATGGAGTCATAGTTGGGCGGCACAAAATAGTTGGCGTAAATGTGCGAATCGACCCGTACGCCTGGCCCACCCGGGGTGTGCCAGGTCGTGATGCGGCCCGGCGAGGGCGTGAACTTGTAAGGGTCTTCGGCATTGATCCGGCATTCAATCGAATGGCCCTTGATCTCGATGTCACGCTGCGCAAACGGTAGCTTTTCGCCTGCAGCCACCATGATTTGCGTGCGTACCACGTCCACACCCGTGACCCATTCCGTCACCGGATGCTCGACCTGCACGCGGGTGTTCATCTCAATGAAATAAAACTCGCCGTTTTCAAACAAAAACTCAAACGTGCCCGCACCGCGGTAGCCAATTTTTTTAACCGCAGCCACGCAGCGCTCGCCAATGCGTTCGATCAGCTTGCGGGCAATGCCCGGGGCTGGCGCTTCTTCAATGACTTTTTGGTGACGGCGCTGCATGGAGCAATCGCGCTCACCTAACCAGACTGCATTCTTGCCGCCATCGGCCAATACTTGAATTTCGATGTGGCGTGGATTTTCAAGAAACTTTTCGAGGTA
>Ga0075464_10000159_pt1 | contig 28002 bp, 30 predicted proteins | sample DEB19_08_DNA_5_FD_75068 | JGI IMG/M metagenome (GOLD analysis project Ga0075464, IMG submission 75068) | Aqueous microbial communities from the Delaware River and Bay under freshwater to marine salinity gradient to study organic matter... | ecosystem: Environmental > Aquatic > Marine > Coastal ...
CTGAGTCCTGAGTCCTGAGTCCTGAGTCCTGAGTCCTGAGTCCTGAGTCCTGAGTCCTGAGTCCTGAGTCCTGAGTCCTGAGTCCTGAGTCCTGAGTCCTGAGTCCTGAGTCCTTCATTTTGTTCTCACCCTATCTCCAGCGCCTTTGCCTACAACGGTCATAAAAATGTATTTGAAATATGTTGACACCGTCAGCTCCTTGAGCATCCGAGCGTCTGTTTCAGCCAGCAGCTTGGGCGTCGACATATCAATGTTATTGACTTGTGCAAGGCCGGTGATACCGGGTCTGGCACTGAAGACTGCATGTGATGCTCGTTCGCTGATCAGCTCTGTTTGGCTGAACAAGCATGGACGAGGGCCCACCAAACTCATTTCGCCCTTTAAAACGTTCCAAAGCTGAGGGAGCTCGTCGAGCTTGGTACGCCGCAAAAAAGAACCCAGCGGGGTGATTGCAGAAGCATCTGCCAAATGCGACGCTACCGAGGCTGTATCTGGGCGCATGGTGCGGAACTTGACCAAGATAAATGGCTTTTGATAACGACCTACCCGCTGCTGTCGGAAAACAGGTGCGCCCGTATCAAACAGGCCAAGGGCATAAATTACCAACAGCATTGGAGCTCCAAACAGGAGGCCAAGAAAAGAAAAAAGAAGATCTAACAAACGCAACATTAAATTTTTACTCCAACAGCTCTACGCAACCCTTCGTCGATAGATATCGGCGGGTTCCAATTCAAAACCTCACAGGTATTACGGATGTCCAATTGCAAAGAGCCCAGTAAACTTTGCGCCATCCCTTTTTTGCCCAGCAAGGCAGCCATCAAGCCCAAGAGCCCCGTAGGCGCTGGGAGCAAACGAACCGATCGGTTCATAGCTTTTCCCATTCTCTGTAATAACTGAGTTGTGGAAACATCTTCCCCATCACTCACAAGAAAAATTTGATTACCTGCTCTTGGGTGCCACACACAAGTCAATATCAAATCGACTAGATTATCAAGAGCTACAAAACTTCGGCGATTCTGGTTAACACAACCCAAAGGCAAAGGTACACCTCGCATTAACCAGCGCATCAGAGAACCAAAGTTGCCTGGTGCATTAGGGCCATATATCAGTGGCGGACGTATGGTCACCACTTCCATCCCCGTATCCTCTGCTAATTTCTGCAGACCTAACTCGGCTTCGTACTTAGACACGGCATAGGGTGAATGAGGTGCAGGTGTATCTGCGTGACTAAATGGTGCACCAGATGTTTCAGCACCATTAACACCAATAGAGCTGATAAAAATCAAGCGTCGAACTCCAGCAGCGGCAGCCTGACGTGCCAATTTCAACGCGCCTTCCACATTAACCTTTCTAAATGCCTCAAGTGGATCGCTACCTCTTTCATCTCTAACATGTGCCCTGGCCGCAAGATGCACTACAACATCACAGTCTTTTAACGCTTGAGACCAATCCGTGCCGGAATCAACATGACCTACAGAAACGACGTCAATATAACTTGGCAATGTAGAGATTTCGCGAACAGCAGCACAAACGTTAAAACCACGCCGGAAAGCCTCGAGAGTCAAGGCTTGACCTACAAAACCATTCGCCCCAGTAATCAATAATTTCATATTTTCGAAAATTCGTATTTCCAGGAGATTTTTGTAATCCCGCTCTTAGAAAAATTAATCAAAACACTCTGCCTCGAGGATGGATTTCCCCTCCAGGTCTTTGGTCGATAGCTGGGGGAGCAAGCCTTCTGGCCATCGAACGCCAATTGTCGGGTCGTTCCACGCAATGCAACGCTCGTGAGCGGGGGCATAGTAGTCGGTGGTTTTGTACAGGAAGTCTGCCGTTTCGCTAAGCACCACAAAGCCATGTGCAAAGCCAGGCGGCACCCAGAACTGGCGATGGTTATCTTCGCTCAGTTCGCAGCCCACCCACTGGCCGTAGGTGGCCGAACTTTTGCGAATGTCCACGGCCACGTCAAACACCGTGCCACGCACAACGCGCACGAGTTTGCCTTGAGCTTGTTGCAGTTGATAGTGCAGGCCACGCAAGACGCCTTTGCTACTGCGGCTGTGGTTGTCCTGCACAAAGCTCACATCCAGGCCGGTGACCTTGGCAAAGTCCTGCGCATTGAAAGATTCATAGAAAAAGCCCCGGCTGTCACCAAAGACTTTGGGCTCCAGAATCAACACATCGGGGATGGCGGTAGGCGTAACGGTATAGGGCATCGAATAGGTAGGTCGGTACCTTCAGGTCCGACATGTATTTCAAGAAAATGTCGGGGCTGAAGCCGCTGACCTACAGGGGTTTATTTGATCAAGTACAGCAGGTATTGACCGTAACCGTTTTTCTTAAGGGGGTCGGCCAACTTAACCAGTTGCTCGGCATTGATCCAGCCTTGGTGGAAGGCAATTTCCTCAGGACACGCGACCATCAGGCCCTGACGCTTTTGCAGGGTGGCGATGAAGCCTGCGGCCTCCAACAGGCTGTCGTGCGTACCAGTGTCCAGCCAAGCGTAGCCCCGGCCCATGATTTCGACGTTGAGTTGCCCCATTTCAAGATAGCGTTTGTTGACGTCGGTGATTTCTAGCTCGCCTCGGGGGGAAGGCTTGATGTCTGCCGCGATGTCACACACCTGCTGGTCGTAAAAATACAGGCCGGTGACGGCGTAGTTGCTCTTGGGCTCCTTGGGCTTTTCTTCAATGCTCAGGGCGCGCTGCTGCGCGTCAAAGTCCACTACACCATAACGCTCTGGGTCATGCACGTGGTAGGCAAACACGCTGGCCCCACTGGTGCGCGTATTAGCGCTGGCCAGCAGTTTGACAAGGTCGTGGCCGTAGTAAATGTTGTCGCCCAAAACCAAGGTGCTGGGGTGGTTGCCGACGAAGTCCTTACCGATGATGAAGGCCTGCGCCAGCCCGTCCGGGCTAGGTTGCACCGCGTACTGGATGCTCATGCCCCACTGGCTGCCGTCGCCCAAGAGTTCTGCAAAGCGCGGGGTGTCTTGCTGGGTGCTGATGAGCAGCACGTCTTTTATGCCGGCAAGCATGAGCGTGGTCAACGGGTAATACACCATGGGCTTGTCGTACACGGGCATGAGCTGTTTGCTCACGGCTTGGGTGACGGGGTAGAGACGGGTGCCGGAGCCGCCGGCGAGGATGATGCCTTTGCGGTTCATGCTGCGCTCCCTTCGTATTGCTTGCTCACCCACTCCCGGTAAGCACCACTTTGGACGTTTTTCACCCAATCCGGGTTGTCCAGATACCACTGCACGGTCTTACGGATGCCGGTCTCGAACGTCTCTGCCGGTTTCCAGCCCAGCTCGCGCTCAAGCTTGCGGGCGTCAATCGCGTATCGCCTGTCGTGGCCAGGGCGGTCCGTGACGTAGGTGATTTGCGTGGCGTAGCTGCTGCCGTCCTGCTTGGGGCGCAGTTCGTCGAGCAAGGCACACACCGTTTTGACGATCTCAATGTTGGGCTTCTCGTTACAGCCGCCCACGTTGTAGGTTTCGCCCAGTTGACCGGCTTCCAAGACGCGGCGAATGGCGCTGCAGTGGTCCTTGACGTAGAGCCAGTCACGGATCTGCATGCCATCGCCATAGACCGGCAGGTTTTTACCGGCCAAAGCATTGACGATCACCAGCGGAATGAGCTTTTCCGGAAAGTGATACGGCCCATAGTTGTTGGAGCAGTTGGTGCTAAGCACCGGCAGGCCGTAGGTGTGGTGCCAGGCGCGCACCAGGTGGTCGCTGGCGGCCTTGCTGGCACTGTAGGGGCTGTTGGGCTCGTAGCGGTTCGTCTCGGCAAATGCCGGGTCGTCTTTGCCAAGTGAGCCATACACCTCGTCGGTGGAGACATGCAGGAAGCAAAAGGCGGCTTTGTCAGCCTCTGGCAGACCGCTCCAGTACCCACGCACGGATTCGAGCAGATTGAAGGTGCCGACGATATTGGTCTGCACAAAGTCGCCGGGGCCGTGAATGGAGCGGTCCACATGGCTCTCGGCTGCAAAGTTGAGCACGGCACGCGGACGGTGCTCGGCAAGCAGGCGCTCCACCAAGGCGCGGTCGCCAATATCGCCTTGCACAAAAATGTGGCGCGCATTGCCCTGGAGCGAAGCCAGGGTTTCCAGGTTGCCTGCGTAGGTGAGCTTGTCGAGGTTGACCACGGGCTCGTCAGAGCCAGCAATCCAGTCGAGCACAAAATTTGCGCCGATAAAGCCGGCGCCGCCAGTTACGAGAAGTGTCACGATTTCTCTTTTTTAGATCTTGAATCAGTTTAGAGTTGAGCCGTTTCCTCGCACAGCTAACCAAGACCGAAACTCTTTTCCGACTTCAGAGTGCTGCTCCCCTAAGTCGACAGTAGCCTGCAAAAAGCCGATCTTGCTGCCGCAATCGTAGCGGGTGCCCTTGTAGCGATAAGCAAAAACCTTCTCTCGGCGCAACAGTTGCTCAATGCCATCGGTCAACTGAATTTCACCACCAACCCCGCGAGGAATCGTTTCCAATTCCGCAAAGATGCTAGGCGTCAAGATATAGCGACCAGCCACTGCCAAGGTGCTGGGGGCTGCCTCTGGCGCTGGCTTTTCGACGATGCCAGTCACGTCGACCACCCCCTCGTCTAACCGCGCACCGCTGACAATGCCGTAACGGTTGGTGTGTTCTCGCGGCACATCTTGAACCGCTAAAATGCTACTTCGCCATAAGGCGAATTGATCGACCATCTGTTTCAAGATGGGCGTCTTACCAACCATTAAGTCATCGGCAAGCAACACGGCAAAGGGCGAGTTTCCGACCAATTCTTTGGCGCAAAGCACAGCATGCCCCAGACCCAAAGCCCTAGGTTGCCGCACATAAGTACACACCATGTCATCAGGCGCAATAGACCTGGCCACCTTCAGCAACTTGCTTTTACCCGCCAGTTCCAACTCGGTTTCCAGCTCATAGGCCGTGTCGAAATGGTCCTCCACGCTGCGCTTGGTTCGACCTGTGACAAAAATCATCTGGCGAATGCCCGCAGCATATGCCTCTTCCACTGCATACTGGATCAAGGGCTTATCCACCACGGGCAACATCTCTTTAGCACTGGCTTTGGTCGCCGGCAAAAACCTCGATCCAAGGCCCGCGATTGGGAATACAGCTTTCATCAATTTCTTTCAATTGCTTTGAACGTTAGCGACCATCTTTTTCTCCCACGCCCAGGCGTGCTGGACGATGATGGCCAGGTCTGCAAATTGGGGTTGCCAGCCCAGGTGCTGGCGGGCTTGGGTGGCGTCGGCCACCAGGCGGGCGGGGTCTCCAACACGGCGAGGACCGTTGACCACGGCGATCTTGCAGCCCGTGACGCGCTCGGCAGCGTCGATCACCTCTTGTACTGAAAACCCGTTGCCATTGCCCAGGTTGTAGGCCTGGCTAGGGCCTCCGTTCATCAAACTTTGCAATGCCAGCCAATGCGCGCTGCACAAGTCGTTGATGTGAACATAGTCGCGAATGCAGGTGCCGTCCGGCGTGTCGTAGTCGCGGCCAAAAACGCTGATGTTTGGCCTGCGCCCACTGGCTGCTTGCAGCACCAGCGGGATCAAATGCGTTTCGGGATCGTGACGCTCGCCCAACTGGCCTTCAGGGTCGGCACCCGCAGCGTTGAAGTAGCGCAAGCACACAGACTTGAAGCCGTACGCCTTGTCATAGTCCGCCAGGGCCTGCTCCACCATGAGCTTGGTGCGGCCATAGGGGTTTATGGGTTGTTGGGGGTGGCGCTCGTCAATGGGGGTGTACTGCGGCTCGCCAAATGTGGCTGCAGTGGACGAGAAGATGAACTTGTCCACCCCATGGGCACGCATGGCATCCAGCAAGCTCAGCGTGTTCGTGACGTTGTTGCGGTAGTACTTGTCGGGGTGTTGCACCGACTCGCCCACCTGAATGAAGGAGGCAAAGTGCATGACCGCGTCGAACCCACGTGAGAGCACAGCATCCAACACCGCGCGGTCACCAAAATTGCCTTCCACAAAATCGCCACAAAGCACCGCCTCGCGGTGACCACTTGAAAGGTCATCCAAAGTCGACACACTGCAGCTTTGCTGCCCCAGAAGCTTTACCATTTGGGAGCCTATATAGCCCGCGCCGCCGATAACCAAAATTTTCATAACTGAATCCGCCTCTGAGCTAGATGCATCCAATCAGCCACCTCGCCTTTAGGCTGACATCCTTTAGAGGACCACTGCGCATGGTGCACCACCAACAAAACCGTTTGCCCTAGTGATTAAAATTTGCAAATTGTTCACGTTTAAATTTAGTTACTGATCATGCTGATTTTCTGGGGCGCCTGTAGCCTCAAACGCGCTGGTTCCCGACTGCTGCCAAAAATACACAAGCTATAAAGAAGAGCGCTTGCTCGCTGGACTTACGGCGGCAATTACGTGCTTTGAATGCGAGCTTCAAAAAGCCATAACGATCAATATTCTTCAATGTTCGAACAAATTCTCCGCCATCCGTACTGACTAAGTTTGCTATTAATTGCGACTGTTTAATTCCCCAGCCATTTATTACTTTCCTAATGCGGTATCTAAACGCCGTAAACCCACTATTTGCTCCAACCTGATTACTGGCGTGCTGTCTATATAGAACGCTTGGCCATTCATCGATACACCAAGTGAATCCATTAGCACGCGCATAAGCATAGCAGAACCAATCGTGCAATGCGATTTTATTAATCTCAACCCAATCGCTCATTATAATAGCCTTTATCTTTGTGGCGAGAGAAATGTTGATCACATAAGTGCATCCTGGGCCAGCTGCCTCAAAAAGATAGTCCCAAGCGCGCTGTGGCTGTGCTTTTTGGATCAGTTTTTTAGCTCCATCCGGCCAGAACGCAATAACGCTGCTGGAATATGCATCGGCACTTGTCTCGTGAATTTTAGTTAAAGCCCGGGCCAGTTTCTCTGAAAGCCAGAGATCGTCCTGATCGGAAAATGCCACATAATCAAAGCTCGAAAAATCAACGTCGCGGATAAGTCTAAAGAAATTTTGTGCCGCGCCTCCGAAGCGCTCACCATAAGGCAAGACTAGGATGTTTGAGTGCGCCCTAGCAAGCGCAAGACACCATTCATGAGTCCCGTCCGACGACCTATCGACACTGATAAAAATAGTCACGTCGACTCCGGTCTGACATACTATTGAATTAATCTGATCACCGATAAAATCTAAGCCATTATAAGCAGCCAGCAGTACGGCAATTTTTCGGTTTGCGTTTATGTTTTTTTTCATTTATAGATGGCCTTTATATAATATATTTATTTTTACCGCATGGATTATTAAATAAATTACTCCATCGCAGCTTCATTCAAAAAAAATCCACGCAACTCGACGGAACGAGCTCGAACACGTGTCATCCCTCGTTGAAAGACTGCATGAGCTGATGTAGAGAGCTTATGCCAGTATGCAGAATCGTTGAGAAGGCATATCACAGTGTCGCAGACCTTATCAAGCGAAAGACTGCGGGGTATCAAGCAAGAACTCAGTTCCTCGATCATGTATGCCTGTGGACCGCCAGAGTCTCTGCAAATAGGGACACATCCAGCTCCCATAGCTTCTAGTGGCGGCAAAGCGAAACCTTCATGCTCGCTTAGCAGAAGGAAAGTCTTTGAGCGTGCATACAAAAATTTCATTTGCGCTCGATTCGGTCGTACATAGCATTCGTTTACGAGAGGCCTAACTTCAGCCCCAATAGATTCCTCGGTGGTGATTATTGTTAAACAAATATCTGGTCTAGCTCGTTGCAGATAGTCAATAGCCTCCAAATACAAATCTAAGCGTTTATGAGCACCTTTGCGAAGAACCATAAGAACATCGATGTCACGGACTTCTTTGTTGTCTGATTGAGCGAAGTCCGGGTCGGCCCAGATCGCAGCGACACCAACAGGCGCCAGTTGCTCCTGAAGCAATGCTTGGTGCAAATATTGATTAGCTGCAAGTAGCTGGGATCGTTGATAGACTGCTAAAAGTGACCACTTTAGAAAGCCTGCCAATAAACCATTCCCTACGAATGTCCACTCAAGATCCTGAACAAAAAACCAACGGTTTCGACGCGGGACAATTAACGCCATAGGTAAGGTGACGTAATGTGTGAAGATCCAGATCGTCTGGGACATGGCTGGCTGTCGTGATAATTTCCAAAATCGCCAAAGTAGCCAAGGCATTTGAAAAGGTGCCAACACCATTCGTGGCGCCCAAGAAGATAACGACTGAACTTTCAGCCCGAACACACTGACGGATTGAGAGATTTTCCAGAAGGTCAAGACATTTACATCGGCTGAGAAAGCCTGCAAATCGCGACCGAGTTTAAGTGCCTCGCCAATACCGCCGCTAACCTTTAGTGCGGGCAGAACTACACAAGCATGCGGGCTATGCTTCACTTTGATCTGGCCTTGAGTGTTCATTAGAATTTTTTTTTAGTATTCAGCAAAGCAAACCACCGAACACCATATTTAATTACCGCAAACCAGCGGGAAGTCTGGCGCTGACCTCATATAAGTCGCCTCAGCTGGTGCTTCATAGTGTAGGTTATGCGTATTAATATGGCTAGCGTGCGGGAGGTGCCGTTCTCCATCAAAATGTCTGCATTTGCAGAAAAACCGTCACGGAAATTATTATCACTGTGACCACCCAGGCGATATGCACCTAGCGTCTCTTCGATAACCCGAAAGCCCTGAACGCCACGCTGCCGGTAATAGCGGTGAAACCAGTCGAAATCCATTGCGTTTGGCATGAGGCGGTAGTGTCCATGCTTGGTATAAAGTGCGCGCGGAACACTACACCAGTTGTGCGGTAAATGCATGCCACGCCAAAGTCGTTGCGGCATAGCTTTGAACTTGCCAACTAGCACACCATCTTCGGTAAGCAATCGTGCATGGCAGCAGGTGATTTTGTCGGTTTGTACCTCTCGTGCGAAAATTGCCAGCATTTCTGGATCATATGTATCGCCAGCATTTAGGATCAATACTTGGTCGCCACTTGCACGAGCGAGGCCTTTGTTCCATGCGTCGGCGATTCCCTTGTCGCTTTCACTAATCCATTGCAGTCGGTCAGTAAAACCCCCAAGACTCTCTAGCCAGCGAGAGGTACCATCAGTAGAGGCGGCATCAATGACTATCCATTCGAAGTCCTGTAGCGTCTGCTGTTTCAAACTGGTGCAAGTACGTTGCAAATCATCTAAGCCGTTACGCACAGCTGTGATGATAGAAAAGGTGGGGGATCTCATATGGTTCGGCACGTCAGAGTTGACGAAAGTGACTTCGGGCCCGTCATGGCAAGTGCCATTCCGAAGGCCAGCGAAGGAAAGCAGTAGCTGTCTTGGGTCATCGAAAAGCCCAAGCTGCCGGCGACGAAGCATAATCCGACCTGAGTTGCGGTGTCTGTGCTACGGCGTTGACTAACAAATAAGCTGATCACAAGCCACGCAGCCATCAAGAGCCCAGAGAGACCGGTTTCCACTAAAAGACGTAATGGCAAATTGAACGTAGAAGCCCGACCACCAGAGACGCCATACATTTGATCCAAGCCCTCTTGCGACAAAAAAAGAAAGTCAGGAGCGAATTGTGGAATATAAAAGAAGTGGAACTGTCCTGTACCAACCCCGAGCACACCATATCCATCGGCGGCAACCCGCAATGCCAGCGCATTCGATCCTATGCGCATGATTGAACTCAAGTTTTCTTCCAAATTCAAGACTTGAGTCGCGGCGTTTATATAAATGCCAGTAATTACGACCGCCGCCAACGCCAACCAGATCACCCAGCGATGATTTCTACTCTTTTGGTTGGCGAACATCAAATATGCCAGCTGCGCGCCAAGAACCATGTACATGGATTTGCTCTGCACAAGGAATGCGCAGCTTAATATTACCAATGCAAGCAGCCTATTGAACAAAGGATACTTTCCGCCAAATAATAAAAGCGGCATTGAGTAAAGTGCGGCGAAAGTTCCGAAATAGGATGGCTCACTCATTAGGCCGCTAGCTCTCTCGATCAAACCATTTTCGTTACGGAACCAGGCTAATATACCAGGTGCATCAGGACGGAAGATTCCGCCCGCCTCAGCCAGGAAGAAAAACAAGTGCAAGCTGGCAGCCCAGGGCAAGAAAATAAGGACTTTTGAACGGGCTTTCTCGGACTGGAACAAATAAATTTGGCTTTGAAGAACGGCCATAAACAGCAGTAGCATTGCTGTTTGACTAAAAAACTGAGCCGACCTCGAACGGTCCGATGTTAACAAAGGAGGAGTATTAATAGTGCCAACTAAGAACGCAAACCCTCCCGATACGACTATACCCGCGATAAACAGTTGATATGGAGCCTTAATATTTACACGCATGGCCCATATATTGCGCCCCATGATGAATAGCAATAGTAACCAGCCAGCCGCAAATAGATTCATCGGCTTAGCGCCAGCCTCTCGAAAAAGAAAACCCGTTCCGCTGAACCAATCAATGGGCATCAAAAACAGTGCGAAAAACAGCACCAATGGACTATATTGAGAAATAGACTGACGTGCACCCATATATTAATTTAATTAATTATTTATTTTGGCAGACGCGCTGGATTACTCTAAACCTCTCAACACAATAAATCATCAAATACTTTAGAAATATTTTTAATGTAAGTGGCTGGACTAAAGTCATGGCTTGTGCTTTTCGGTTTTGGTTGAATTTCGGCAGCACCGACCATATTAACAATTACATCACAAATATATTCAGGAGACATGTTATCAATCACAGTGCATTCAGACAAAATATCTTGCGGAAGACCGGAGTAAGTAGTGGTTATAACATGAACATCCAAATGAAGAGCCTCAACAAGAGCTCGCGCCATACCTTCACCTAATGTGGGAAATATGAAATAAGAAGACTTTTGTAAATTATCTCTTAGTTCATTTGATTGCACATGCCCATGAAAAAAAACATTACTTGCGCATAGCTTCATCGAGTTCAAATCTGAAATCACACCAAACACATGAATTTCAATATTTGGATTTATTTTTTTCAACAATAAACTTAGGTTTGATATCAATAAACTGCCTTTTCTTTGACAAAAATCACCGACAAAAATTATACGATTTTTATCCTTGACGATGCTACTGGATTTGTATATACCACTTCTTATCGGCAATTCCACCACTGCAAATTTATTAACACAGTATGAATTTGAGATAAAATGCGAATTAAATATAACAAAGTCGGCATTTTCAACATCAAAGTCAACTCTTCTCCAAAAAGGTAATTTAGGCGAGAAGAATTCGTCTCTATCTCCTGCGCTTATTATTCGAGAGTAAATATTTTTAGCCCTATCTAACGAGCAATCCACAACCAAGATAATTTTCCTTGCCGTACAATACCTTCGAAGCAATCTTCCACCATAGCCGCTTCTTAATATGATAATATCGCGCTCTTTGGCCCGCATGCATAAAATGCATAAAATTTCAACCGTATATATTAAAGAAGCGAAGAAAAATGCAATATTCCTTGCCCATGGGGTTTTCCCCATAACCCTATTAAGAAAATAATGAATTATGTAAGACACAGAGGTTGTTGCTACATGAGCGCCTAAAGATTTATAATTCTCAATATTTTTTATATTTTTCTCACCAAATGCGCCTAAAAATTTAAATGGAAAAACACATCCCAAAAGATATATTTGTTTAAATCCATAGCATTTTGCAGCCACTGCATACTCATCAAAATGAAGACGACCAACGCCCTGAGATAGAAATATTGATCTCATTTTTTATTGTTCTTCCTGAATTTTTTAAAGCAGTTGAAAGAGCCAATAGAGGAAATTAGCACAACTATAATATTCAAATAATAAAGATATGACGAGTCGTAAAAAATACTGCCAAAAGCAATCAAAAAAGAAGATGTTACCAAAAGACCAAGCATCAATTCTGCTGATCCAACAGCATTAGTTAAATTTAAAGAATAGCGCTTGTGTACCATTATCAATGAAAAGCAACCACCAAGAACAATCGCGGAACCCCACATTAATATAACCACAGGCCATGTAACTGAACCATTAAAAAAAACAAAGAAAATAAAAACCATACCCCCTGTAATAAGATGTCCGATTGTATTAAATTTTACATTCCCATCGCTTGTATTCACAAAATACGATGGGACAGTGAATGCGTTTAGTAACCATGTAATTGAACAAACAAGAATCATCAAACTAAGCATTTCACTGACCGCGCCAGTCATAATAGTGCTCACTACAGGAATCATCAAAATAATCAACAGAAACAGCGGTATTGACAAATAGAATGTAGCATTTAGGCTATTGATATAAGTTTTTTTAATTTTATCCAATTCTCCAACAGCCGACAGTGCTGCTATGTGCGGCACTGATGCTTGATTCGCTGTAACAATTAAGGCTCTTGCTTTAGATACTACTTGGTGTGCGATTTCAAACAAACCAGCAAGATGGGCTCCTCCACTTTTAGCAATCATTATTTTTACAAGAGGATCGACCATCATTACTAGCCCACTTGAGATTTGCAAATTTACAGCATGTGGCATAAGCATCTTGAACTGGGCAAATTTCCACCTGTATGGAATAAATGAAATTCCGGGAATTTTAAACCATATTACGAGCCACATTAATATCACCGCAGTTAAAACCTGTATTATTTGCGCATACATAACCGAAACAATACCGAAATTATCAATCAATACAAATGACAATATAATCATCAATACCTGAGTTAAAGATATAATTATCGCACGAGACCACATTTGTTGCAATCCATCGAGGACGCCCTGCAGTATCATTGCCACCAATCCAATCCCCATAAAAGCTAACGCATGCGGAAGTATATTTAATGCTTGGCCAAGTTCCGTCCCACTAAATGCTTCACCTAATAGAGCTTGGAGTGGCCTAAAAGCAAATAAAATTATTAATGAAACAACTCCGATAGCGCTCAATAGAGCTGTTTCAACAGTGAAAGCCGTTTTTTTCGAAGATTCATCCGAAATATCTTTTGCAATATGTTGAGTTACACTCCCTGCAAGACCCATCTCTCCAAGTCGCGCAATAGACGTTGAGGCAATCACAACTGACCATACGCCGAGTAATGACAATCCAAGTTTAATTGCTACAAGCTTGTACAACACAAATAGTGTAATGGCAGAAAATGCAAATTGAAATATGTTAGCACTAACATTGGAGAATAACCTCATACTTTACTACTCCGCCTGCAAACTAGTTAAAATTATTTTCGACATATTGATTGTGGAGAGTATCAAGGCACAGCACTCTGTTACTAATTTACACTTCTCAGCTGTTGTGACGTGCGCTGGCTCTCTGAGTAGGCTGTAATAAATAATTAGTAACATGAAAATCAAAATGATTTCGTTGAGCATGAACAAATACACGATTCCCGTATTTAACGGCCTAATTACCGTAGCACGCAGACACCGATTGACATGACTTTTATCTGAAATGGACTTTTCGATATTAAAAAATTAGCAATTCACCTTAAGCTGTATGTCAAAGAGAATGTGATAAATTGATGCGTAGCTATTGAGGGTTTTATTCAACGCTCACGTTAACAATATAGCCATTAGCCTTGAGCAGTGCATGTTGTTTGGCTTGCGTCAAGTCGTTGGCAACCATTTCTTTGCACATCTCTTGAGCAGTAATTTCAGGCACCCAGCAAAGTTTTTGCTTGGCCTTGGTAGGGTCACCCAGCAAAGTTTCCACTTCAGTTGGTCGGAAATAACGAGGGTCGATTTTGACTACCACATCCCCCACTTTCAGACCCGGAGCTTTGTTACCTTGAATAGCAGCCACGGTTGCTGTTTCATTCACGCCTTCGCCTGCAAACTTAAGGGTGACGCCCAATTCTTCGGCCGTCCACTGAATGAACTGACGCACTGTGTACTGCACGCCAGTGGCGATGACAAAGTCTTCGGGCTGGTCTTGTTGCAGCATCATCCACTGCATGCGCACGTAGTCTCTAGCGTGCCCCCAGTCGCGCAAGGCATCGATGTTACCCATGTACAGGCACGACTCTAAACCTTGACTGATGTTGGCCAAGCCTCGAGTGATTTTGCGGGTGACGAAGGTTTCGCCACGCCGTGGGCTTTCATGGTTGAACAAGATGCCGTTGCATGCATACATGCCATAAGCCTCACGATAGTTCACGCAAATCCAATACGCGTACATCTTGGCCACGGCGTATGGACTGCGGGGGTAGAAGGGTGTTGTTTCTTTTTGAGGGGTTTCTTGCACCAGACCATACAGCTCGGATGTACTTGCTTGGTAAAACCGTGTTTTCTTTTCCAGGCCCAAGATGCGAATGGCTTCTAGCAGGCGTAGGGTGCCAATAGCGTCTACGTCTGCGGTGTATTCGGGCGACTCGAACGATACGGCAACATGGCTCATCGCACCCAGGTTATAGATTTCGTCGGGCTGGGTTTCTTGAATGATGCGAATAAGGTTACTTGTGTCGCTCAGGTCGCCATAGTGCAGTTTGAGGTTAGCATGCTCGATGTGTGGGTCTTGGTAGACGTGGTCAATGCGCTGTGTGTTGAACGAGCTGGCACGGCGCTTGATGCCATGGACGATATAGCCTTTTTCCAGCAGGAACTCAGCAAGGTACGAGCCGTCTTGGCCGGTGATGCCGGTGATGAGGGCGACTTTGGGTTTGATCATTTTCATTTTTTTAAAAAATCTTGATAGGCTTGGGTCAGGCCTTGCAGCAAGGGCACTTGGGCTTGCCAGCCCAGGCTGTTGAGTCGGCTGCTGTCCATCCACTTGCGCGGTGTGCCATCGGGTTTGCTGGTGTCGAATGTCACCGAGCCTGTGTACCCCACCACTTGCGCGATGGTTTGCGCTGCTTCAGCAATGCTCACGTCCGATCCATAACCCACATTGATGTGGCTGAGCATGGGCTGCGTTTGCTGGTCGTAGGTGGCCTTATCGAGGTTCATGACGTGCACGCTGGCGGCGGCCATGTCATCAACGTAGAGAAACTCGCGCTTCGGCGTACCGGTACCCCAAATGGCCACACTGGGGGCGTTGCTGATTTTGGCTTCGTGAAAACGACGAATCAGCGCGGGAATGACATGGGAGTTTTCGGCGTGGTAATTGTCACCAGGGCCATAGAGGTTGGTGGGCATGACGCTGCGGTAGTCCACACCGTGGCTGACACCGTATTGGCGGTTGTAGCTTTCGCATAGCTTGATACCAGCAATTTTGGCGATGGCGTAGGGCTCGTTGGTGGCCTCTAGCGTGCCGGTTAGAAGTGCGTCTTCGCGCATGGGCTGGGGGGCCAGCTTGGGGTAGATGCAGCTGCTACCCAAAAAAAGCAACTTTTTGACGCGGTTTTTGAAAGCCGCGTCGATTATGTTGGCTTGAATCATCAAGTTGTCGTAGATGAATTCAGCTGGGTAGGTGTTGTTGGCGTGAATGCCACCGACTTTGGCTGCGGCCAGATAGACCTGGTCGGGCTTTTCTTGGGCAAAGAAGGTTTGCACGGCGGCTTGGTTTGTCAGGTCCAACTCGGCATGCGTGCGAGTAACGATCTGAGCTTGCTTGACGCCATTTGCCAACAAATAACGCACGATGGCCGACCCGACCATACCGCGATGTCCTGCGACGTAGATTTTTTGAGATGTGGTCATTTAGCTTGCTCGGCCGTAGGTGTCTTCAAAGCGAACAATGTCGTCCTCACCCAAATAGCTGCCCGACTGCACTTCGATGATTTCGAGGGGAATGCTGCCGGGGTTGGCCAGGCGGTGCACTTCACCCAATGGGATGTAGGTGGATTGGTTTTCGGTCAGGGTCAGCACTTTGTCGCCATTGGTGATTTCAGCAGTACCAGTGACCACAATCCAGTGTTCAGCACGATGGTGGTGTTTTTGCAGGCTGAGGCTGGCTCCTACCTTGACCTGAATGCGCTTGACCTTGAAGCGACCACCTTCGTCGATGCTGTCGTACCAGCCCCAGGGGCGGTGCACTTTGCGATGCAAGGTGTGTTCTTCGCGCTTTTGCGCTGTGAGCTGACTAACGATGTGTTTCACGTCTTGGCTGTTGGCCTTGCTGGCCACCAGCACGGCGTCTGCCGTTTCCACCACCACCAGATCACTCACGCCTACCAGCGACACCAGGCGGCTGCTGGCGTGCACAAGTGTGTTGTGGCTGCCGGTGTGAAGCACGTCGCCCACATGGGCATTTCCATGTTCATCTTTGGGCTGGACTTGCCACACCGCATCCCATGCGCCCAGGTCGCTCCAACCCGCATCCAGCGGCACCATCTGGATGGGGAATGCACTGCCGGGGCAGTGTTCAATGACGGCGTAGTCCACCGACTCGGAGTGGATGGCTTCAAATTCGGCTTTGCCGGGCCGCACAAAGGCGCCGTCTGTTTTACGGGCTTCCCACGCGGTGCGGGTGGCTTGTAGGATGGCAGAGGCAAACTGCTCGATGGCCGCCAGCCAAACCGAGGCTTTGAGCACGAACATGCCAGCGTTCCAGTAGTAGCCTCCTTCACTCAGGTAGCGCTGTGCGGTGGACAGGTCGGGCTTTTCTACGAAGGCTTGAACAGTCAGTGGCTGGATTGCCGCGTCGCTGCGCTCCTCGCAGTGACGGGCTACCTGGATGTAGCCGTAGCCAGTTTCGGGTTTGTCGGGGGTCACACCCAAGATGACAATGTTGCCTTGTTCGGCTTGGACAATGGCTTGTTGCACAGCTGCGGTGAATGCCGCTGGCTTGGCGATGGTTTGGTCTGCGGGGGTAACGACCAGCACGGGGTCTTGGCCGTTTTGCATGGCAGCCAAGGCCGCCAAAGTCAGGGCTGGTGCGGTATTACGGCCCACGGGCTCCAACAAGGCGCTTCCCAAGGCAATGCCCACTTCGCGCAGTTGCTCTGACGCCAAAAAGCGGTGGTCTTCACCACTGACGATGACGGGGTTTGCGACTTGAATGTCGTCGTTACCCATGGCGACCAGCCTTTGGACCGCTTGCTGAAACAGGCTTTCGTTACCAGTGAGGCAAAGAAACTGCTTAGGGAAACCTGTGCGCGACAACGGCCACAAGCGGGTGCCTGAGCCACCGCAGAGGATAACGGGGGTGACTTGAATCATGCGTTTTGGACTTTCTGGCCGTCGGTATCCATACTGCCCATTTCAGCCTTGAGCACCTCAATCTCGGCCTGAAGCTGCTCGTACTCGGTCATCTTTCGCTTCAGAAAGCGACCCGCAAGCATGGCCTTTTCGACAATACCCTGAGGCGTGAGTACATAGATATAGCCAAACTTGTTTTTGCTCTGGCTGAAGTTATGCACCTTCACCCAGCCTTTGTCGATGAGTGCTTTAAGACAGTAATTTAGCCCACTGGTGCTGATACCCAGTTTTTCGGCAATCTCGCGCTGCGTCATGTCGGGGTTGTCTTGCAGCATGCGCAAGACTCGGAAGTAGGTATCTTCCTGGAGCTGGGATCGGCGGCTGGTCATGTGAGGGGGGGTTTTGGCCAGGCTACCGCCGTGCCGTGTCACGATCGGCAAGCGCGCTAGGGGCTGTTCCGCTGGGGAACGTTTGTGCGAATTCGCATGATTGTAGATTCCAGCAGATGAATTTTCGATGACATGGGAGAAATATTTATCGAAACCATTAAGGTTCTGACGCTTCGCTGACGTCTGCTGGCGTCGTTTCGGCCTGCTGTTGGACGGCTTCCTCCATGCTGACTGTGTTCACCACCAACTCAAATTGCTCCAGGATCTCTGGTTCGTGGCGTTGGATGTAACTGTTCACCGCCTCGTTGGACAGCAGTTTGGTCAAATACCCCTTGGCCACCACCAGGTTGAGCAGGTCGGAGCCGTAGTTTTGCTCGGCGTCTTTGTACTGGGTCTGGACCTGGCTCATCTCCTTTTCCAACTTGACGATCTGCTCGATGGGCGAGGTCTTGTCTCGCTCAGCAGGTTTCAAATCGGCCCGCTGCTCGGGCGGCGTGGCTTTGAGCAAGGCTTCGGCATGGGCCACTGTGATGGTGTTACTGGTCACCATCAACTCTACCGCTTCCACCTGCCGGGCCGCTTTCATGTTACGTAGGATGCGAGTGACGTCTGGGGTGAACTGCTTGTCTTGCAGCAGGTCAATGGCTTCGGGGCAGATGCCTTCGAGCAGGTTGATGCGGCGGTTGATGGAGCTCAGATTGACGTTGAAGGCTCGGGCCAGACGCTCGCGGCTGACGCCTCGGTCGATGGCGCGGCGGAGCATGTAGTGCTCTTGCACCGTGGACAGGCGGTTAATGCGGTGGTTGTATGAGAAGGTCTCGTCGTCCTTGGCCATAAGGCAAGGGGCTGTTTCCATGCCCAGCTCTTTAAGGGCAAGAACCCGGAGGTGACCGTCCAGCAACAGGAATTCCGACTTTTTGGGGTCGGGCTGGATGACGGACAGGGGTTCGATCAGGCCGATTTCGTGGATGGAAGAGACCACCTGCTTATATTTTCGGGTGCTCATGGTGCCGTCCATGATTTTTTTGCTGGGCAGCAGGTGGTCTAACGGCACCTGGTAGGTTTCCAGATCAAAGCCCAGCAGGGTGTTGAGGGGCTGCATGGGCAGGTCGGGGGCGCCCTGCCCTTCGGCCTGGCTGCCTGACTGGTAGATGCCGGGGTACATCTCAGCGATTTTGGGTTGGGCGTTGCTGCTGGGGTTCATGCGGGGGCTCCTTGAAAGTGGGTGATGCGTTCGGCCAGGTACTTGGGCAATGTGTCCAGCCCCTCGGCGCGCAGCAAGGTGACAAAGTTTTCGTCGGCAAAGAGTTTTTTCAGGCCCTGCACCACCAGCAAAAGGCGCTGGTGTGCATGCTCGGCTTTGAGGACCATCTTGCGTTGGCGCTCCACCTCTTTTTGGTAGGTGCGCACCAGGCTGTAGCTGGAGGTGGGCGGCTTGATCTGCGCCGCATTGGGTGACGATGGGCCCAACTCTTGGCGTTTTTCGATCAGGCGCTTGGCCTCGATGATCTGGCGGCCTTTGAGCTGGCCGTTTTCGTAGGCTTCTTGCAATAGGTCGCCCAGGTTGGATCCGCCGCCCTCGCCCTGCCCCTCGCCGTTGGCGTTGTTTGGGTCATTGGCGCTGGCTCGGGCGATTTCCAAAGCGGTGGTGAGCGGGATGGAGCCGCGCTGCACACCTTCGATCAGGCGCTCTTCGCCCTGCTCCAGCAAAAAGACGATGTCGCGCACGTATTTGGGCGAGAGGCCTGTCTTTTGGATGATGACGTCGGCCGAGTAGCCCCGATTGCGCAGCAGCTCGATGTCGGCCAGGATTTCAAGCGGGCGGTAACCCCGGCGGGCGATGTTTTCGGCAAGACTCATGATGAAGGCATCTTCATCGCTCACGTCTACCACCAAGGCTGGGATATGCGTCTCGCCCAGGATACGGAAGGCGTTCAAGCGCCCTTCCCCGCAGACCAGCATGTATTTGAGCTGGCCATCTTCGCCGGCCCGCTCGGCCACGGTGATGGGTTTTTTGAGGCCGATGAGCTGGATGCTCTCCACGATCTCCTCAAAGACCTTCATGTTGCGGTCTCGTGAGTTGAGCACCTCGATGCGCGCAATGGGCACCAGGGTCACGTTTTCTGGGGTGTCGGTCATCATGACAGCCTCCATGGTGTTTGGGTTGGGGTGGTTTGCATGGGTTGGATCCTTTCAGGGTTGTGGAGAGGGTTTAAAACTTGCGCTGCAACCGTTCGCGCTCAGACATGCCGTAAAAGAAGTTCAGGTCGTCAAACCGAAAGCATTCGAAGTTGGCGCTGTTGCGGTTGCAGACTCGGATTTCCTGCTCGGGCAGGTCCAGACGAGGCAAGAGGTAGTAGTCAAGCTCATTGGTGTTGTGGGCATCCAGCCGCACTGCCACTGTGAGGTCGGGGTTGAAGCGCTCGGTGTCAAACCGGATGCGCCAGCGTTGCTGGCCGTTGGGCAGGGTTTGGCAGCGGGCCAGCACCAGGCTGATGACCAACTCGTCGTTGAGGGTCAGCAGATCAGTCTTACCGTCTCGGCGCACGCTGCCACCCAGCTCGGCAATGGTCTCTTCGGTGCGGCGCACGATCTCGGGGTGCAGTTGGCGCAGCCGCCGGTTGACCTCAATGAAACCCTGATCGCGTGAGGAGTGAAACCCCACCAACTCATAGGCCCGGCTGAGGCTGCCAAAGCGCTGGGCGAAAGTGATGGCGCACGGCAGCCCAGGGGCCTGGTCGATGATGAAACCCGACAAGGTGCCGCATTCGGCATAAAGCTGCTTGAGGTGAGCCAGCAGCTCTTCGTCGCTGAAGCGGCGGGTGCGCTCGGCCAGCACTTCTTGGGCTTTGAGGAAGGTGTCCAGCGGCACAATGCCTTCAAACGCGCCCTCCTTTCGAATCCACATTGGGGGCGGGTTGTTGACATGCTTCTTCTTGAGCTTGAAGGAGCGGCGGTTGTAGACGTTGTTGCCGATGTACTTTTCGTTGGTGAGGACCTGGCGAACGGTGCTGTAGGTCCAGGGTCGGCCATAGTCGGTGCGGATGCCCTGGTCGTTGAGCCGCTTGGCAATTTCAGCAAGGGGCAGGTCATCCTGGATGAACCAGGCAAACATCTGCAGGACCGTGGCCACCTCGTGGTCAGGTCCGGGCATAAGGATGACGCGGTCGGTCTGCAGGCTTTTGTGCTCGCCGTTTTTGAGCTCGCCTTTGATGGCGCCGGTTTGGTCGATCAGCACACGGCGCAGGCCGTAGCCCGCAGGACCTCCTTGGCGGAAACCCAATTCGATGAGCCTGCACTGCCCGGCAAAGACCTTGGCCGAGAGCTCTCGGCTGTATTCACCGGCCATGGCACGCTTGACGCCTTTAACGATGGTGGACACTGGTGAGCCGTCGTTTTCAAACTGCTCGGCCACGTAGGCGACGTGGATGTTCTTGCGCTTGCAGATGTATTCGTAATAGGCTGATTCGTCCGCATCCTGAAACCGGCCCCAGCGACTGACGTCGTAGACCAGGATCAGGTTGAAGTCGGTGTTGCCGGATTCGACATCGGCAATGAGCTTTTGCAGGGAGGCGCGTCCGTCGATGGACAGACCGCTTTTGCCCTCGTCGGCATAGGTTCGCACGATCTCGATGCCGCGCCGGTCGGCGTATTCCTGGATCTTGTCGGCCTGGTTGTGGGTGGAGTACTGCTGATGCTCGGTGGACATGCGCACGTACTGCGCGGCGCGGAATGTTTTGGGTGGGTCTTCTTGGGTCATTTGGACTTGTGGACTGCTGGGTTCTGTTCGTTCGGACCATGTTGGCTTCGAAGCGGCAGAGCTATCAAGTCGTTTCTGGACCATCTGTGCAGACTTTTTTACGATCAGCCACATTTACGCAACTTGCCCGGCTCAATGCGCATGGCCACAGGCTTGTTGAGCATGGACAGCAGGATCATTGAGCGGCGTTCAGCGTCCGCCGTTTGGTAGATCGCCTCAATGCCAGCGAACGGGCCATCGGTGATGACGACCTTGTCGCCTGCGGCAAAGTGAGCCTGAGGGTTGGACTGCTGCAGTTGCTCGCGCTCGTGAAGGGCCGTGATCAGATCGGCATCGACCTTGGCAGGATGGCCACCAAACTTGACCAGATCCCGAACGCCCAAGGTGGACCGAATGGGCGACCAGCTTTGGCCCTTGATGTTCTCGCTGGTGTCGAGCTGGACGAACACGTAGCTAGGGAACATGGGCTCTGCCACCACCACAGGCTTGCCACGGCGCACCTTTTCCACATAAAGCATGGGCATGTAGCAGCGGAAGTTCTGCCGCTGCAGGTTGGTGATGGCGGTGTCTTCTTGCCGTCCCTTGGTGTGCACCAGATACCAGGCGTGGTTCGGCGGCAGGGTGAGGTCTTGAAGTGGCTTGGTTTGCGCTTGGTACTCAGGCTTGGATCCGGCCATGGGCACAGGTGCCTTGACCTTGGGCGCAGGCTTGAGGTCTTCGCGCACCGCTGGCTTAAAGACCGTGGGATCAGATTCAATGCCTTGGGTGTTGACCGCCAGGTCGAGCGATCGCGCTATGGATCGGATGAGCGGCAGGGGCCGCTCATGCTGCAGCACTTGCTTGAGAAGAGTTCTGACTTCCCGCTGCTCGAAGGCCTCAAGGTCTTCCAGCCGGTAATGGACATCGAGGCCTTGTTGGAAGATGGGCAGGCCATCGTCCTGCCAGCGCAGCTTTTGCAGGCTTCCGGGAGTGAGGCCCAGGCGCTCAGCCGCCTCTTGCGTGGTGAGCAACCTGGGGGTCATACATGGCTTGTTTGAAATGTCATACCCGCATGAACGCTCTGGCGGGGACACAAGTCAAGCGAATCGGCTGTGATTTTTTGGAACAGTGGCTACCGGCCCTGCTCCAGGGCTTGGGCTTGCTCCGCATACCAGCGCTGGAATGACAAGACCATGAGCGTGGCCTGCGCGGCGTCGCTGGCCAATTGCTCACAAGTCACGGGGATCTGAGCGCTGGCGGGATCAGATACAGCGTGGGAGGCTGCTGCATCAACGCTGGTGGCAGGCTCGGCATGGGCGGACACGGTGCTGGGACCGTCGGAGCTGGAGGCTGGCTTGCGCAGGCGCTCAGCGTCAGTGCGCTGGTCATTACCCCCAGGCGGAGCAGAGACCGGCGAGGTAGGCGAAGTGGGCGGTTTTTGGGGCCGCCACAGGTGCTGAAGTTGGTTTTTTCGGGTGTCATGCTCGGTGCTGATGCGCTGGTTGATCTGTTCTTGTTGGGTTTGAACTTGGGCTACCTGCAGGGATTGGGCTAAGACAGCGGTTTGTTGCTGCAGGCGCTCTACATCCCAGGCCTGCTGGACGCCCTGCTGCCCCAGCCGGTAGCCGGCCCAAAACAGGCCCGCAGCCACCAGGCTTGAGATGATCCATCGCAGGGGTAAGGCGCTTAGCCAGCGTAAAAGCCACACAGTCATGTGGCCTCCGGTGATAGGTTCAGCGGCGGGTCCAGCGCTTCAAGCTGGTGTTTGTCGATCATGTTGATCAACTTGTCGGCATAGCGCGGATCGGTGGCATAGCCTGCCTTGGCCACCGCCTGCGCAAAAGTCTTGCCCGTGGTGCAGGCAAAGCAAGCAGCGTAACGCTTGTTGCGGCGCAAAAACTGGCCATGGTCGACCAGACAAGCCTGCCAATCGGGGTAGGCGCGCCAGTCCGCTGGGATGACCACCCACTTCTTGTTCAAAAATTCGCGGGTTTTGAGGGTGATGCGCTGGCCCGTCCAACTGCGATCGGCCTTGATGCCAAAGAGGTTCTTGGCCCGCGTGGCCAGGCCAGACTCGCCCCAGCCGGATTCCAGAGCGGCTTGGGCCACCACAAAGCTGGCGGGGATGCCAGTCTGCAAGCGACTGGCTCGTGCGGCTGGGCCAATGAGCGCGATGAAGTCTTGCGGTTTCACAGCATCTCCTTCACGTCCTTGGCCACTTCGTCAATAGAAGCATCACGGCGCTGACCAATGAAGTTGAACACCCAGCGCACTAAGGCCCAGCCGGGCAGGCCACAGGCGAACATGAGACCACCCAGAGCACACAGGCCCACGGTTGAAAAGGCCCAATGGTGCAAATGGAAGTGCTCCACCGTGATGGCGCCACCACCGATGCTGGAGACCACAGTGCTGATCAGGCCCACGGCCCATTCGCGTTTGTCACGCGGCGGCGTCATGAGCATTACGACCACCGCTGCCAGCGTGGCACCGCTGGCGACAGCGGCAGCAGTGCCCCCAAAGGCCTTGTAAGCAGCGGCTGCCCCTGCCACGCCAGAGCTTGTCGGTTCAGGCATACGAGTCTCCAAAGTAAAAAGCCCGAACTGACCAGGTCAGGCGGGCGGATATTGAGATGGATGGATGTTGAATCAGGCTACGACAGACTTGTCGTGCGCCAAGATGGGAATGACGCGTTTGCGGGGTTGCTGAGGTACTCCGTGAACTTGCCCAAAAACGTCTTTTCGGTCCTGTCTAAAGTCACCGTCGATGTAGTAAGGGATGCAGCCGGTCAGGTATTCAATGGCGGCGGCCAAAAAGGGCACATTGTCAGAATAGGCTGCGTCACAACCCGCATCCCACAATTTTCCTTGCAAAAACATGCATGAGCCTTTGCACAGTTGGATCACAGGGCAACTGGGGCAGTCTGCTCTGTGGCTCCAGTGCGTGGCGCTGCGCATCTTGACCGCCTGCAGGTTGGACAAATGGCCAATCTGGTGAGGTTGGCCATTGGGCGCAATAGCTGCTGCACTGACGTTCTGGCAGGTGATCACTTTGCCATGCAGGTCCACAGCAAGGTTGTTCGGTTTGTCCATGCCGCACTTTTGGCCCAACGAGGTTGCTGGTCGAGCTGAGCGTATGGACTGCACAAAATCCATGATGCGCTGCTGCGCCACTGACATGCGCGAGGCCAGGCCTTGACGCAGTTCTTTGTAGGCCAAAGACCTGAAACGCACATGGTCCTGCTGGGTTTGCAGCGTTGCAGCTAAACCTCCTTCATCATAGGGGTCAATGAAGGCGCCCTCCCCGATGTTCACATCCTGGCCAAACCGCTGCTGCAGCCAGACCTGAATCTGCGCCCGGCTTTGGTTGCTGGAATGAACCATGGCGTTGATGCTGATGAGACCCTTAGGATGCAAGCGGGCATACAGGTCCATGATGGCGGCATATTTACCAGGATCATCCAGAGGCTCGGGCCCTCTTGTGGACTGGCCTGGTCCGTCGTGTGACAAGCCCACAGAAAACCCCATCCGGTCGAGCCACTCATTCTTCTGAGCGTCGAGCAAGCTTCCATTGGTGATGACGCTGAACTGAGCATCCGGGTACAAACTACGCAGACGTTCAGCCAGTGGTTTGAGCGTCTTCCAGTACACCAAGGGTTCACCACCCCAGAACTCGATGCGCTCGGGTGACTCGATCAGCGCGTACGTCAGTTGACTGATGAAAGGCTCGATCTCATCCGGGTTGCTCGCATCCGCATGGGGGACAAAGCGCTGGTTGCAGTAGCTGCATTCGTAATTGCAGGACAACCCTAGACTGATCTTGAGGATGGTTACTTGGCTTTTGCGGCCGGGTTGGGTGACAGAGACCACCGTAGCATCCCGGAAACTGCCGGGCCGAACAGGCACTACGGGGCGGCCATCCTGCCAAGTCAGCGTGGACAACTGGTTGTCGTATTGCAGCAAGACTTTTTGGCCGTCTTGACGCAAGGCGTGAATGGTGAACATGGTCATCAAAACCTCATTTCTTTGTGCAGCTCGATGTAGCTGTGACTGGCTATCTGAAAATTCACCACCAGGCACATGCGCGTGCCCTGCCCTCTGTAGGGATTGCTTTCATGCCAGACGTAGGCCGGGTGAATGATGGTTTTGCCTGTGTAAGGGGCAATGGAGAGCACTTTTTCCCAATAGGGATAGTTCACGGCACCACGCGGGTCTTGCAGCAGCAAGGCATGCGTGCCGTGGCGGTATGACTTACCCAGCTCGGGGTCGTTGTGGTCAGGAATATCTAGGTAATGGATCAGGACGTGATCGACAGACTGGTGATAGTGCGGAAAGGTCCTGCCGCCTGTCGTTTGAACATTCCCAAAGCACCTTCCCACAAGCTTCAACTCATCCGCTTGCTCGATGTTCAAGGCTTGTCTCAGGTATTGCCGATAAGCATTACAGGCCAACATCTCGAAGGAAAGGATGGCGTTCTTCTCGGGATGCTGGTTGGCCTCTGCGAACAGGTTGTAATGGGTCGAAGCGTAAAACTGCTTGGACTGCATGAAGCTGAAAAAGTCTGGTGAAGACTCGGACAACTTGCCTCTATCTGCCTCTTTCCGCTGCAGTACTGCCGTCAACTGTTGGCGCATCGGCTGTGGCAGTGCCAGATCAAACTCGGCAATAGGTGTGACCCAGTGGTTGGTGATCTTCATGCAACCACCTCAAAGGGAACGTCCAGCAGCCCGGAGTAGTTTCTGAAACCCAACTTGACCTTGAAGGCGTCACCTGCAGCCAATCCCAGGGCATGGACCTTGAATGAGGCTTTACCGTTGATGCTTCGCACTCGGCGCATGGGCAAATAACCCCCTGTTTCCTCTAGGTACAAAGTGGCGTCCCTGCCCTCTGCGCTGACCACCTGGACGGTGACCTCATGCTGCCCACCCGCTCCAATCTCTCCACCGCCCGAGATCAACTCAAGCCGAGGGAAGGCCTCGTCCATATCTGGCAGGTAGTTGTAATCCTGGGCCTCGAAGAAACCTTGCACACTGCTTCTGTAACCCAGGGACAGGTTGTATTTGAGCGTCATGCTGCACTGGATCAGCGGTGTGCTCGCAAAGGGTTGGTAGATAAATAGATTGCTGGGTGTCCCGAGGTTTCTGACCGAACGCATCGGGTGCATCTTGGTTGATGTTTCAAAAGCAATTGCGTTGTAAAACGGGCGCAGGTTGCCTTCATAGTCCACACCACACACCCAGACTGCGGCATCAGACTTTTCTCCGCTGCGGATAGACGGATCGTCCAGGTCAAGTAATGAATATGAAGCTGCCTTGAAATAGCGCCCTGCCAAGCCCTGTGAGAGCGATTCACCCAGGACCAACGGTTTTCCCAACTGCACGCATGGCAGGCGGTCGTGATAAACCCCTGTAGCCTTGGGTGGCAGTTGGCCAGGAACAAAATGCCCTTCAAAGCGCAGTGACCGGATGCTTTCGGATTGATCGTCACCCGGATGAGCATCGGCTTCAAAGATGTGCTTCTCAATTTCGGTGTATGCAGTCAGGCAGACAATCCGTTCGGTGACCACCAGGTCCAGGAAAACTGGATATGACATGCTGGATACAGCTTTACGGAACATGGGTACCTCCTAGCAATTGCACTGACAGTTGCAGTTGCAGTTTGTGTAATACCGGACCATCCGATGAGAAATCTGGCCGCCGTTGTCCATGAGTTCATGATTGATGAGGTAGTGCGGACCGCTGCCATAACAGTTGATGACATTTTCTTCGCCCAGCTGAAAAGCTGTGGGACTTCCCGAGGTCACCTTGGAGCTGATCGGACGCACACAATTGCCCACCGATCCAAAGAAGTAGTCGTGCAACCAGCCGTAATTGGCGGTCCACAAAGAGCCGCCGTTGTTCATGTACATGTCCCAGTTGCCGTCGGTTTTCAAAAACCCCATCAGGTTGCTGTTGACATGCAGGTAGCGGGTACTGCCCTGGTCTGTGTCGTAAAAGTCAATCGTGGGCGAAGTGCTCTGTACGGTCTGGCTGGGCAGGGTCAGGCGCCCACTCATGCTGTCACCCGTGCGCGCTACCCGGCCAGACAGGTCGATGCTGACAGTGGCATTGCCGTTAGCGTCCGGGGCTCCGCCATTGACCGAGCGGACAAAGGCCGAAGAGTCGTAGCCATCGAGCCGATCAGAATCCGTCGCCTTGGCGCTGATGCCCAGATAGGCTGCATTGTGGTTGTGCGACGCTGCAGCAAAAGCGCTGGCGTGTTGTCCATCGAGCAGGTCGGCGTCCAGCCCTGAGCCAGCGCCATCCACGGTGAGCAGCTTGGCCAGCACATCCGCTGCGGTGTAGGCCGCCGCGTTGAGCTTGGCTGCGAACTGGGCATCAATCCCACTGGCCAAATCCATGATGAAGCGCCAGTTGTCCGGGTTGGTGCCGATCAGCTGGTAGAGCTTGAGCTGGTCGGTGCGGTAGCACAGCATGCCCACCTGTTGGTTAGTGGTCGGGAACGTGGTTCCACTGTTGCATGAGATCGCTGTCTTGTCGTTGTTCAGGATCTCGATCAGAGAATCAGAGAGCGTGCGCGACGACGGGATAACAGTGAAGTTTTGCATGGTGAATGGATGGACAAGTGATTGAGGTACATGGGGCTGTCAGTACCCCTGAGCGATCCAGGTGAAGGTGCCAGTCACGCGGGTGCCAGCGGTGTTTTCCAAAACGGCCGTGAAACCCGTTCGCGTGACTGCACTGGACAGGCGAGGGATAGCGACCACGGTGCCGCCCTTGTGGGTC
>Ga0075464_10000162_pt1 | contig 27893 bp, 32 predicted proteins | sample DEB19_08_DNA_5_FD_75068 | JGI IMG/M metagenome (GOLD analysis project Ga0075464, IMG submission 75068) | Aqueous microbial communities from the Delaware River and Bay under freshwater to marine salinity gradient to study organic matter... | ecosystem: Environmental > Aquatic > Marine > Coastal ...
CCCTGCACCAGCACGACGTCAAAGCGACACGGCGGCAGCGTCGCAAAACGCATCAAATAATGCCGCGCCGCAAAGACAATGCGGCGCTGCTTGGTGGGCGTGATGCTGCCGCCCGCGCCACCGTGCGAGGCCGTGCTGCGCTGGCGCACTTCAACAAAGACCAGCGTGCCGTCCGGGGCGCGCATCACCAAGTCAATCTCACCACCGCCGCGGCCCGGCGTGGCAAAGTTGCGCTCAACCAAACGCAAGCCCCGCTCAATCAGGTACGCACAGGCCAAGGCTTCCGCCGCATCGCCGCGCCGCTTGGTGGTAATCTGCCCGATCGGTGCTGCCGCTTGTTTTTTGGAAAACCACATTGAACGCTTCTTTCGACTTGGCCTTAGAGGCCGCCCGGGTTGCCGCGGGCCTGCAACATTACCCGCCAGCCACACTTTACGTGGTTGCCACGCCCATCGGCAATTTGTCGGACATCAGCCTGCGCGCACTGCATGTGCTGGGCTTGGTGGATGCCATCGGCTGCGAAGACACCCGCCACACCCAAACCTTGTTGCGCCAGTACGGCGTCAACAAGCCTTTGCTGCCTGTGCACGAGCACAACGAAGCAGAAGCGGCGGTCAGCGTCATCAACCGCTTGCAACGCGGTGAGCGCGTGGCCTACGTGAGTGACGCTGGCACCCCCGCCATCAGCGACCCGGGTGCGCGCTTGGTGGCGGCGGTGCGCGCAGCCGGTTTCAAAAGCACGCCACTGCCAGGCGCCAGCAGCGTCACCACGGCCTTGAGCGTGGCCGGCATCTCGGGCGACAGCGGTTTTATATTTGCCGGATTTTTGCCAAGCAAAGCCGGCGAACGCGACCAAGCCGTGCAAACCTTGCTGACTGAAAAACGCGCGGTGGTGATTTTGGAGGCACCGCACCGCATGGAAGCACTGGCCCGCGCCTGTGCGCCGCTGGCTGAGCGGGCCATCACGGTGGCCCGCGAGCTGACCAAGCAATTCGAAGAAATCGCCACCCTGCCGGCGAGTGAACTGCCGGCCTGGTTGGCCGCCAATCCGCAGCGACTGCGCGGTGAATTTGCGCTGGTGCTGCACCCCGCCCCGCAAGCGGCTGCCGCAGACGACGGCGGCCGCGTGCTGAAGTTGTTGCTGGCTGAATTGCCACTCAAAACGGCTGTCAAATTAGCCGCCGAAATCACCGGCGCGTCGCGCAACGAACTCTACGACGCAGCGCTCAAGCTGAAGGCCGAATGAACCCCGACGCCGCAAACATCTGGCGTGCGCCCCGCTGGGCGCTGGCCGTCTTGTTGGCGCTGCTGGGCATGCTCGGGCCGTTTTCAATTGACACCTATCTGCCCGCTTTTTCGGGCATGGCCACGTCGCTAGGCGCCACACCCGCCGAAATGCAGCAGACGCTGTCGGCGTACCTGTTTGGTTTTGCCTTCATGAATTTGTTTCATGGCGCGCTGTCAGACAGTCTGGGTCGGCGCCCGGTGGTGCTCTGGGGCATTGCGGTTTTCACGCTGGCATCGGTCGGTTGCGCGCTGTCTGTGAACATCAGCCAACTGGTGTTTTTCCGCGCCTTGCAGGGCTTGTCAACTGGCGCCGGCATCGTCGTGTCGCGAGCCGTCATCCGCGAGATGTTCCCCCCCGCAGAGGCCCAAAAAGTCATGAGCCAAGTGACGATTTACTTTGGCGTCGCGCCTGCATTAGCGCCCATGGTGGGCGGCTGGCTGTTTGTGCATTTGGGCTGGCACAGCATCTTCTGGTTTTTGGCGGCGGTGGGCGTGGCGCTCTGGACGGCCAATTACAAACTGCTGCCGGAGACGCTGCACATCAGCCAGCGTCAACCGTTTGAAGTCAAACATTTGCTGCGCGGCTACTGGCAACTGGGGTCAAGCCCGCGCTTTTTATTACTGGCCTTGGCCAGCGGCATCCCCTTCAACGGCATGTTTTTGTACGTGCTGTCGGCACCGGCTTTTTTAGGTGACCATCTACAGCTGGCACCGTCGCAATTCTTCTGGTTTTTTGCACTGACCATCGGCGGCATCATGGCCGGCGCTTGGACCAGCGGACGCATGGCCGGACGCATCGCGCCGAAGCAGCAAATTCGCTACGGCTTCCTGATCATGCTGGTGGTCTCTGTGATCAATGTGGCGGCGAATGTGTTGTTTACAGCGCACGTGGCCTGGGCCATGGTCCCGATCACCATCTTCGCTTTTGGCTGGGCCGTGATGATGCCGGTGGTGACGCTGCTGGTGCTCGATTTGTACCCTGAGCGACGCGGCATGGCCTCGTCTTTGCAGGCCTGCATCGGCTCGTCAGCGAATGGCCTTGTGGCCGGTGTGTTGGCGCCGCTGATCATGCATTCCACCGTGGCGCTCGCCATCGCGTCGCTGGGCATGATGTGCATCGGGCTCTTGGCCTGGGCCTGGCTGCACCACCGCTGGCCAGACATCGGCCGCGTCATCAGCGCGCATTGAGCGCGTCATGGCGCGCAACGTATTTTCGTCACTGCGAGCGCAGCGCGGCAGTCCATCTGCGAGTCTCAGAGTTCGCGCCAGCCGACTTGCCCCGGACGCGCCGAGTATTTTGTTTTGGCGTCCAGCACTTCAACCTGAACCCGGCTGCTGCGGCCGGCGTAGACGGCTGATTTGAGCCACTCACACTCCAGCGCCAAAGCCGCCTCGTCGCTCAGGCGCGTGTGCCAGACTTTTTGCGTGCCTTCCCAGCGGTAGCCGCGCGCCTTCAGCAGGTCTTTGGCGTCAAACGGTGCGTTCGTCGCTTGCAAGCGAAAGGTCGGTTTGCGGGCCGAGTCGATCAAGCGCGACAGGCCGCTGGCCTGGGTCGACTTGAGCGACGCCATCAGCACCGCCAGCAGCGCGTGACAATCCATCTCTGCGCGGTGAGCATCGTAAAACAGCCCGAGGTCATAGGCCAACGAGGTCAGCTTGGCCGAGCCGCGACCCTCTTGCTTCCAGTCGATGTCGGCGAACGAACAAGCCCAGTTGAGTGCTGCAAATTGCGGCAGTCGGAACTCAACAAAGGGTCGGTCAAAACCGGCGTTGTGCGCCAGCACGAGGTCGACGCCTTCGAGCATGCGCAGCACCAGGGCTTCGTCCAGCCGTTGCCCACGCAACATGTCGTCGGTGATGCCCGTGATGGCGATGATCTCGTCAGGCATCGGCATGCCGGGGTCTTCCAGGCCGTCGTAGACCTGTACCGCACCCACCGGCTGGCCGGTGTGCAAATCAACGGTCACACGCAGCAGGGCCAGCTCAACCACCTTGTCGCGCGTTGAGTTCAGGCCAGTGGTTTCGGTGTCCAACACCAGCAGCGTCGCCACCGGTCCGGTGGCTGGCGGAAACGTCAGCTGGGGGACGAGCCGACGCAGCACGCGAAAGTCTGGGTGCGCGTCCAGCAGCTTCGCCATGGCTTCGGCCGCTTCGGCCGCTTCGGAGCCTACGTCTACGACTGCTGGCAGCTTGGTTTCGGCTGGCGCTGGGGTTTCGGTGGGGGTTTCGACCACGGGCTTGACCGCGACAGGCGATGCCCTTTTCAACGCGATCACTGGCGGCACCGCCGGCATCGCGGGCATCGTCGTGGCAGCGTCATCAAAGCCAAAGCCGAGCTGATGGCTGGCTGTAAGACTCGGTGGTTTCATGGGGCTCTCTAAGGTGCTGACGGCTCAGCCGGATGACTGGCGTTGGGCCGCGAGTCTAGCACTGCCGGCGCCTCCAAAACACACAGCACAGCCGGGTTCTTCAGACCCGGCCGTCGCTTAGCGGAGCACCTCGCTGGCGTTGGCTTCGAGGATCAATGCCTTGGCATCGACCTCGAGCAAAAAACCAGCTTTTTGGGCCTGCTCGGCGGCCTTGCTCACTGCGGCCACGTAGCCCTCATGCGTGCCGTAGCGCTCTTCCAAAGACGGACGACTGTCACGGTTGGCCAAGCGCGCCTGCGCAGTGCGGGCAAATGGCAGCATGCCGCCCACATAGTTGCAAATCTGGTCTTTGTGAAACGGCATCGCGCCATCCGCGGTGACATTCCAGCCTAAATAAGTGCCCAGCGGGGCATCTGCCAAGACCACCGGCAAACCACCGAGTTCATTGCCATCGGCGTCAACCTTGGGCGCCATCATCTTCAGCACTTGTTTGATTTTCGGTGGCGCTAAAGAAGGAATGCCCGAGCCGTCAACAGCTTTGAAATCAGGACCCCAGTCGTAGTCCAGCACCGGCATGATGAAGTCACGCTCGGGCAAAGTGGCGCGCAAACCGGGCAGCGCTGGAAAGCCCATCGCAGTCTTGTGCGCTTCGACCAGCGTGCCGGCGGCGAGCGTCGGATACCGACTGGCGGGTGGCTCGGTACCGAGCATCACCCAATTGCGAAGGTGCACGCGCAGCGCATTGACGGTGTGCGTGTGCGGCATCGGGTTGGCCGGCAAAACACCTTGGCCAAAATTATTACCCGGGCACATCGGCCCAACTTTGGGCAAGCCGACACCCGGCAGGCTTGAATTGAAACCACCCGCGCCGCCGCCGTGGTTGCTGCTGGCGATGTAATAACGCTTGACGTTGGCCGGCATTGGCAGGTCTTGCTTGGCGTCGGTGCCGACCCACTCGGGCGTCAGCTTCAAGGCCCAGACCTCGGCCGAACCAAAGTGCTCCATCACCTTCGGGCACGTGTTGCTGGCGGTGCAGCGGTCCAAAATGCCGGCGGCGGGAATGCCGCGCAAGATGTCCGGATGCGGCAACCACCACTGCGGGCCTTCACTGCCGGCCTGGTACAGCTCCAGCACGCCGTCGGGTTGTGCCCAGCGGAAGTTCAGCGCAATACGCCGACCCGCGATGATCGGCCACAGACCGTCATGCACGGGGGCGCCGGCTTCGTCACGGTTAAAGCCAAGGTGCAGCCAACCGCGCAGGTAATTCCCAGACTGAGAAACACCCCGACCAATGCTGTGCTTCACTGTTTTAGCGATCGGGTTCAGCGTGCCCACATCGTCGGCCTGCGCCTGCTTAAAGAACGCGCCAACATCGCGCCAAGCGGCAAAACCCACACCCAGCACATAAGGGTCGGCCGCGGTGAAGACCACTTGGTAAAGGCGCTTCGCATCAAAGCCATTTTTCAAGCAAATTTGCGTTGCGTCTGGCACACCGGGAAACGGGTTTTGGGCGTCGCAGCGAGCCCAAGCCCAATCACCGGCGGCGATGGTTTGCTCATCCATCACCTCGCCGCTCATGCTCTCACCAGCGCGGGATGTTAATTTGGCGTTGGCCGTCGCCAAGCTCATGGGTTTGTAGGGCACCGGATTGGTTTGCACCATCAGCGGCTGCGAGCCCAGACCGCTGCGGTTGACGATGCGCCCAAGGACTTGGCCCGTGACACGGGAGCCATCGGCTTGACGCGCGACGGGCACTTGCAAAAACTGCATGCCGGCCACGCTGGCTTTGGGACGCACGGTGGTGGCACCGACGTTGTCGCCCTGCCAAGCGCTGGCCAGTTCGATGTCGCCAAAGGCCCGCTCTTGTGGCGCAAACGGATAAACGCGTCCGCGGTTCGGCACGTCGTGCCACATCAAACCACTGGCCTGTTTCAAGTCGACCGGTTTGTAGATCACGAACGACGCCGTGTAACGCACTTTGCCATCTGCGTCCTTGGCCAACTCGATGTCTTGGATGATGGCGTTGCCGGGCAGCTTGGGGTCCAACTCACCAAAGGCGCGGCCGGCAATTTGCTCGTACGCCACGCCGTTCGACACACCGGCCACCGCCGGCATCGGCAAGGTTTCGTCGATCACGATGCGCGTGACGCGCGCCTGCGCAGCGCAGGACAAAAGCAGCAGGCCGCCGGCCAGAATTCGAAGGGATTTTTTCATCTCGTTTTCCTCAGAAGGGTCAAAGCCGGGAACCGAATCAGCGTGCGTTGCGGGGTGCGTTTTTCAGCAGCTCAGCGACCTGATCTTTCCACCATTTGGCCTGTCCCGTGGTGCCGTGGCCAGCCGTTTGGTCACTGGCGGGCAGCAACAACATGCGAGCGTTCGGAACGCGTTTGAGTTCACGCTCCATCACGCCCAATTCAGGCGGATTGCGTTCGTCGTCGGCGGCGTTGATCGCCAGCAGCGTTGCCTTGATTTTTTCCAACCCAGCCAAGGGGTTGTAGTCGCGCGAGGAAGCCCATTGGTACAAAAGATCATTGGCATCGCCCGCTACTGGCGTCTTCAGCCGCAGGTCCAGCAACTGGTCGGCTTTCGCACTGGTGGGCGCCAAGCTTTGCAGGGCTTGGTTGCCGCCGCTGGTGGCGATCGAAAAAAACACGGAGGCAAATTGCGCGCTACGTGGCTGTGTGGTGTAGTTGCCGCCCAGCCACTCGGGGTCATTGCGGATCGAGTCAATGATGAGTCGCCGCATCATCCAGTTGCGCCCTGACATGGCACTGGGCATAGACGCCATCGGCACCAGTACATCCATGAAGTCCGGGTGCGCGATGCCCCACATCCAGACCTGCATGCCGCCCATGGAATTACCCAGCACCAAACGCACATGTTTGATGCCCAGTCCTTCGGTGACCAGACGGTGTTGCGCGGCGACCATGTCGGTGTAGTTGTACTGCGGAAACTTGGCGCGCAGACCATCTGAAGGTTTGCTGGAACGACCCGTGCCAATCGCGTCGGGCAGGATGATGAAGTACTTGCTCGCGTCCAGCGCCTGCCCCGGCCCGAACAGTTGCCCGGCAAACGCCGGCGTCAACAAGCCAGCGCCCGTGCCGGCCGTGCCATGCAAGATGACCACCGGCTCACCGCTCGGTTCACCCACCGTGGTGTAGCCCATTTTCATCTCGGCCATGACCTCGCCGGTGTGAAAGCGAAAGTCTTTGGCGGTCCAACTGCCAGCCTTGGGGGCTGGGTAGTTTTGCGCCATGGCGCAGAGGGTCAAGGTCGACAAAAGCAATCCCATTATTTTTTTCATCCAGCGCTGCATGGTCAGACTTTCAGGTTGTGTCGAGGAGCGACAAATTCTAAGACGGCCGAATCGGCCAAAACGCGTCAAGACCTCAGCGTTTACCCTTTGCTTTGGGTGCGATGCCGGCCATGTTGGCCAACACTTCGCTCACCGAAGCCGTATCCTGTTGGCCAAGCCCTTGAGCCATGGCGGCGCTGTAAATCGGCACACAGGCACTGAACAAAGGTGTCGGGCAATCGACCGACTTGGCCATGTCGCCGATGACCTGCATGTCCTTTTGCCAGACTTCGACTTTCATGGTGGGCGGCGAATACTCGCTGCGGATCATGAAGGGCATGCGCAAGCGCATGACGCCCGTGCCGATGACAGGACTGCTGCCAAATAGATTCAGCACATCTTGGGGATCAAGTCCCATCTTGCGCGCCAGCGTCACTGATTCAGCACAAGCCACGTTGTAAATGGCGACCAGATGATTGGCCGCAAATTTCATCTTGGTGCCGTTGCCATACGCGCCCACATACGGCACGTTGTCGGTGAAGACTTTGAGCACCGTTTCAACGCGCTGATAAGCCGCCTTTCTGCCACTGCAAAACACCGTCCAGGCGCGCTCCTTCATGCGCACCGCCGTGCCGCTGATCGGGCAGTCCAGCACCGACATGCCGACACGGCGCAAGGCCTTGAGCGCTTGCTCTTTGTCGTCCATGGGCAAGGTGCTGGTCTCCACCACCAACAAGCCCTCACCTTTGGCGCGTGGCTTGGCTGCAGCGAGCTTTTTGACCGTCTCTGCCAAGGCGAAGGATGTCGACAAAGACACGATGACAATGGCTGCGGCATCCGCCACCGCTGTCGCCGAGGTGAGCGCTTTGCCCCCAGCAGCTTTGAGCCTTTTGCAGGCCGGTGTGGAGACGTCGTAGCCAACCACTGCATAACCGCACTTGATCAGCTCTTCGGCCATCGCGCTGCCCATGATGCCCAGACCCACGACCCCAATGACTGGCTTGCTCATTCCCTGTTCCTTTTTTGTTGTTGTTCGCTGCGCAGCCAACACTCAATCCGCTTTGATGTTGGCTGACTTGACGACGGCGCCCCACTTGACGATTTCGTCTTTGATGTATGCGCCAAAGTGTTCGGGCGTATCGCCCACCGGAATAGCACCCTGCGCCAGCAATTCTTCTTGCACATCTTTTTGCTTCAGAATGTCGACGATTTCACGGTTGAGTTTGGTCACGATGGCCTGGGGCGTTCCCAGCGGTGCCACAATGCCGATCCATGAGTACGCCTCATAGCCGGGCACACCGCTTTCGGCAATCGTCGGGACATTCGGCAAGGACGCGAGTCGCTTGGCACTGCCAATCGCGATGGCATTCAGGCGGCCTTGCTGCACCAAAGGCAGCACCGGCGGAATGCTGCTGTAAAGCATTTGCACTTGGCCGGCCAACAAGTCGGCGGTGGCCGGGCCTTGACCCTTGTAAGGCACGTGCACGGTGTTGACCTTGGCGAGTGAGTTCAGCAACTCACCCGCCAAATGTCCGGAGTTGCCACTGCCGGGCGAGGCAAAGAAAAGCGCGCCTGGTTTGTCTTTGGCCAACGCCAACAACTCCCGCATGTTCTTCGCCGGCACCGACGGATGCGTCACCAACAGCAAGGGATAAATCACCATGTTGGTGATCGGTACGAAATCCTTCACGGGGTTGTAGGGCAGCTTGTCGTAAAGACTCGGGTTCACCGCCATCGGTCCAGCGGCGGCAATGCCGAGGGTGTAGCCATCCGGCGCCGCTTGGGCTGCAGCCATCAAACCCACAATGCCATTGGCCCCAGCCTTGTTGTCAACCACCACCGTCTGGCCCAGTCGCACCGTGAGTTTTTGCGCGACCAAGCGGGCGATCACATCGTTGCCACCGCCGGGCGGGAAGGGCACGATCATGCGGATGGGTTTGCTGGGATAGGCTTGCGCCATGGCGGCCGTGGCCACTAGGCTGGCGGCAGCTAGCAGCACTTTTCCCACACTCAACAGGGTGTTCAATTTCACGCTTGTCTCCTCGTATTTTTCTTAAAGTCCTACATAGGAGTATACCTATTGAGGTGGTTCAGCCTAAGCCATAATCTTTCCTTCGACACACCGACAAGCCCACGCCGCAGTACCGCTCCATGGTCATTTCATCACTCAACACCGAAGCCCCTGACCCGCGACTGCCGCGCTATTTGCAGATACGCGACGCCTTGATGCGCCGTATCTGCGCCAGAGCGTGGACAGAGGGCGAAGCGCTGCCCGCAGAAGACAAACTGGCGGCCGAGTACGCCGCATCGGTCGGCACTTTGCGCAAAGCGCTCGAAGTCTTGGTGAGCGAAGGCATCGTCGAACGCATTCACGGCCGCGGGACGTTTGTGACCCGTGCGTTCGACCGGATTTCAATGCTGCGTTTTATTGGTTTCAGCCTGACCGACACCAATGAACTCCCGGCAACCGCCACGTTGGCCATCCGGGTCGTTCAGGAGCCGGCCGAAGCCCGTCAACAACTCGGGTTGCAGGCCAGCGACAAAATGCTTTACCTGCATCGCACGCGCTCGATCGACCAAGAGGTGCTTCTGTCGGAACATGTCTGGCTGCCGTACAAACGCTTCGCCAAGCTAGAAGCCTATCTGCGAAAAAACAATCCGCTGCTGCTTTACCCGGTGTACGACGCCTTGTGCGGCGTGCTGGTCTCGCGTGCGGCAGACCAGTTGTCCATCACGGCGCTACCCGACGCAGATGCAGCCCTCTTCAAGTTGCCCCAGAACAGTCTGGGTGTCCGCATTGAGCGGTGCATGACCGAGCACACGGGTCAAGTGATTGAATGGCGTGTCGCCTTCATCACCACAGATCGGTTTCAATACACGGTTGAGACCCGCTAATCCCTGACCCGTTTTTTTCCAACTGTTTACTCAACAAGAAAGACTTTCATGACCCAACTCACGCTGGCACAAGCCAACAAAATCATCGACTCAGCACTGGCGCACTCCAAAAAAATGGGCTACAAGCCCATGGCCGTGGTGGTGCTGGATGACGCCGGCCACGTCAAAGCCACGCAGCGCGAAGACGGTGCGAGCATGTTCCTCGTCGACGTCGCGACTGGCAAAGCCTGGGGTGCGGTCGGCATGGGCATCTCCAGCCGCGGTCTCAGCGAGCGCGCCAAAGACAACCCTAATTTTTTCTTGTCGCTGGCGGCCTCATCGGGTGGCAAGTTTTTGCCACAACCCGGTGCGGTGCTGATCAAACATGCTGACGGCAGCATTCTGGGTGCAGTGGGCGCCAGCGGCGGCACGGGTGATGAAGACGAAGCCATTTGCGCCCACGGCGTGCTAGCGGCAGGCTTGACAAGCTGAGTTTGAGCCGAACCACATGGTCGATATTCTCGACCTGTGGGTCTCACGCAAAGCTCAAGCCTCGTAGCTTTTCCCAAGTTCGATCAATTGGGGGGTGCCGATACGGTCATTCAAACCTGAAAAATCAAGCATGTCGTCGCGCAGTGGCGATGTTGTGCCGTGCTCCCGCAAGCTCAAAAAATAACGTTCCAACTGGGCCGCAACAAAGCGCGCCGTGCCGCCTGGAAAGATCACGATGCTGAAGCCAATAGCGCCTAACTCACGCGCGCTGTGAACCGGGCTTTTGCCGCCTTCAATCATGTTTGCCAGCAAAGGCAGGCGACCACCGAAGCGCTGACATGCCGAGTCCATCTCCTCGTTGGTTCGCAAGGCTTCGATGAACAGCGCGTCCACGCCACAGGCCGCATAGGCTTCAGCCCGCTCCATGGCGGCGGCCAGTCCTTCCACCGCGACGGCATCCGTGCGAGCCAGGATCAAGGTATCCGCTGAGTGGCGTGCGTCCAACGCGGCCTTTAGTTTTCCGCACATCTCGGCCGTGCTGACCAAACTTTTGCCGTCCAAATGTCCGCAGCGTTTCGGGAAGGTTTGGTCTTCCAGTTGAATCATGGCCGCACCGGCTCGCTCAAACAAACGCACGGTGCGTTGAACGTTGAGTGCGTTGCCGTAACCCGTGTCGGCGTCAACGATCACCGGCAGATTGACGCGGTCAGTGATGCGGCCTAAAACGTCGGCTGTTTCGCTGGCTGTCGTCAGGCCCACGTCGGAACGCCCGAGCTGGGTGTACGCAACAGCCCCGCCGGACAGGTACAAAGCTTCGAAGCCCGCTTGCTGCGCCAGCAGCGCCGTCAATGCGTCGTAAACGCCGGGGACCAGCAGTGGCTCAGGTTGGCGAAGGCGTTCTCGCAGCGTCGGTGCAGAAGTCGCTTTAGCGGCAGGTGTCATTGAGCTCATTCCGGTTTCGCGCCAGTTGCCGCGACGACTTTTCCCCAACGGATGATTTCACTGCGGACGAACTTGTCAAACTCTTGCGGGCCGGTCCCCATCGGGACCAAGCCTTCGTCCTTGAAACGTTTTTGCATGGCTTCTGAGGCCACCGCAGCGCGTGCGGCACTGGACACTTTGGCCACCAGTGCGGGCGACATATTGGCCGGTCCGAACAAGCCGTACCACGAGCTGTAGGCGTAACCCGGCAAGACCTCGGCGATGGTGGGTACATCCGGATAAGCCGCCAGTCGCTGCGCGCTGGTCACGGCCAGCGGCTTGAGCATGCCGCCTTTGATGAGTTGCTGCACCGTCGCCACACCCCCGAAAGACAAATCAATCTGCCCCGCGACGACATCCGCCAATGCCGGTCCGGTGCCTTTGTAAGGCACGCTCACAAAGTCAATGCCAGCCTCGCGCTTGAGCATTTCGCCGGCCAGATGATTGGCGCTGCCCAAGCCGGCAATAGCTATGTTGAGTTTGCCTGGCTCGGACTTGGCCAACGCAATCAGCTCCTTGATGTTGTTCGCTTTGAGCGATGTGCGCGCGACCAAGATCGCCGGCAGACTGGCGATGCCACTCAGCGGCGTGAAGTCTTTGACCGCGTCAAACGGCATGCTTGGGTAGAGCGATGGATTGATCGCGTGGCTGGTGTAGCTCAGCAGCAAGGTATTGCCGTCCGGCACGGCTCTGGCCACTGCCAGTGCGGCGATGTTGCCGGCCGCACCACCGCGGTTTTCAACCACAAACTGCTGCCCCAAACGGGCCGTCATTTCGACGGCCAGTGTCCGGGCAACGATGTCAGTACCGCCACCAGGCGTTGCACCCACCAAGAGCCGGATGGTGGCTTGTTGTGCTTGTGCGCCGACGCTGCTCAAGCACACAACAGCGGCCGACAGCGCCAAGAAATTTCGTTTCAACATCGTTAGTTTTTCTTTCATAAAGGCGAAAATCCGTAAAGAATTTCTGGGTTGCGCACCAAAATTTTCTGCCGCTGCGCGACATCAGGCACCCAGTCGTTAAAAACATCCACCAGGTCACCTTCGTCTGGCACGACATCAGGAGGGAACAAATTGGGATGCGGCCAATTACTTCCAAAAAGAAGGCGATCCGGTCGAGATTTCACCAAGGCATCGACCAAGGGTTTCATGTCGCGGTACAGCGGGGCTCCTGCACTGGATCGACGGTACCAGCTTGAAATTTTGACCCAGCAATCATCACGTGCTTGCAGCATCCGAAGCAAGACCTGAAAGCCTGCCGACGTCACACCATCACGTCCGTGAACGCAACCCAAATGATCGAAAACCAATGGCGTGGAGACGCGCAGCAAGCGATCTTCCAAGGCCACCAGCTCTTGCGCGTTAGCAACATGCAACTGGACATGCCAGCCAAGGGGTTGAATCCTTTTGGCGATGGCGTCCAGTAGATCTGTACCGCCGTAGCCAGCGACATGCGTTGAAAGCCGAACGCCGCGAATTCCGCCCTCATGCAGTCGCGTTAGCTCCGCGACCGTGACGTTGGGCGCGACGCCAACAACACCCCGAGCCCGATGCTGCCCCAGTTGGGCGATGGCCTCTAGCGTGATGTTGTTGTCAAAGCCGTAAATGCTGGCGTTGACCTGAACCGTGCGTGTGAAACCGACGGTTTCACACATCTTGAGATAGCGGCTCAATGGCGCAGGGGCTGGCGTGTAGGTGCGATTGCCGACCCATGGGAAGCGCTGCGGATTCTCAAAAATATGGCAATGCGCATCGACGCTTCCCTGCGGCAACCGCACGAGCGGCGCTTTAGGCTCAGCTTGAGGCCCCAAGCAAACAGGCGCATCACCTGCAACAGGAAGAGGCAACGACATCGTCAGTCGATTTTCACGTTGGCGTCACGGATGACCTTGCCCCACTTGGCAGCTTCAAGTCGCATCACACTGGCAAATGCGTCCGCCGGCAAATCAGACACATCGGCCCCCAACTGAAAGAAGGTTTCACGAACTTTGGGGGATGCCAGCGTCTTGGCAATGGCCGCATTGATCTTGGCCACAGTCTCTTTAGGCGTTGCAGCCGGCACGACGATGCCCGTGGTGGTGCTGGCCTCATAGTCCGGCAAACCGGTTTCAGCCAGCGTCGGCAGTTGCGCAAGGGAACTGCTTCGCACCGTGCTCGTCACGCCCAAGGCCAGCAACTTACCGGACCTCACAAATGGAAGGGACGTCGGCACATTGTCAAACATCAAATCCACTTGTCCGCTGAGGACGTCCGTCAGCGCCTGGCTGCTGCCGCGATAAGGAATGTGCGTGAACTTGGTTCCACTCATGCGCTGAAACAGCTCTCCGGCCAAGTGGTTAGACGTTCCGTTTCCGGTGGATGCCATGCTCAACCCTCCCGGCTTTGACTTGCTGAAAGCGATCAGCTCGGCCAGTGTTTTCACCGGCAGCTTGGGATTGACGACCAGCACCAGCGGCACTCGTGTGAGAGAACGGACGGTGGCCAAGTCTTTGACTGGGTCAAAGCCCAACTTGGGGTACAGGGCCGGCGCGGAGGCCAATGACCCCGTAGAGGCCAGCAGCAAGGTGTATCCGTCGGCGGCAGATCTGGCCACCAACTCTGCGCCCAGCATGCCGCCAGCGCCGGGTTTGTTTTCAATGATGACCGGCTGGCCCAGAGCCTCGGACATGCCGCTGGAAATAGCCCGTGCCGTCAAGTCGATGTTTCCGCCCGGTGCGAAAGGCACCACTATTTTGATGGGCCGGTCTGGGTACTCAGCACGTACCGCAAGCGGTACGCACAACAGCAACACGTTCAGCAGCAAGGGGGCCAGACGAAGGTTCATTGTTTTTCTTTCGGCGAGGGCTGAATGACCGTTTTCTTCAGTTTTGCTGGGCGTCATGTGCCGATTCAACACGCGGAACCCACGACTTGAGCGGCATGCCGAGTGCACTCGCCTGACGCTGCTCATAGGCCACGAAATCTGGCGTGATGGCACTCCCCCGAACACCACCGCGAACGGCTCCCGCACGGGCATCGCCGAAGTACTCTTCCCAAGCGGCAGGCAGCGGCTGAGACGAAGGGACAGACAACCAAAGCCGCAAGAGGTGACGCTTTTCGTCCGGCTCATCGAAGTCTTCAAAAGGTGTGCGCGAGTGCAGAGTCACATAACTGTTGAGGAGCTGCATATCGCCACGCTCTAGCTCCATGGTGAAGCACAGCAACGGACTCGGCATCAGTTGGTCCAGCAGATCCAGCGCCTCCAACTGCGCCGGGGTCAGGCGCGGAACTTCGGGAAAATCACGCTGTGCCGCATCGGTATTTTTGCGGTTGGTACGCACCGCAAAATAGGTCGGGTCATCACCCAACAAGGGGCAGCTGTAAAACGGTGGCTGCGAGGGATCTTGCGTGCCCTGATAGCTGTGAAAAAACGGCTGCTGCAAAACCGGTATGAGGTCTGGTCGCAAGCGCTGCACTTCGTCCCGAAGCTTGATAGAACTGATCACTTTGCTGGTGCCGCCATCTTTGGCCGTGCGCCGGCACAGCAAACCCACGACGTCGCAGGAGTCTTGGTGAAAGTCGAGCCCGGCATTGGTGTTGTAGCCACGGCCGCCCTTGACTTTGTAGTCACCGCCGTCGTTGCGCACATCATTCATCACTTGGCTGGCACGGTTTTGCGTGCGGCCGACCCCCATGTACAGACTCATCCCCCAATACGCCAGCTTGGTGTCGGCTTCATCCCATTCATTGACGGGAAAACCTTTGAGCAGGCACATGCCCCAGCGACCCTGCGTCGTGGCAATAGCCCGCGTCAAGGCGGCGCGCGACGCGTCGCTGAGCGGAAAGTCCGCCTGAACCATCTCCAACAAGGGTTTGTTGAGTGCCTTGGCATGCGTCAAGGCGTGCTTGAAGCCCGCCACTTCCAACACACTCAATCGCTGAATCCATGACGAATCTTGGCGCAATTCATCCGCCGTCCAAGCCTCAGGGGCAAAGCTCAATTCACTGGTCATGTGTGCATTTCCTGGTTACTCCGAAAGAGAGACGTGAAGCCGCAAAAGGACTTCGTTGGCTTTAAGTCTAGAGCGATTTATTGCACAATAAAAGCGACAACTATTCACGTCTTAAGTCAGGGTAATTGATGAAGCTTGATATTTTTTACACGCTTGGAGCCGTCCTGCGGGGCGGCACGCTGGCGGCGGCAGCGGCTGAAAGAAGCCTCACCCCCAGCGCGGTCAGCATGCAAATGAAACACTTAGAAGCCTACTTGGGCCAGCCGCTGTTCGACCGCTCTGGTCTACAAGTGCGCCCCATGCGCTTAGCTCACGAGGTATCGGCCACCATGGGCGAAGCACTGCAACAACTGGAGTCGCTGCGAAAAAAACCCACCGCAGCGATTGAAGGAACGGTGCGCCTCGGTGTGATCGAGTCCATGCAGCCGATGGTTTTACCAGCCACCATGCGCCTGCTACGCGAGCGTTTTTCGGGCGTAGAACTCCGCCTCGCGCGAGGGCGCAGTGGCAGCTTGACCGCCTCCGTGAAAGCCGGCGACTTGGATGCTGCGCTGGTTGCACAACCTGAAAATGGTGGCTCTGCCAGACTGCGCTGGCAACCTATGTTTCGCCGTGAACTGGTTTTAGTCGTGCCGCCAACGGCGACTGAAAGTTCTATCGCCACGCTCTTTAAAAAATATGAGTGGATTCGTTACGACCGCGATTCAGTGACAGGGTCACTGTCGGCACGCTTCGTTGCCGAGCATGTGCGTGAAAAGCATGGTCAATTGGAATTCGACAGCGCGTCCGCCATCATCGCCATGGTCAGTGCGGGGTTAGGCGTTTCTATTTTGCAGATTGCCGATCCCGGTTTGCTTCACACTTATCCGGTGCGTATCGTCAGGCTAGGCCGCAGCGCGCCAGTGCTACAACTGTCGCTGGTGACGCGAAAAGCCGATGACGACAGGCGACCGCTGATGGCTGTGCGCGATGCCGTCCTGTCGGCCCTGTCAACCGCCAAACACCATCGTTCAGTCACGGATATTCAGGCCATCCCGAGGTCAACGCTCACCGAGTGGTGAAACCTCAGCAGAAAATAAAAGCCAGCATGGCCGCGTCGTCGGCCAAGTTGAGCATGGCGTATTCCGACACGCGGTAGCTGAGCATGGTTAGCCGTTCGATCCAGTTTTCTGCTTTCATGCCGGCATTGTCGCTTTTTTTATTTTCAATGTGAGAGCAAGGTGATGGCAACGCCCAACGCACCGCAGGCGCTAATGTCTATCGCCAGCTGCCGCTAGCCAGTCCGTCTATTTCTGAATGGCAGCGCGCTTCTCAACCGTGATCACTTTGAAGAGACCCATCTTGCCGCCCTGAAAACCCACCGTGACTTGACGTTCATTGTGGGCGGCAGACACGTTGCTGTAGATCTCCGTCATGATCATGCCGGCATCGCAGGCGAGCGGGATGTCTCTGTCAATCCGCCCGGTGCGCTTGTTGATGAGCCGCAAGTGGCGCATCGACAAAGGACAGGCAGCCGTCGACTGGTAAACCCCCAGCAGCAGGTGGCTCTTGGTGTGGTGCCACATCGGCACTTCGACGATACCCCGCAGGTGAGCGTCTTTGGTGTCGTCCAGTTGTCCAACGCTCTTGAGCACGATTGGCCAGGTGTTTTTGTCGTCTTGCCACTGGCCGGCAGCTCCACCGGCATGGAACGTCAAGGTCATAGGGCAGACCGTGGGGAGCGCGGCCTCACACAAGACCATTTTCCCGTCCGGCTGGCGCTGACCGCTCAGGTGAATCGGCGTCCGATGAGCGTCATCGTAGTAACTGCCCGCAACACGCCATTGCGCGGCCTCACCGCGGTTGATGTAGCCAAAGGTCTGCAAAGAGACATGGACCGGCGACTGCCCCACCGTGCCCACGTAGTTGTTGACCTCATACCAACCGGCATGGGCCACTGAAGCGGGGAGCGCCAGCCCGCAGGCCAGCCCCAAGGTCGCAAAAAAATGAGTCACTTTGTTCATGTCGTGGCCCGTCGTTGCGTTGTTTGGCTAGATTACTTGGACTCCGACAATTGAATCAACGTACGGTAATTGCCAACCGTCAAGGCCAACTGTATCGGCAAGGCCTTGGCTGGCACTGACGTTGCTGCAAAGGACTTCGTCTCTGGCGAGAACTTGATCCAAGACGGTGCTGGCGCATTGTTGGCGAGCGTGATTTTGATCGTTTGATTGGTAGCCATGCTGGCACTGATCACTTGGCTTGGGATTGGAATCGCCAACCCAGCATCGGTCCCGGCAGTTCCCTTTGGAACGACCACAGCCACGACGCCACCCGATTGAGCGGTTGGCGCGCGCACCACGTTCACTTTGGCACTGATCAACCGGCTCGATGCTGCCGCGTTACCCATTGGTGCAGGCGCAGGCTGCGGACTGCCAATAGGTGACGGCGTTGCCGCGCTGGTCGCGGGCGCTCCATCAGAAGCCACTGCTGTTCCCGTATTGCCCGTTGACGCGGCTGGAACTGCTGGCGTTCCAGCCGATGGCCCCGCATCACGGGCGAAACCTGCTGCGCCACCCGCTGGTGCTCCAGCGTTGCCAGCGGACGTTTCTGAATTGCCCGCAGATGCTGCTGCGTTACCCATTGGTGCAGGCGCAGGCTGCGGACTGCCAATAGGTGATGGCGTTGCTGCATTTCCTGCAACCGTTGTTGGGCTGCCTGCCGATGGCCCCGCATCGCGGGCAAAACCTGCTGCGCCACCTGCTGGTGCTCCAGCGTTGCCAGCGGACGTTTCTGAATTGCCAGCAGGTGCTGCTGCGTTACCCATCGGTGCAGGCGCAGGCTGCGGACTGCCATTAGGTGATGGCGTTGCCGCGCTGGTCGCGGGCGCTCCATCAGAAGCCACTGCTGTTCCCGTATTGCCCGCTGAAGTCGATGGGCCTGCTGGCGTTCCAACCGATGGCCCCGCATCACGGGCGAAACCTGCTGCGCCACCTGCTGGTGCTCCAGCGTTGCCAGCGGACGCCTCTGAATTGCCCGCAGATGCTGCTGCGTTACCCATTGGTGCAGGCGCAGGCTGTGGACTGCCAATAGGTGATGGCGTTGCCGCGCTGGTAGCGGGCGCTCCATCAGAAGCCATTGCTGTTCCTGTATTGCCTGCTGAAGTCGATGGGCCTGCTGGCGTTCCAGCCGATGGCCCCGCATCGCGGGCAAAACCTGCTGCGCCACCCGCTGGTGCTCCAGCGTTGCCAGCGGACGTTTCTGAATTGCCAGCAGGTGCTGACGCGTTACCCATCGGTGCAGGCGCAGGGGGCGGACTGCCAATAGGTGCTGGCGTTGCCGCGCCGGTAGCGGGCGCTCCGTTAGCAGCCACCGTGGTTCCCGTATTGCCTGTTGACGCGGCTGGAACTGCTGGCGTTCCAGCCGATGGCCCCGCATCGCGGGCGAAACCTGCTGCTGCGCCACCCGCTGGTGCTCCAGCGTTGCCAGCGGACGTTTCTGAATTGCCAGCAGATGCTGCTGCGTTACCCATCGGTGCAGGCGCAGGGGGCGGACTGCCAATTGGAGCTGCTGCTGGAGGTGCTTCTATCTGCATCCCTGTAGAGGCTGGAGCTTGCGCAGATGGCGCAATGGCAGTCACCGGTGTGGCTGTCGGCATGCGTACCGGAGCGGTCGCTGCCGCTATGGCTGGCGCTGTTGTCGGCGCTTGCGCAGGCGCAGGCGAAGGCGAAGGCGAAGGCGAAGGCGAAGGTGAAGGCGCTGGCGCTGGAGCCTGAGACGTTACCGTGAACGTACCCAAAGGAAGAGTGTAAGTGCGTGACGTTCCCAGGACGTTTGCAGTGAAGGTATGCAGGCCGGCCGACAAGGCCGAAGTCAATTGGAAAGTCACAGGCGTCAGGGCCTGGACTTCAGCAAGGGTGTAAGTGAAGGTTCCTACAGGGGTCGAACCATCCAATATCGTGTAAGTTCCCAATGGCATTTGTCCTGCAGGAAACGTGAGCAAAGGCTGATTTGCTGAACTGCCGCCAGCCGTTGTGGAGTAGGTCACAGAAAGGCTCGGTGCACCACCGGAGGGCGGTGGCGGTGGGGGTGCCGCAGCGATAACGATCTGCGCTGTGGACGTCACTGTCGTATTTAAGTACGTCAACCCTCCCTTGGTGAGCGTGTAACTGTAAGAGTAATTACCTGCCGCAGTCAATGCCGACGCAGGTTGGTACGACCAAACGCCGGTGACATAGTTCAACGTCACGTCACTGGCTGAGATGGCGGTATTTACAGGCATGCCATTTGTTGGCGCAAAAATCTGCGTCAAGGTGCCAAAGGTGCTACCCACAGGTAAAGTGCCCGACACATAAGGCCTGGTACTGGAACCGCTTCCCGTGATGACGGCTGTTGCAACCACGCTAGGGTCAGACAGGTAAAGACCGCCAGTCGATCCGCCTGTGTAGGAGAGACGGCCACTCAATGAGGCCCGGCCCCGGGAGGAGCCGACAGACCCCGTGCCTGAGATGTCATTGCCAATCGCAGAGTCGCTGCTCATACCGAAGACCAGCGCGCCGTTGTTGACCACCGGGCCGGCACTCAAACTACCCCACGTACCATAAGCGCCAGTGGCCCCGTATTGCAATGTGGTGCCTGAATTGATGGTGGTGGTGCCGGTGTAAGTGTTGGTATGCGGTGAAATTCCGGCAGCCCATGGATTAAAGACCACGGTGTTACCCCCTGTCACCGATATGCCACCTGAACCAGAAATTTGACTGCCGATAGTGATGGTTGGTGTCGTGCTGTTCACTGTCAACAGGCCATTGAGGACAATGTCCATGGTGGATGCATTGGTGATGGCCGTGTCGTACTTCAAGGTGCCGCCGCCCGAACCAATGGTCAACGTGGTTGGAGGTGCTCCGCTGAATGAGCTGATGGGGAAACCTCCGGAGAATGAAGGATCCAGAAATGTAGCCCCATTGTTGATAGAAATCGTATTACCTTCGGTGGCAGATTGCCCTTCTAATGGGCCAACCATGACACTAACGGAACTAAATTTGAGGGTGCCGCCATTGATGACGATGGCTTTACGACTCATCATGCCCGTGTTTTGAATTTCCAACAGGCCGGCACCTTCTTTTTGAATCGTGCCGGCGCCTGCCAAGTTGGCCATTAATTTGCCGGTGGGTGCGGTCGCGCCGGTTGAAAGATACAAGGCAGCGGTGCCACCGCCCATGTTGATGTTGAGGCTGGTTGGCGAAGTGACATCACTGCCACTTTTGATTTCACCCGGCGCAATCAAACTCAGTGTTCTGTCGGTTGGGATGGTGTACGTGAAAGCATGAAGCGTGATATTGCCAGCATCCGTGCCGCCATCACTGGCAGACCCGGCTTGCAGCGTGACATTGCCATTGACGAGCGCCGTGTTCAGTGTGTTTACGTGAATAACGCTGGTGGCCGTACTTTGGTAGCTGGTATCAGTGTTCGCCGTGGTAGTGAATGCAGCGCCGGCTGTGCTGGTGAAAATGGCGCCCGGGCCACCGACGTAAGCAACATCAATGTTGTACGGGTCCAGCAACCAGTTGCCCGCGTTGCCTTGTGCTGCGTTGGTCGAAACTTGAACGTTGTCGACATTCAAGTAGTGACCCGAGGTTTCGACCTGTCCGCCGTTGCCGCCCAATGGGCCGGCCTCGGCTTTGATGCTGCCATTGGCCCAGGTTTGGCTGTTGGCGTTTTTCACATCGCTCCACAAGACCACTTTGCCGCCGTCGCCACGCACGGTGGCACTGGCGTCGATGGTGGCGCCCGCGTCCATCACCACTTGGCTGGCTTGACGCACGCTGCCGCTGCCTTGCCAGTCGCCGCCCACCAACACGGTGCCGCCGCCGGTGGCGCCGGTGGCGTTGATGACGCTCGCGCTGCCCAATTGAATGTTGTCACCTTCCAGCAAAATTTTGCCGCCTTGGCTGACCAAGCTGCTGGCTTCCAGCGTGCCCGTGTTTTTAATCACACCGGCGCGCATTTGGTCTGCGGCCACCGCCGACAAAATGATGAGGCCACCAGGAGCCTGCACCGCTTGGCGGTTTTCAATCAGCGTGGCAATGGTGGACGGTGTGGTGGTGATACCGAGCAAGTTGCTGCCGCCCTCCAAGTTCAGGGTGATGCTTTCACCGGCAGCCATGACCACGGCACCAGCCCGCGCCAGCACCACGCCGGAGTTGCGCACTTCAGGGGCCAGCAACGCAATGTAGCCGCCCAAGTCGGCCGTGATGTGGCCTTCGTTGACGACTTGGCCTGTGGCGCCGTTGCGCTCAAACAGGTACTTGCCGGCCATGAAGTTGTCGTCGCTGATGCTGTGCGTTGTGCTCACCAGCGAGCCGACGTCCACGGAGGACGTGGGTGAGAAGTAAACCCCGTTGGCGTTGGTCAAAAAGACCTGGCCGGGTGCTGTGATGCGCCCAAAAATTTGACTCGGGTTGCTGTCCAACACCCGGTTCAGGGTGACGGCCTGCGCATTGGGCTGCGCAAAGTTGATGCTTGCGGCTTGACCCAGGTTGAAGGTGTTCCAGTTGATGACCGCCTGCTGACTGCTTTGCAGCACGGTCATGGCCGCCGCCTGCGCGGTCGCGGTTTGGGAAATGCTGATGTTGCCGCGCGCGACCGAAGCCCCGGTGGGCAACTGGGTGATGGCTGGTGGCGCTTGGGCTGCAGCGCCGGAGCTGACCATCACGCTCAGCGCCACTTGGGCCAAGATGCCGCCAGTCACCGCGCTGGCCGACGCTGTGCCACCCGAGCTGCCTTTGTTTCTGGCGATTTCCGGAACCGCTTGCCATGACTGCGTTGCGGCAGACCAAATGGTGCGAAAAATACGGTTCATGCTGGCGTGGGATTTCATAATGTCTTTTCTCTTGTCGCTGTGGGCTTAAAACGCAATGCTGGTGTTGATCCAGAGGCGAGTTACTTTTTTGGTGCCGTCGGAGTCCAGCGCCGTGATGTTGTTACCGATGCGTTGCGCCAAAGTCGCCTTGGCCGCAACCGTCTGGTTGACTTGCCAATTGACAGAGGCACCCACGCCTTGCAGCGCGTACTGGTTGGGGTCGGTGGCGGTGTAGTTGTTGCGCATGACCTTGAGCCAGCCGTAGTCATAAAAGCCGACCAAGGTCCACGCGGCGTCGAGACGTTTTTGAATCTCGACGGTCACCGTGCGGCCTTCACTGCCGCCGCCTTCAGCCGTTGGATAAGCCCGAACGCCGCCCGCCCCACCGAGGTAAAGCTTCTCGGATGAATCCAAGTTCTTGTTGGCGACTTGCAGGCTGCCGGCGACGTACAAAGACAAGTCACCGGCCAGCACTTGCAAGCGGCTGAGTGAGAAAAGTGCCTTGCTGTATTGACCGGCGGTTTGCGCTGTGCTGGTGTCTGCGCTTTGATTGTCAGCACCCGAAAAACTCAGATTTCCGGTGACCACGCTGAGACTGGCCGAGTTCATGCCGCCGCCGGCGTAACCATCAGAGTGTGTGCCACTGAGCGCGGTGCTGAGGGCGTTGATGGACCTTGACTTCAACACAGAAGACGCGGTGTCGTCAAAGGTTTTGGCGTCGTAGGACAGTACCAAATTTAGATTTTTCTTTTGGCTGCGAATGAGCGGGTAAGAGAAATCCAGACCCTTGGTTTGTGCTGACCCATACGCATTCAGCGATGCGAAATCACCCACCAATCGGTAATCAAGTTGTGACATGTGCACGCCGGCACGGGCGCCGCTGGCGCCGACCGGCAGGCTGTAGGCCATGCGTTCGTAGTCAATGCCTTGCGTTTTCATCAGGCTGGTTGTCAGCACATCACCCAGACCTGTCGGGCTGTTGAGGGTCAGGCTGGCATTGAGTCGATTGGCGCCAGTGGCCAGTGAGCCGTAGTTGTCGGCACTGATCGTCGCCGTGACCAGCGGCTTGTCTTTGGCAGCGACCACCAAGTTGGTTTGGCCATGCTGCGCGCCTTCGACCAGACGGCCGGAAACCGAGATGCCCGGCAGGTCTTCCATGAGCAGCAAGGCGCGGTCTAAGGCGCCGGCCTCCAGCGGTGTGCCAGGGGCCTGGGCGGCTTCGGCGATAGCGCTCAAAACAGCGGGCTTGACGCGCTGCGGCTCTGGCGCCTCAAAGGCGACTCCGCCAAACACCGCTTCAACCACTTGAATGGTCACCGTGCCAGTGCTGATGTCTTGCTGGGGCAAATAAGAACGAACCACCCAACCGGCATCGCGGTAAGCCGCAGTGACGGCTGCCGCCACTTGTTGAAGCTGCGCAAAGCTCAAGGGCTGGTTGAGGTAAGACGCCACCACGGCGCTCAGTTGCGCGGCGCTCAGACGCTGGTTGCCGGCAAAGTTAAACGCGGTGACGGTGACAACAACGCCGCTGGGGTTGCCCGTGAGAACTGTGGGGGCGGTGTCGAGCTGCGGCGCAGCCGTCGGCGGGAGCTGCCTGGACGGGCTCTCGGTTTGCCGCAGCAAGGAGCCGGAGTCGACTGTTTGAGCTTGGAGGCCGGTGCAATAGGCCGTTGCCACCAGCGCCAAAGTTGTCCATACACGTGTTTGATTCGCCGTCATCTGCATAAAGTGCCACCCCAAAAAATGTAGGACGGACTGTAAGAGAGTCAGGCTTTAAAACATAACAACAAATAACGCTTTAATAATCAATGATCGCCATATTGGCTGGCTAAGTTCACGACAACAAAATGGTCACGCAGCTTTTGTAGCCAACTTGGCGTACCGATTCAATAGGCACACCCACAAAACCCGCTTCCACAATTTTCTTGCGCAGCCGGTCCATGCGAACCGCAATGTTTTGTTTGTTGATGGTGTCTAAGTCCATTCGCAAGACCTGCGATATTTGCCAAAACTCCAGCTGGCCATTCAGTGCGCGGGCAAAAGAAGTCAAGACATCGGCCTCCGTTTGAGTCAACCGGACCTGCGCCGTCGGCCCACTGAGCCAGCGTCCCGTGAGCTTGAAGCTGGCGGGCGCGTCAAGCGTCTTGCGCGCAAAGCGCTCAATGGCGGCGCACAACTCCTCAAAGGGCACCGGCTTTTTAAGATAGATGTCAGCGCCATTTTCATAACCCGTCACGGCGGCGGCGCTATGGGTGCGGGCCGTCAACATGACGATGCCGACGTTGGGCTGGGATTGGCGAATACGTCGACTCAAACTGATGCCGTCTTCGCCCGGAAGATTGAGGTCCAGCAGAAAAACATTCACGCCGGACAAGGCACTGTCTTCCAGTTCTTCGGCACACGACAGGGCCGTGACAGCATGGCCGCGCTTTTGTAAATTAGCGCAGGTCAACAAACGAAGCTCGTCGTGGTCTTCCACAACGACAATTTTTAAACGGGCAGCCATAGTGAAAACTTGACGCGTTGAGCGTCGGCCGTGTAGGTGGGTTGAGCCTTGATAGCCATGGACAGCTTGTGCGCTAAAAACAAGCCCAGACCCGTTCCGGACTGACTGGTTGCGCCAGCGCTGCGGTAGTACTTGGTGAACAACTGGTGCTCGTCTGGAAAACCAGCGCGACCCGGCCGGTTGGCGACTTCCAGCTGAATGCCGCGGCCATGATTCGGCAGATTTTTTTCAACCAGTGTGAGGTCGATCGGACTGTTGGCCTGGCTGTACTTGCAAGCGTTCTCAATGATGTTGTTGAGGACAATCTGAAGCATCTGAGCGTCGACGTTGACGTTGGGCAAAGTGGCAGCGGCCTCAATCAACAACGGGTAGCCCGGATATGCAGCAATGGCCTGCTTGACGAGACTGATCAGATTGACTGCTTGAAATTGGACTTGGTAGCCGCCGGATTCAAATCGCTCGGTGTCAATGCAACGCTCAATGATGGCCTGCATGTCCCTGATGGCTTTGTTTCCTAGACGCAGCGCTTGGTCATGTTCCGCTTGCGCTTCGATGGCCATGCCCACCACGGCAAGTGGCGTTTTGAGCTCATGCATCAACATCTGCAAAAAGTCTTTTTGCTCTGAGTTGTGAGTTTTGGCTTGTTGCAGGGTGGCTTCAGATCGCGCCAGTTGCACAACAATATCTGCTTGCATTCTTTTGATCTGATGGGTTCGCAGCTGCAAGAGTAAAACCATCAAGGCGCCAATGACTAAGGCGTGAATTGGCAAGGCCTCCAATGCCAACTCTGTGCCCGGGAAAAGGCCCAGGTTCATAAACAAAGCCGCAACGGTGAAAAAGTTGCCCAGACAGTAAATGATCACGATCAAGAATTTTGGCAAAGCAGGGGCGGTCGGATTTAACTTGGGACGCGACAGTACGCTGGCCAACAAACTGAACACGCCAAGGGCGACCCCACCGGACGCATTGATACTGAGTGACAAGCTAGTATGGCCGAACGCGTAAAGCACCACGTTGAGAGGAAACAATCCAGCCACAACCAGCAAAATGCGCAAGGTCCACTTGGGAACCCTGTAGTCGTTCAGCAGGAAATAATTGAACAGCGCTGAGGTGGTGACCAATAAGAATGCGGTCATACTGCTCGTGACGTCAAGCCAAGGCGGCACACCGGTCGGAAAAATGATTCTTAACAATCCATATAGCTGCACCAACCACAATAAAGTCATGAGTTGCTGCAGGACAAATGCGCTAACGACCACGTCTTTGAAGTTCATCCGTTGGTAGAGCGCCCACACCCAGTACAAGGTGGCAGCGGCCAGCAAAGTCGCATAAATCAAGCCTTGTTGCCGGTCTTTTTCTAACAAGCGGGGAAGGTCGAGGACTTCAACACTCACGGAGCGCGTACTGGTCGTTTTAACGCGCAAGTAAATATCGCGCGGCTGGTCTCCGCGCGGAATGACGAAGTTCAGATTCAGCGAGACATACTCTGCTGGCTGGTTTGAGTGCAAATCACCCGTCAACCGGCGTGCCGTTGATGGACTCAAGGGGTCAAACAACTCGACCTCATCCAAAAATGAGGGCCGTATCCGAACAATCAATTCATTGGCGGTGATGCGACCAGCAGCAGGGGCTGAGACGTCGGGCGTGATGCTCACTTTGAGCCACATTGCGGAGTTGCCGTAACCGCCACTCAGCAGGTTGTCGAAGGGGGTGAAGCTTTGCAGCTTAGCCTCTTGCAAAGTGGCCGTGCCAGAGCGGTCTTCCCAAACGGCTTTTTGCGTGATGTGGTCTGTCTGCGCGTGATCCGTCTGCGCCGCAAAACAAGGCAGCAGCCCGCTCAACAACCAGACCACGATCGGCCAAAGCCATGGAACAGCACGTTGAGAAGAATTTTTCATGGCGGCGATTATGAACGCTCACTGCTGAGTTTTCACAGGGTCAATCGTTTATCCACATCAAATCATTTCGTCAACTTGGCGATGTAATTTAATTTCGAAAATAAATTAAAAATTTTCACAAAGGATGCCGCCATGTCGCTGAGCTTGCTGTCGATGAGTGGTTTGTTGCTACCGCTGGAGGCCCAAGCGCTGCCGTCTTTTGCGCGGCAAACCGGCCAGCCAAGCGTTTTCATTCATGCGCGCTGGTATCGACCCCGCCAACAGGACTGCGCTCAGTGGCAGCAACCCTTGCTGGCGGTTGGCGCTGACGCGCGAGTGGGGCCTGCACAACCTGATGGTGGGAACGTCGGACATGACGGCCCGCGTTTTTGACACGGGGTCTGATGTGAGCGATCCGGGTGCCTTGATGAAGATCGTCGCCCACGATCTGACGACTGAAAACATGACGGATGTGGCCGCTTACCTTCAAGCACTGCCAACCCCGTGAAGCCCGCCTCTTCTGCAGCGTGTCTGACGGGGATCGAACCCAATACTCGACGCCCTTTACACCACCAGTTGATCAGCCTTTTTTGCAGCATACCTTTGTAGCGCGAGCACGCTCACTGATCGCTAAAAATTCCAGACAAAGCACTCTGACCCGTGCTGCATCATGACCGAGCTTCGATTCGTTTTGCACTGCCAAGTTTGGTGCTGTGAGTCACTGCTCACCATGTCAACCGCTAAACCATCGACTTTGGCCTGGTAGAAGGTGTGTACGGTTAATACATCGGTCATGACCAGCCCTGCACTGTCGAGCACGAAGCTGTTTCGCCAGTCAGCCACCTCGGCACAAGCTGCAAAGAGATTTTCCGCGCCGTACCAGAGTCCCAATGAGCCCGCAGGCCGGAATCGGCTTGAATGCTCGGGCCGGTATCGAAATGGCGTGAAGATTAAACAGTGCTTCGGCACCTTCATGACCGGCGCGAAGGGCTTGCTGACCTCTAGCAAGCTTTCGAGCATCTCCTGCTCGCCTGACGTATCAACCAGTCGCAAGGTCGAAACAATGTGCTGAGACTCAACGCCGCGCCATGCCAGCATGTCTAGCTGTGTCACCCCGCCATCAAACCAGTCGTGACTCCAGCCAGAACCGCTCATGCAGGTGCCCGCATGCCATCCAGGTAGTTAAGCGTTGCCACCAAGCCGTCGGGCCGTTCGATCAAAACGGCTGGTACGCCACCCAAGGCCGTGTTGGGACTACGCATCCATGCAATGCGGTTCTGGTTATCTGTGCCGACCAAGGCGTCAAGAGAACGATACACACGCACAAGCAGCAAGGACAACTGCCCTTCTTTCGACTGCGGGTCGACGCACGCACTTCATGGA
>Ga0075464_10000163_pt1 | contig 27767 bp, 29 predicted proteins | sample DEB19_08_DNA_5_FD_75068 | JGI IMG/M metagenome (GOLD analysis project Ga0075464, IMG submission 75068) | Aqueous microbial communities from the Delaware River and Bay under freshwater to marine salinity gradient to study organic matter... | ecosystem: Environmental > Aquatic > Marine > Coastal ...
CATCCACTACTACAACCACGACCGAATTAAACAAAAACTAAAGGGATTAAGCCCGGTTCAATACCGAACTCAATCCCTTCTGGTAACCTAATAAAACTGTCCAACTTTTGTGGGTCAGTTCATTCGGCCTCTTTTTTAATTGCTAATGAGATTGCCCTATTGCGATAATTTTCTTGCGCCTTTGTTTGCTAATCATTAGGAAGGTAATCGCCACGATAGGTGCGGCAATGGCAGCAATGATTTCTGGGTGAATAGCCAAGCCAGCCTCTTTTCCGCCCTTAGCGATATAGCCCAACAAACTGACTGCGTAATAAGTTAAGACCAGGACCGATAAACTTTCCACCGTCTCTTGCAGACGCAATTGCAGGCGCGCGCGCTGGTCCATGCTTGCCAATAATTTCTGAGTCTGCTCTTCATTCACATACTCAATGCGAGTTCTGAGCGTTTGCGTCGTTCTCGAAATCCGGTCAGACAACTCTTTTAATCTTCGCTGCGTCCAAATACAAGTGCCCATTGCCGGCTGAAAACGTCGGTCCATAAACTCGGAAAGCGATTGAACACCCGGAATCGGAGATTCAGCGAGTTCATATAAATTTTTAGTCAATAACTGACTGTATGCCTCCGCAGCCGTGAATCGCAATCCGTAACCAGAGATCCACTGTTCAGCCCTAGAGGCCAAATTAGAAAGTTCTCCTAAAAATTTCCCATCCTTCTCGGTATGAACACCCGGCTCGGTTTGTAATTGGGAAATATTTTTAGATAAATCTGCTAATTCTGACTCGGCACTTCTGAGTGGCATTGACAAACTCTTGGCTACCGGAAAGGCAATCATTGCCGCCATACGATAGGTTTCAGACTCAGCAAGCGCACGTGCTATGCGACCAGCTTGTCTTGAGCCCAAAATATCATGCGGGATAAAGTAAGAGATAAAGCCATCCTCATCCAAACGTAAATCGGTCCAGAGTTGGGCCCTCTTACTGGAGAGAATGTAGCTACCCAGTACGGTATTACCACTAAAAATAGGGGATACCTCTTGAGCCTCTCCAAATAGAGGGCGATGCTCAAACGCCAAATCTAAGGCAGAAATTCTTTCGCCACCGGCCTCAACAATTTTTGGGCAGCCTAGCTTTACAAATAAATCATCCAGACTCTTTTCAAGAGCAAGGCGAGACTGCAGCAGGGGTCCCGTAATTTTTACTGGGTTATGCGTAATCGCAGCGATGGTTGCGAACTCGCCATGCAACTCCCACTTGATCAACACTCTCTCTGGCTCAGGGGCTAGCGCCAACATTTTGAAGGAGTGGTCCTGCTCATAATCATTTGGAATACCCAATGCGGCACTCAATTTTTCAATCCACTCAATTTGGGTCTTACGAGAATGGGCATCCAATAAAAAGGATTGGGATAACACCCTTTCATTTGGCCAAAGAGCGATTGGTGGACGCGCATGAACCTCTTCATGCAACTGTCTTCTAGCGGGATGGTCGTAAGGTCTCATAGCCTTAATGTACATCATTCAATAGTAGCAACTTACACACCGCTAAAATCTTCTCTAGCTTGGTAGGGATGTACTCCACGGTTTAAACAATTACGCACATAGTCAATGCTAGTACGTAAGGCATAGTAATCGCCAGACAGACTCCTAGAAACCCTTAGTTGCAGCGCCTCATATTCCAGCATGTCTAATTTCTTCAGATAGTCATCCTTTACTTCTGGGGGGAATTTGATGGTCAATTCCTGCTCATAAGTCTTCAGCGTTATGTATAACTCATCAATTTTTCGTCGCATCCGTTTATTACGATAACCTGGCAATGTCAGCAGTATTGGGTACGCTAAAGCACAGAACGGTAGCAATACAAATACTAGGCGGTTAATCAACTCTGCCAACCAAAATGGTAAATAGGTCATCAATAAAGGCGAGCCATTTTTTTCATAATGCAGCGCTACTGGACTCTCAGGCAAAGCTGAGTTTTTAAATGACGGGAACTCGCCACGCTCCGCAAAAAAAGAGTTCTTTCCGTTAATTTCTTGTGCAGCCTCAAGGAATAAAAACTGCAGGGCTGGATGCATTCTGTCATCGATCAGCAAATTAGTTGTTGAGGCCATGAGTTTAATGTCAGTGGCGGGAAAGTTCCGCGGCAAACTAAATGCACCTGTTGGGACATTTAAAATTTGCATATAAGGCAGTAAACGAGAATAAGCCTCGGCGCGAGGGAATGCCGCTAAATGCAAATTCGGATCCGCCAGTAATGTCTGCACATTGGGCGCCTCATAGGCATCCACAATAAACGCCGCCTCAATTTCTCCTTTTTGCAAAGCTTCAACTGATTTAGAGCCAGAGAGATAAAGAAAATGAGAGCCCTCATCAAATCCATTAGCCTTCAATATATGCATTGCTTGAGCATGGGTTCCGCTGCCCTTTTCACCTACGGACATTTTTGAGTCTAGGAAGAAATGAGAGCGCGCTTTAATCGCCTGAAAGTCATTCGCCTTAATCTCGGGCCCGCGATAGAACAGCCAAATCGGGTCGTAAGAGATTGCCCCCAGAGACTGAACTCCATGCACATCATTATGATTAAATACGCCCGCCTGCACAAATGCAGCCTGAACGGGGTCTTTTCGATCTGCTAAATGCGCAATATTATCTTCGGCGCCATTCGTTGAAAGCAATTCAAGAGTAATTCCTTTTTCCTTAAAAAAGGCTGCGTACTTCTTTCCCAAAGCATCGTATGATCCTCCAGGCTGCCCCGTTGCCATCACAACATGCCTAGGTGGTGGTGGATCAGCGTACCACCAAACTCCAAGCAAAACGAGCAAGAGAATCGTCAAGATGGGCCAAGCCTCTTTCAGGAATTGAGTAAAGTCACTCCCCTTTTCCTGCGCGGTCTCATAGAGCCCGAGATAAGTTTCTTTAATATCTTGTTTGATGCTTCCCATGGAAGGCCAATCAGCAAATGTGTCAAAAGCTAATGATAATAGGCTTATCTCATATCTAGAAAGCGACCTCCGTGCTAACCCTTAGAAAATCCCAAGATCGCGGCTATGCAGACCATGGATGGCTTAAAAGCTTCCATTCCTTTTCTTTTGCCGGCTATCATGACGCCCAATTTATGGGCTGGGGTAATTTAAGAGTCATCAATGAGGATCAGGTGGCTGCTGGTATGGGCTTTGGGAAACACAGCAATCGCAATATGGAGATCATCAGCTATATTTTGTCTGGTGCATTGGCTCACGAAGACAGCATGGGGAATATCAAAGGCATTCCACCTGGCGATGTCCAACGCATGAGCGCTGGAACTGGCGTCACCCATAGTGAATTTAATCACGCAAAAGATCAAACGACGCACTTTTTGCAAATCTGGATAGAGCCGAACGTGATGGGGATCGCCCCCAGTTACGAGCAAAAAACTATTCCTAAGATCGATAAACAAGGGAAGCTTTGCCTTATTGCCTCACCAGATGGTGCGGGCCATGCCGTCAAAATTTATGCGGATGCCAAAATATATGCAGGTCTTTTTGATGGAGAGGAATCAGCCCAGCTAGACCTAGACTCAAAACGCAAGGGCTATGTACACCTCATTCAAGGCGAACTTAAAATTAATGGAATCACACTTCAAGGCGGCGATGCCTTACTCATTGATGATGAAAAACACATCCTAATTAGTGACGGAAAAAATGCTGAGGTCTTAGTCTTTGATCTTCATCGGCAATAAAAAACGGGATATCAACCTTCGTCAATATCCCGCATGAAATTAGACTTCATTTAATCGAGTTTAATTTTTGCTTTCTCAATCACCACTTTCCATCGAGCGATATCAGAATTATATAAATCGGTAAATTGCTGAGTATTCATAGGTGCAATTTGAACACCAGCTTTAACAAAGCGCTCTTTCATCTCCGGTGTATCCAGAATTTTCAGAATCGTACTACTTAAAGTGCTCATGATTGCAGGAGGAGTCCCTGCCGGCACGAACATTCCTTGCCAGAGAGCCATCTCATAACCCTTGACGCCAGCCTCTTGCATTGTGACTACCTCAGGAGCGCCGCTAAAGCGGTTCTTACCTGTCACTGCCAAGGCATGGACTTTATCCCCCTTGTACAAAGGCAAGCCGACCGGCATACCTGCAAAGTAAAAATCAATTTGACCGCCGACTAAATCTGTCGCAGCAGGAGACCCCCCTTTGTAGGGAATATGGATAGCTTGAGTAGCAGTAGTCGCTAGAAATAATTCTCCGGCCATGTGATCTGAGTTGCCAATGCCAGATGAGCCAAAGCTCAGCTTACCTGGATCAGCCCTAAGCATCGCAATTAACTCGGCAACATTTTTAGCCTTAGAGCCATTGCCCACAATCAAGATATGGGGAGTTGCAGCAACACCCACAACAGGCAATAGATCTTTTTGGCCATTAAATGGCAGTCTTGGATTGGCCGCCACATTAATTGCTAAACCATTCTGAGCAAAAAGCACGGTATAACCATCGGGAGCACTTTTAGCCACAGCATCCGCAGCCAAACTACCAGCAGCCCCGCCCCTATTTTCTACGATGACCGATTGCTTGAGTGCAATACTAAGCTCATTGGCCACCATTCTGCCAACGATATCGGTTGAGCTTCCCGGGGCGTAGCCAACCAACATCTTGATTGGCTTATCTGGATAGGCAGCGAACGCTGTCCCCAAAATCAGCGGCAACACTAAAGAACCTAAAACTATTTTTTTTATTGATTTTTTAATCATTTTGTCTCCTCCGTAAATTTATAGATCTAATACTGCGATTCCACACTCCTGGGCACATTGATTCAAAGACTCTTTTAATTCAGGTGAAATCGGGATACCCTCTTGCAATCGTTGCGCCATTGATTTAGCAGCGCCATCGCCTGGCACTCGAATCTCATTAACACCAGGCAATCTAGAAGAAGCTTTCAAGTCATTCACCAAAGTGATGACGCGCTCCACAAACTGCTCCTGATTGCCAAATGCGCTTGGGTCAACCGCAATAATAGTTTGCCCAGTATTAGTAATGAGGTCATGATGGGCATTAAAGTCAATCGTGTCTTTGCCAACCGCCGCATTATTCAAGGTTCCGGCAAGCAATCCAATCATGACAGCAAGCCCATACCCCTTGTACCCACCAATTGGCAACAGGGAGCCCTCGCTGGATTTCCGTGGATCTGTAATAGCTTGGCCATTTCGATCAATCATCCAAGTGTCTGGAATAGACTCACCTTTTTGTGCGGCAACCTTAACTTTCCCATAGGCGGCAACTGTGGTGGCAATATCCAATAGCACAATAGGATGATCGCCGGCCGGGACTGCAATTGCAATTGGATTGGTTGATAAAAGCAGATCAATGCCACCCCAAGGCGCCATATGGTTTGCATTGCCAACAGCCATATAGATTCCAATATAACCGTGCTCAGCCAGCCTTCTGACATAGACAGAGGCGGCGCCAGAATGGTTGCCAAAATGGCTACCCACCCAGCAAATACTATGTTGCTTTACTTTCTCTATAGCAAGGTCAACTGCTCTATTCATCACTAGATGACCTAAGGCGTTATCTCCATTGATCAGGGCTGTTGCGCCTTGCTCACGCTCAATATGAATATTGGGGTTGAGGTTAATGCCGCCAGCCCGAATTCTTTTGATGTAAGCGGGTAATCGAAAGATCCCATGACCATCAGCGCCAACCAGGTCTGACTTAACCATCAATTGCGCAACAATTTTGGCATCCGCTGCGGGTACTTTATTGGCCTGTAATGCATTAGCAATAAATTCTTCAGCCTGGATGATGGATAAATATTTCATATCTACTTTTGTAGTTTAATTTCCCGAGCCACTCTTAAATTCCATCTTATAAGTATATTTATTTTCGGGGTGATAGGTGAAGGTGATTTCGAAAAGTTTATCTTGATCATCGAAGTAACGTCTAACAATCACTAAGCATGGGTCATGGGGTTTTAATTGAAGCTTTTTAGCAATATGCACGGGCGCACCCACAGCGTAAACATCTACTTCTGCTCGATCAATTCTAGTGCCATACTTTTTTTCGATTTGCTCAAACACCATGACCTGACTATGCTCAGGCTCTGATGTGAGTGAGGCGAACTGCGGCAGAATATAAATATCTGTCCAAGCAATTACTTGCTCGGTATCTCGCTGCTTTCGAATGCCTCCGATGTGATACCAAGAGGAACCTACTGCACCCCCAATCATTTCACTGAGGAGCTTGTCGAGCTCAATAAATTCCTCGACAACATTTTCCCGATAAGTATTTCTTGGGTAGCTCAAAATATCGATAGGTGAATTAAAGCTTTGGGTAAACCTTCTCACCTTCTGCCGAGAAATCACCTGCGTTGGCGCGCCTTGACGACGCAATACCAAGCCATCCGATTCCAAGGTTTGAAGCGCGTGCCTTAAGGTATGGCGACTGGCTTCAAAGCTACTGCAAAGCGCTGCTTCAGACGGTAAGTTTGACCCTACCGCCCAATCCCCATTATGAATGCGCTGAGCCAGCGCATTCGCCAAAGTCTTATAAAGCGGTAAGGACTCTTTCAACTTAGGAAAGGCCAAACATTTTCTTACCGGCTACTGGTAAGCGCGCTTTCAAGATATCACCAGAAAGGGATTCGGTAATGTACAGGTCTCTGTTATCCGCTCCGCCGAAGCACATATTGGCGAGGTGGTGGTGGTGTGGGTTATCAGAATAAATTAGGTGTGTTGGGAGCATATTGCTATCAAATCTCCAGATACCAACACCCAAGTGGCAAACCAACAAACCATTCTCAGAGTCCATCTCGATACCATCAGGTCCGGCAACGCCACCCGTCAACTGAATCGCTACACCTGTTTTAGACACAGAGCCATCAGCCATGAGCGGCAAGCGCCAAATTTGCTGAGATCTCGTAGCGGCAACGAATACATGCTTTTCTTGGGTGTTCAAAGTAATGCCATTAGGACTCGGAACATTAATAGCCAAACGATCTAGCTGACCATTTTCACGCAGTCTAAATACTCGACCTGTTGGATCTGCGATTCCTGTTTGACCTTGATCGGTAAAGTACAAATCGCCATTGGAAGCAAAATGTAGATCATTCAAACCCTTAAAGTTTTCGCTATACATTGACCCCAGAATTGTTTCAACTTTGCCAGTTTTAGGATCCAAAGCCAATAAGCCCAACTTGTAATCGCAAATAAACGCACGGCCATCTTTATGGAATTTCAATCCATTAGGCCAACCATCAAATTGAGTAACCAAATCCCAATCTCCGTTAGGAGTAATTCTGAATACCCTACCGAAAGGGATGTCTAGAAACCATAAATTGCCTTCGCGGTCAAAAGACGGCCCCTCTAAAAAACACTCCACTTCTGCATTTTGACGATTGGGATCTGACCAGCCAGTGCGCGACTTCTTCCTAAATTTCCCAGGCATCGACATGAATACTTCGGCTTTAATCTTCTCAACCGGCTGAAAGGGGTTATGCATCGTCATTTGTAGAAATCCTTAATTAAGTTATACGTATAAGTTTTGTAAATTAATAATTCATTAAACCATAAATAATGATAACCTTAAGCAAATATAGATATTTTTGCATTAACACTGATTTATAACTTAACCGTATAGGTTTTAAAACGATGAAATATGTAGCCGTCATTGGGACAGGTATTATGGGTTCAGGAATCGCTGCTGGCTTTATAGCCAAAAGCATCCCGGTTGTCATCCTCGGTAGAAGTAAGGAGAAGGCAGATGCTTGCTTAGATAAGGCGATAACCCTTGCCGAAAAAATTGGCCTTTCTGGAGCTAACTCCTTAAAAGAGTCTGCCGCTATTCGGGCCGCTCAGACGACTGAGATCCTTGAAGATTGGACAAACTGGTCTAATTGCGAATGGGTTATCGAAACCATCGCTGAGAACCTAGAGCTCAAGAAAGCCATCTTCAAGCATCTGGATGAAACCGTTCCAGTACATATTCCCATTGGCAGCAATAGTTCAGGCTTTCCCATTAGTAAAATTGCTCTTGGGCTAAAAACTGCCAACCGCATGATGGGCGCTCATTACTTTATGCCCGCAGAAGTAGTTCCATTGGTGGAAATTGTGATGGGAGAGAAGACAGAATTAGCCTTTACGGAAAAGGCATGTCAGCTTTACAAGGCTATCGACAAAAAACCTGTGCTGGTTAAAAAAGATATCCCCGGATTTTTAGCGAATCGAATTCAACATGCGCTGATGCGCGAAGCTCTTTCGCTTGTGCAGGAGGGGATTGCAAGTCCTGAGGATATTGATGACGCCGTACGATATAGCTTTGGATTTCGATATGCTGCTGTTGGACCAATGACGCAAAAAGAAATTTCCGGATGGGATGGGATGGCTAATGCAGCAAAAGAAATTTATCCATCCCTTTCAAATATCACAACCCTTCCACCGAAAGTGGTGCAACTCATGAGTGAAGGGAAGACGGGTATGAAAGCTGGCGAAGGCTTCAGAAAATGGTCGCCCGAAGAGATTCAACAGGTTTCAGACTCCTATTCGAAAAGATTGAAAGCGGCTTTTGATGTTCTTAACATTGAATAGTTGAGTAACCCTTAGCGATGACCTCTTTAACTCGATTGATATTTGGAGTAACTCCCACCCCACTGCGTGCCAGCTGGCTTGACTCTACATACCCATTGATCGCAATCAAGGGTTCATCGCAGATATCAAACTGAAGATATTGATTTGACATGCTAAAGCCCCAAGTCACACTACCAATAGCAAACCCAAGAGATGCTGTAGCCGCTGCAGATAGGGATGTCTCGGCTACCTTACAGGCTAAATTTAATTCGAGCTTATTGCGCTTGAGCAGATTGGCGCACGCCAAGGCAGGGATAACTCCACCAGTCTTAATCAGCTTTAAGCTTGCACCACTAAAAGCCTTGGCCTCAATAAATTGCTTAAGCTCCTTAATACCGTGGATGGATTCATCTAAGCCGATTGGAATAGCAGATCGTTTTTTAAGCTCCATGAAATCATCCATAGGCAAATCCGCAGGAATCAATTGCTCCACAAAGGTCAGTCGAGCAGCTTCCTCCGACTCACAAAAAAGAATTGCATCGGCTAGATTTAGGGCACAATTTGCATCCACCGAAACAGTGTCCCCATCCAAAAGCTCACAAAGAACTTTGACCCTATGGAGATCTTGCTCCAAAGAGAGTGAGCCAATCTTAATTTTCCAATGTCTAAACCCTAGCTCGCGCAATGCCTTGGCATCACTTAACTCTTTGTCTAGTGAGCCACCCAGCATTCGCAATAAAGGAATAGCTACAGGAGCAGTCTCATCGATGGCGACATTTTCTCCACGCAAATATCGCCAGAGCGGAATAGAGGCTTCTTGCGTATACAGGTCTAATAAGGCCATCTCTAAACAGGATTTAGCGGATGCATTTGAATACAAGACACGATTAAACATTTCCGCAAAACGATCCGGACTGCCCCAATCTAGCCCAAGCGATTCTTCCACTAAATATTTGATGCTTGCTAGCAAGCTATCCAATGTCTCACCCGTCATCAGGGGTGCAACAGATGCTTCGCCCCAACCCTGCCTACCCTGCTCATCGGTAAGGCAAAGTAAAACAGTTTTAGCATCAACAATGAGCTCTCGCGACATTTTGATAGGCTCAACCAGAGGAATGGATAGGGGATAGATTTCTGCGCGCTGGATTTTCATTTTTTGCTTTACTAGTATTTTTTGGCAATATCTATTTTAAAAAAATTAAGGAGACGATACATGAGAAAAATTATTTTGGCATTGTCAGCTTTGGGAGCTCTACTTCCATCTCTGGCAAATGCACAAAGCTACCCCAGCCAACCGATTAAGTTAATTATTCCATTTGCAGCAGGTGGACCATCAGACGTATTAGCGCGGGCATTTGCACCAAAGCTAGGTGAGAATCTCGGTCAGCCTATCATTATTGAGAACAAGCCAGGCGCGGGCGCCAATCTAGCTGCTGAGTATGTTGCCAATTCAAAAGGGGATGGCTACACACTGTTTCTAATGATGGTGGGCACTCAAGCTATTAATGAGACTTTGTATAAAAAATTAAATTACAACGTAGTAAAGGACTTCGCACCAATCTCCTTGGTTGGATCTTCATCATTGATGTTAGTTGCTAACCCCTCCGTTCCAGTAAAAACTGTATCCGAGTTAATCGCCTTCGATAAGGCCAATCCAGGCAAAGTGAGTTTTGGCTCATCTGGTGCGGGAACTCCACTTCATTTGGCTGGAGAGCTATTTAACACCCAAGCTGGAACCAACATTTTGCATGTCCCATACAAGGGCGCAGCCCCAGCATTAACAGACGTTTTGGGCGGGCAAATTCAAACTGCAATCGTAGGTACGCCTGCCGCACTGCCCTATGTAAAGTCTGGGAAGCTGACTGGCCTTGGCGTAACAAGCTTAAAGCGCAACTCGAATGCACCAGAGATTCCAGCGATTGCAGAGACTCTTCCAAAGTTTGAGGTTGAATTAGTTTATGCCATAGTTGCTCCAGCGAGCACCCCAAAAGCAATCGTAGATAAACTCAATTCTCAGTTAATTAGCGTACTAAACAATCCTGAGATTAAGGCTCAGCTTAATTCAAGGGGATTTGATGTGCTTACTAGTACCCCAATCCAGACGGCAGATTACATCAAGTCTGAAGTTGTTAAATGGGGACCGATCGTCAGAAAATCAGGCACCACCGCAGAGTAATGCATCCAAAAAAAATGAAAGAGATTCATGATTCAAACTTCTGAAAAAAAATTATCTGGGCCGATCATTCGCCTTCACCCAAACGATAATATTGTCGTTGCTCGAATAGATGTTGCGATTGGTGCGCAAGTTCCAAGTGAGAATTTCACGAGTCGCAGTCAAGTTCCTGCAGGCTACAAAATTGCCACCAAGAAAATTCTGAAGGGCGAGCCCATCCTAAAATACAACGTTACAGTTGGGTTTGCCAATACTGATATTGAGCCTGGCACCATGGTGCATAGTCACAACACTGAGTTTCGTGAATTTGATCGTGACTATGCTTATGCAAGCGAATACAAACCCACCACCCTACTTCCAGAATCTGAGCGAGCTACTTTCCAAGGCTATGTGAGGGCCAACGGAAAAGTGGGAACACGAAATTTTATTGGCATTTTATCTACCGTCAATTGCTCAGCAACAGTAGTGAATAAAATTGCAGCGTGGTTTACGCCTGAAAGATTAAAAGATTTTCCGAACGTTGATGGTGTGGTCGCCTTTAGTCATGATATTGGCTGTGGCATGGAAATGAGTGGCGAGCCAATGCAATTGCTGCGCAGAACAATGGCAGGCTATGCTCAGCATCCCAACCTTGCTGCGGCACTCATCATTGGCCTGGGCTGCGAACGTAACCAGCTCAAAGGCCTTATGGAACAGGAGGCTTTGCAAGAAAACTCCACCTTGCATACTTTTATCATGCAAGAAACTGGTGGTACGCGCAAAACTATTGAAGCCGGTATTGAAGCTGTTAAAGCCTTGCTCCCAGAAGCCAATAAAGCAAAACGTCAAACCGTCTCCGCAAGCCACCTCAGTGTTGGTTTGCAATGTGGCGGCTCAGATGGCTTTTCCTCCATTACTGCAAACCCAGCTTTAGGTGCCGCTATTGATATTTTGTCGCGCCACGGGGGCACGGGCATACTTTCCGAGACTCCAGAAATCTATGGAGTTGAGCACACCCTCACCCGCAGAGCTGCCACCAAAGAAATTGGAGAGAAACTCATTAAACGGATTCGCTGGTGGAAAGATGAATATTCTGTTGGTCGTGATGTACAAATCAATGGTCAAGTCAGTCCTGGCAATCAAATCGGTGGTCTTGCCAATATTTTTGAAAAGTCACTCGGCTCCTCTATGAAAGGTGGCACTGGCCCCCTGATGGAAGTGTATCGATATGCTGAACCTGTTACCGCTAAGGGTTTTGTGTTTATGGATACACCCGGCTTTGATCCTGTTTCAGCAACAGGTCAGATTGCTGGCGGTGCAAACCTTATTGCATTCACCACAGGTCGCGGCTCTATGTTTGGATCCAAGCCAGCGCCCTGCATCAAGCTTGCTACCAATACACCCATGTATGAACGCCTTACCGAGGATATGGATATCAATTGCGGAGAGATCTTGGACGGTACAGTTTCTGTTCAAGAAATGGGGCAACGCATTTTTGAGCTATTCCTCAAGACTGCCTCTGGGGAACACTCAAAGAGTGAATTATTAGGCCTAGGGGATTATGAATTTGTACCCTGGCAAATTGGGGTCATGAGCTAAATTCACCCCCAAATCCATAGTAATCACCAGCGGGCAACTAGCCCGCTTTTTCTTTACTAAAAAGTAGTTAGAAAGCACCCCCTAAGGACTGTAGAATTATGCTTATTGATTTAATCAGGACTCCATCGGATTATGAAATTCAGGGATTACTACGAAACACTTGGTGTAGCACGGAGTGCTACCGAAGCTGAAATTAAAGCAGCCTACCGTAAGCTAGCCCGTAAATACCATCCGGACGTCAACAAAGAAGCTGGTGTAGAAGACCAGTTCAAGGAACTTGGTGAAGCTTACTCCGTCTTAAAAGATACCGAGAAGCGTGCTGCTTACGACCGCATGGGTGCTAATTGGAAAAATGGTCAAGACTTCACTCCACCGCCTAACTGGAATGAGGGATTTGAGTATTCAGATGGTAACTTTGGTGGTGGCCATGGTGGATTTGGTGGTGGCTACGAAGGCGATCAAAGTGAATTCTTTGAATCACTCTTTGGCCAAGGCAGGCATCGACAAGGTGGGCGTGGTGGCAATCCCCGTCAAGGGATGGACTTTAAAGGTCAAGATCACCATGCCAAAATCTTGATTGATCTCGCTGATGCTTACAACGGTGCAAAACGGACTATTGCTCTTCATATGCCGACTCAAGATGCCAATGGTCACGTTAGCACTCAAGAGCGCAAACTCGATGTCAGCATTCCAAAGGGTATTAAGGCTGGCCAAAATTTACGTCTGGCTGGTCAAGGTGGTCCAGGGATCGGTGCAGGCGGTGCAGGCGATCTGTACCTTGAGATTGATTTTCACCCAAATCCTATTTATCGCGTGGACGGCAAAGATGTCTATCTGGATTTACCACTCGCACCATGGGAAGCTGCACTGGGAACAACAGTCAACATCCCCACTCCCGCAGGCTCCGCTCTCGAGTTAAAGATTCCTGCTGGCACAGTAACAGGTCGCAAGATGAGGCTCAAGGGCAAAGGTATCCCCAGCAAAGAGGCTGGTGACTTGTATGTAGTTCCAAATATTGTTTTGCCAAGCGCGGAAACTGATGCGCAAAAAGAAGCTTATCAAACTCTAGAAAAAGCTTTTGATTTCAAGCCCAGAACCCACTTGAAGGGATGATGAACATGACACAAACACAAATCACCTGGATTGAAGGCACCATCGTAGAAGATGAAGTGCATATGAGTATTGTGGAAATCTCACAAGCTACACGCGCACCAGAAGAACTCATTATGTCCTGGGTATCGGAAGGCGTTCTGAGCCCCGCCGGATCATCTCCTGAGGACTGGCGCTTTAGCGGCGATTCGCTCAAGCGTGCAAAAACTGCCGCTCACCTTACTCACGACCTAGAACTCAATACTCCGGGAGTTGCATTGGCACTTGATCTTCTGGATGAGATTACGCGCCTACGCAATCAACTACTTCGCCAAAATTGAGATTAAGACGACGAGCAAAGACTATGCAGTTTTATTGAATTCATATTTATGGGTTTTTGTAGCGCGTCTAATCTGTTTATCAGATGACCGTTTGATTCCGCAAGACCGCTACTTTTGAAGATATCTCTAAGGGGCGTATTGACAGTCTCCACATCTGCGGTAAAACTCTAGTCGATACACCCCTTATGCTGAGAGCTAGCTCTCAACGAAGTGTTAATATAAATGAATAACTCGCAAAAGTCAAGGGTTTACCCCAATATATTTCATCATTACAGATCTGTGCAGGCAGGGCCTTAGTATTGTGTTTTAGCAATCTAGGATTAAACGCAAATGACCGCACTACCCTGCATTGAAATTGAAACCACCCCAAATCCAAGCGCTTCCGTCATTTGGCTTCACGGACTGGGGGCTGATGGCAATGACTTTGTACCCATCATTCCACAGCTACAACTTTCCGAGTGCCCTGCTATTCGGTTTATTTTTCCAAGTGCACCGAGCATAGCCGTCACCGTGAATGGAGGCTATGTGATGCCGGCCTGGTATGACATCACTGGAAGAGATGTGAATGATCGCGAAGATCTTGGTGGCATTCACAAATCAGCAGCAGCGATCTCGGAGCTGATTGAGCGAGAAGCAAATCGAGGGATTGCCTACGACAACATTGTCTTGGCTGGATTCTCGCAGGGCTGCGCCATGTCGCTACAGGTGGGTCTGCGCTTTCCACATAGACTTGCAGGCATCATGGCTTTGTCAGGCTACCTGCCACTGGCTAAATCATTACCCCTTGAAAGAAGTAAGGCCAATAGTAAGACCCCTATTTTTATGGCACATGGAGTTTGGGATGCCGTGGTGATTCCAGAACGCGCAGAAGCTTCAGCTGATACTCTGGAAAAATTAGGTTATCAGGTGGACTGGAATACCTACCCAATGGAACACTCTTTGCATCCAGATGAGCTAGCAGATATTTCAAGGTTTTTGACTATGGTGCTCAGCAAGTCATGAGCCATACTTCATTGGACTCATTAATAGATTCAGCGATGAGTGCAATTACCCCGCAAGGCTCAACACCCCTACAATAAGCAAATGTTCATACAAATTACAAACCTGATTCTTCAAGTCCTTGTTAGCATCATTGCGGGGGCCTGCCTTTTGCGCTGCTACTTACAGTGGCTTGCATTTAATCTCGGGTCCGGTCAAAGCAAATCGATTGGCTCATATTTACTCCCCTTGACCAACTGGATCATTCTCCCGTTACGCCGCGTGATCCCCAGCATTGGTCGATTTGATACAGCCAGCCTTCTTGCTGCCTACTTTCTTGTTTTAGGAAAAATCATTGCGCAATCTTTGATGCTTGGGATTGATTCATCTATAGCACCTTGGCTGATCAATGCTTTCATTGACCTTCTGGATCTAGGTTTATCCGGATTGGTTGGGCTGGTTTTTGTGAGCGTAATTCTATCTTGGATTGGCTCGGGTTCTGAAATTCAGTATTTGGTATCCCTTTTAGTGGAACCCATTCTCATCCCGATTCGGCGGGTAATGCCTAAGATGGGCGCACTTGATTTATCGCCACTAGTCCTATTGCTAGGCTTGCAAATACTTCAGATTATCTTAAATAATCTGAAGTAGATTGGCTATCAATTTTTAGAATTTAGCAAAGAGTGCTGTGTCATTGCAATCAAGGCTTCGTCTTCAAGCGCTATTGCATTGTTTATCACATTAAGGCTCTGAGCGACTCAGCAAGAACTCCCAGCGTTGCAGCTTAATATCTAGATCAGCGGTAAGTTCTGATAAACGGGCTTGCATGCTTGCAGCTAGCTCAGGTTCATTTTTATAAAGATCTGGATTGCTCATTGCAATACCAATCTCAGCCTGTTCTGTCTCTAGCGCTTCAATTTGCAAAGGTAATGCCTCAAGCTCTTGACGCTCTTTACCATTGAGCTTTTGTGCGCCATTCTTTGCAACTACAGGCTTAGATTCAGTCTTAGACTCAGCCTTTACTTCTGGCTTAGATTCGGGCTTCTCAATAGCCTTGGCACCAGCATTGGCAGCGCGAATTTTGTCCGAACGCGCCTTTTGAATCTTCCAATCCTCGTAACCGCCCTCATACTCGCGCCAGAACCCATCACCCTCATTGGCAATGATGCTAGTAACTACGTTGTCCAAGAAGTAACGATCATGACTGACTAAGAAAACAGTACCCTTATAGTCTTGGAGTAATTGCTCTAGCAAATCGAGAGTATCAATATCTAAGTCATTGGTCGGCTCATCTAGCACCAAGACGTTTGCAGGTCGGGCAAATAAACGCGCCAACAACAAGCGGTTACGCTCACCACCAGACAAGGTGCTTACAGGTGAATTCGTACGCTCTGGTGAAAATAAGAAATCACTTAAGTAACTCTTCACGTGCTTCTTATTACCATTGATTTCGATCCACTCACTACCTGGGCTGATGTAATCTTCAAGCGAAGCATTGAGATCAAGGCCTTCGCGCATCTGATCAAAGTAGGCAACTTCAATGCGGGTTCCCATGGTTACCGTGCCAGAATCAGGTGCAATCGTTCCAAGTATTAATTTCAATAGAGTAGTCTTGCCAGCACCGTTGGGACCTAACAAGCCCACCTTATCACCACGTAAAATTGTTGCTGTGAAATCCTGCACAATCGGACGACCGTAAGATTTTGAGACATTCTGAAGATCAGCCACGATCTTACCGCTTCTATCGCCAGCGGATACTGCCAGCTTGACCTGCCCAACTGCATCACGTCTTTGTGAACGGCTAGTTCGGAGATTTTCTAGGCGGGCAATACGCGCAACGCTACGAGTGCGCCTTGCCTCAACCCCTTTACGAATCCAGACCTCCTCTTGAGCAAGTAATTTATCTGCCCGAGCATTTGCTAAAGATTCAGAATTCATTTCCTGGTCTTTTAATACTTCATAGGCCGAGAAATTACCTGGGTAAGTACGTAAAATCCCGCGATCCAGCTCCACAATCTGTGTGCAGACGTTATCTAAGAAAGCGCGATCGTGGGTAACCAGAATCACAGACCCTTTGTACTCTTTTAACAAATCTTCCAACCAAGAGATCGAATCCAAATCCAAATGGTTGGTAGGCTCATCTAGCAACAGTACATCCGGCATCTCCACCAAAGCACGTGCCAGTGCAACGCGTTTCTTGGTACCACCAGAAAGGGTGCTAATTTTGAGATCAGCCTCCAAATGCAAGCGGTCTAAGGTTTCGTAAACGCGCTGCTCCCAATTCCAGCCGCTCAGAGCCTCTAGTTGGGACTGTACTTGATCAAGGCGATGGTGAGAAGCGTCATCCCACTCCCCCACACTCAGAGCCTCATACTCTTCACGCAAGGCCTTAGCCTGAGCAACACCTTTGGACACTGCATCAAAGACAGTTTCCTCAGCCTCGAATATCGGCTCTTGGGGAACATAGGCAATACGGAGGCCTTGCTGATATTGCAGCAAGCCATCATCCATTTTTTCTATGCCGGCCAAGATCTTCAATAAAGAGGATTTTCCAGTGCCATTACGGCCAATTAAGCCAACCCGCTCCCCAGATTCCAATGAGAAAGCCGCGTTTGCGAGGAGGTCAACGTGGCCAAAAGCCAGTTTTGCATCAGTGAGTACGATTAAAGCCATGGCGTCATTATCGTCACTTCAGTCAAAGTGGTGATTTTTCCAATAAACACGGGATTGAGAAGTAGAATTTACTCAAGTAATATCCCAAATAAAGCGATAAATGACCTGTAAGCTCAGCCCCGCTGCACCACGACTTATCCTCTTTGCAGGCCATGCAGGCACAGGTAAAACTACCTTAGCCAAAAAAGCCTTACCCCTCATTATCGAGAGGACTGGCGAGGACTTTTTCCTTTTAGACAAAGATACGGTGTATGGGGCCTATAGCGCTCATGTCATGGAGCTCACCACCCATAATCCCAACGATCGAGATAGCCCTTTTTACCTCGAGAACCTGAGAGATTGGGAGTACGCCGGACTCATCGCAATTGCGAAAGAAAACCTTCAGCTGGGAGTTAACATCATCCTTGTAGGTCCGTTCTCTAGGGAGATCCAAAGCGGCAGAATGTTCAATCCAGAAGAGCTAGGAGTCCCAAGCGTATCGAGTATCAAAATTGCCTGGATAGATCTAGATGAGAATGAAGCCAAGCATCGCATGGAGAAACGCGCAGACCCCAGAGATGAATACAAACTCAAGCACTGGGATCAATATATCAAACGTAGAGTCGAGCCACCCAATCACACTGCAATACAGCGGTTTGATAATCAGAACTTTAATAACACTAAATTTGAGATGCTCATCAAGCACTTAACTCAATAATTTACAGACAAAAAAATAGGACCCCTGAAGGACCCTATCTCAAAGACTAAGAACTGTATTCTTAGAACTTGTAAGTCACGCCAACAGCTGGCATCCAAGGATTTAAAGTCAACTTACCGACATTTGCTCCATTAGATGTTGTCGTTACGTTTGTAGACATTGTTGCGTATTTAAGGTCAACGTTTAAACCCCAATTTTTATCAAACATGTAATCCATACCAACTTGACCTACAGCGCCAAAACTAGAGTTATCTACAGAATATGCACCATTACCCAAGTTATTACGACTAGTAAAGATTGTGTAATTCACGCCTGCGCCAACATATGGCTTAAATGCACCAAAATCGGTGAAGTGATACTGAAGCAAAAGTGATGGTGGTAGCGCTTTAATCGTGCCCAACTTGTTGCCACCTGCGTCAATTTGAATGGTTTGTGGATAAGTCAATACCAACTCAGCAGCGATATTCTTAGTGAAGAAATATGAAACGTCGAGCTCAGGAATTATTTGATCCTTTGCTTTTACGTTGGCGCCTTGAACAACGCTACCTGACTGACCATTGGTCCAAAGTAAATCCACCGCACGTACACGAACCATCCATGGGTTTTCTGCTGCTTGTGCTTGAGCCGCGATTGGTGCCAATGAAGCTACTGCTGCCATGGCTGCTACTAGAGTTTTAATACGCATGATGTACCCCTTTTCTGTTATCAATTTGATGGGTCTATTTTCAAAGTGATATTGAGGTGGTAATTTGATGTACATCAAATGCAATGGCTGCTGAAATTTTTTATGGGCTTAAAAGCAACACTGTTTTTATGAGTTTTTGATCTAGATCAAATTAACTCAATATGTGAAGGTTTTTTCCTTACAGAACCTTGGAATAGGTGCCCTTAGCCTGGGACTCTCTGAGGTGACGATCAAACGTCATGGCTACACGTCTAGCCAATAACCTGCCCTTGATCGGCACGACCATCGTGGCACCCTGCCACTCTAGGAGGCCAGCCTCCTCTAGATGCTTGAGCTCTTCAATCTCGGTTTTGAAATAGCTTGAGAAGTTAATTTGATGGGATTTGGCAAACTGATCTGTATCCAGAGCAAATTGACACATCAATTCACCGATTAACTCACGACGCAGTAAATCGTCCTTATCCAACTGTAGGCCCCGGAGCGTTGGTAGATGGCCATCATCAATCGTTGCATAGTATTCATCTAGAGTGCGGACGTTTTGAGAGTAACTATCGTCCACCTTCCCAATAGAAGAAATTCCAAAAGCTAAGAGATCGCACTCAGCCTGAGTCGAGTAACCCTGAAAGTTCCGATGTAGCTTTCCTTCTCTTTGGGCAATCGCTAACTCATCGTCCGGTTTGGCAAAGTGGTCCATGCCAATAAACACATAGCCCGCCTCACCCAATCTTTCAATCGTATTCGACAAAATTTCGAGCTTGTCTGCAGCCCCAGGCAAATCAGCCTCGGCAATTCTGCGTTGAGGTTTAAAGATGTGTGGCAAATGCGCATAGTTATACACAGAGAGACGATCCGGACTCATCTTGAGCACTGTATCGACAGTTTCTTTAAAGGTCTTCGGGGTTTGTTTTGGTAGTCCATAAATGAGATCTACGCTTCTCGATTTAAATCCATACTTTCTGGACCAATCCATGACCGCCTGAGTCTCTTCAATAGTTTGTACGCGATGCACTGCTTGCTGAACTTCTAAATTGAAGTCTTGCACTCCAAGGCTGATTCGGTTAAAACCCAATTCAGCCAGCAAAGCGATATCAGCCTCAGTCACACGCCGCGGATCAATCTCAATGGAATACTCGCCACCAGGAAGCAAGTCAAAATGCTCACGCGTGTGATGCATTAACTCAATCATCTCTTCATGGGATAAAAATGTAGGAGTTCCGCCACCCCAGTGCAGTTGAGTCACCGGAATTTTGCTCTGCGCACCCATGGCAGCGCAAATCATCGCCATTTCTTTAGCTAAGTACTTGATGTACTTGGCGCTACGTCCGTGGTCTTTCGTAATAATTTTGTTGCAACCACAGTAGTAGCAAATATTGGGGCAAAACGGTAAATGAAAGTATAGCGATAGCGGCTCGCTAACTTTGGCTACACGTTGTAATGCACCTAAGTAATCCACCTCACCAAACTTACTATGAAAACGATCGGCACTTGGGTACGAGGTATATCGCGGTCCATTGATATCGAACTTCTGCAGTAGCTCTGGATGAAAAAGCACTTCTTTTTCATTTTGGGTGGGCACAGGAACTACAGAACTCATCAGAAGTCAGCTTATTGAATTATTGGGAAAGATAGTCAAGTGCAACTGCTTCTGCTACTTTAATCCCATCAACCCCGGCCGACAAGATTCCGCCCGCATAACCAGCGCCTTCGCCTGCAGGATACAAACCTTTGATATTCAGGCTCTGAAGGTTTGCACCTCTAGTTATGCGTAAGGGAGAGGATGTACGTGTCTCGACTCCAGTAAGCACTGCATCCTTCATTGAGAAGCCCTTAATCTGTTTCTCAAAAGCGGGGATAGCCTCTCGAATCGCTTCAATAGCATAAGGAGGCAAACAATCAGCGAGATCCGTGAGATGCACGCCCGGCTTATAGGACGGCATCACGCTACCGAACTCAGTAGATGCCTTGCCTAGCAAGAAGTCTCCGACCAATTGTCCTGGAGCTTCATAGGTCGACCCACCCAATTCATACGCCTTTGACTCCAGTGCGCGTTGAAACTCAATACCAGCTAAGGGGCCACCAGGATAGTCTTCAGGGGTAATTCCGACAACGATGCCGGCATTAGCATTACGCTCATTGCGCGAGTACTGACTCATGCCATTTGTCACCACACGGTTCGGTTCGGAAGTAGCGGCAACCACTGTGCCACCCGGGCACATACAGAAGCTATAGACTGCGCGACCATTCTTGGCATGGTGGATCAACTTGTAATCTGCTGCACCAATGAGTTCATTGCCAGCATGCGGCCCCAGACGAGCCTTATCAATCAAGGACTGTGGGTGCTCAATTCGAAAGCCTACAGAAAATGGTTTTGCCTCCATATAGACGCCGGCTGCATGCAAGGCCTCAAAGGTATCGCGTGCACTATGACCTAAAGCTAGCACCACATGTTTAGCGGGTAGATCAGGCTGCCCTTCTATTTTGATGCCCGTGATCTGATCATCTTGGATATCAAAGCCGATCGCCTTTTGTGAAAAACGAATTTCCCCACCAAGCTCGATAATTTCTTGGCGCATTTTTTCGACAACACCCACCAATCGGAAGGTGCCGATATGTGGCTTAGCGACGTAACGAATTTCTTCTGGAGCACCAGCCTTAATAAATTCACTAATCACCTTGCGACCGTAAAACTTAGGGTCTTTGATTTGGCTATAGAGCTTTCCATCAGAAAACGTGCCTGCCCCACCTTCACCAAATTGCACATTGGACTCTGGATTTAAAACATTCTTACGCCATAAGCCCCAAGTGTCTTGAGTCCGCTCACGTACTTTCTTGCCCCGCTCTAGCACGATCGGCTTAAAGCCCATCTGCGCTAACAGTAAGGCGGCAAAAATTCCGCAAGGCCCAAAACCAATCACTACAGGGCGCTCAAAAATTTCAGCCTTAACTTGGGTGGCATTTGCCACAAAATGGTAGCTCGTATCGGGAGATGGCCGCACATGCGCATCATTTGCAAATTGCTTCAGCAATTTTTCTTCATCCTTCACCGACAAATCTACGGTGTAGATAAAGGCAAGGGCCACGTTTTTTCTGGCGTCATAGCTACGCTTAAAGACCTCAGTCTGAATCAAGTCTTCGTGCTTGAGATTTAAGCGCTTCAAGATCGCCTCTTCCAATGCCTCGGGGGCATGGCTAATAGGTAGACGAAGTTCGGTAATACGGATCATGGGACTCTACGATACACAGTAAATTGGGACAATTTCCAAAATAATACTGGCAGAGGCAGATGGGGGCAGTTTAAAGGCGATAATACGCCATGGCTCTACGCGCAACTATCCACAAAGCCGACCTCCACGTCGCAGATTCAGACCGCCACTATTACGGTAGTCACTCCCTCACTATAGCCAAGCATCCTTCAGAAACTGAAGAACGGATGATGGTTCGCATTATTGCGTTTGCCCTGCAAGCCCAAGAAGATTTAGCCTTTACTAAAGGCTTAAGCAATACAGATGAACCAGATCTCTGGGTGAAAGACCTCACCGATGCCATTCAGCTCTGGATTGAAATTGGTCAGCCTGATGAGCGTCGCATTTTGAAAGCCTGCGGCCGTTCTGACCAAGTGATCGTCTATTGCTATGGCGGCCACACCAGCAAGATCTGGTGGGATGGGATTGCCAACAAGTTGACTCGTGCACGCAATCTCCAAGTGATTTCTATACCAGCGGAGCAAGCTAAGGAGCTCAATAAGTTGGTAGAACGCAGCATGGTCCTGCATGTGAATATTCAAGATGGCGAAGCATATGTATCTTCAGACATGGGCCAAGTCACCATCACCCCAGAAATCTGGCGCAATCAGCAAGCATGAAGCTCGTAGTTTTAGACACCAATATCTTGCTAGATATTTTTGTCTTTAATGATGAAAGAGCGGTTGATTTAAAACAAGCGATTCTGGAACAAAGTATTCAAGTGGTGGCTAGTCAGAAAACACTTGAAGAATTCGCTGATGTCCTATCTCGTCCTCTCTTTAAGCTTGATGAGGAATCTCAAGCAGCCATTCTGGTCCAATGGAAGTCAATCGCACACCAAGTAGACGATTCCAACCTAGCGCCTGCACCCTGGAAATGCCAAGATGCCGATGATCAGATCTTTTTAGATCTAGCCTATCAACTCAGGCCAGCGATACTCATTAGCAAAGACAATGCAGTACTCCAGATAGCCAGTCGGGCAGCCCCAAAAAATATTCTGATTACCAGCGATTACAAGGCCTTCAAGCCTTAGAGTTCAAGCGCAAGCCTTTGGCTGCTTCAGCCGCAATCTCAAACGATCTCAAGCGCGCTTGATGATCAAAGATTTGACCCGTGATAATAATTTCATTGGCGCCAGTTAAATCCAGCCAATGCTGCATCTCTTTTCTAACTGTCTCCAAAGAACCGACGGCCGAGCACCGCAAAGCGTTGGCAGCAGTTGCCTTTTCATATGGCTCACAGAAATCATCAAGGCTATCGATTGGTGGCGGCAATTGCCCGCGAGTGTTCCGATGCATACGGATCACGTTTTGCTGCAAGGTGGTAAATAGATGGGCAGCCTCTTCGTCCGTATCAGCGGCTACGATATTCATCAAAAAAGCTGAATAGGGTTTAGCTAACTTATCGGAAGGCTTAAACATTTCACGATAAGTAGACATCGCATCAAGCAATTGCTCAGGCGCAAAGTGTGAAGCAAAGGCGTAAGGTAGCCCAAAGTGGGCCGCCAATTGAGCGCCATATAAGCTAGAGCCCAAGATCCAAATAGGAACTTCAGTATCAGCACCGGGAATAGCTCTTACCGACTGCCCCTCTTGAATGGGGCCAAAAAAGTGCTGCAGTTCTTGCACATCCTGCGGAAAGCGATCATCGCTTCCCATTAAATCCCGACGTAGGGCTCTGGCTGTCATCTGATCAGTGCCTGGGGCACGACCTAAGCCCAGCTCGATACGACCAGGATAGACCGATGCCAACGTTCCAAACTGCTCTGCAATGACTAATGGAGCATGATTTGGCAGCATTACACCACCTGAACCCACTCGAATCGTTTTTGTACCCGCTGCAATATAGCCAATCAAGACTGCGGTCGCCGAACTGGCATTACCAGTCATATTGTGATGCTCCGCGACCCAATAGCGGGTATAGCCCCAAGCCTCTGCATGCTGCGCAATATCCAAAGAGTTCCGCAAGGCATCCACAGCAGTAAATCCCTGAGGAATTGGAGATATATCTAGAATGGAGTACGGGACTGAATTGGTCATCCGTAGATCATACTGAGAAAGCACTTTTTTGACATGAGCAAACCAAAAATGGCAGACGCCGACGACGGCCTCTTTAAGCCGGGTAGTAAGTTAAGGCACATCAAGACCGGTGGCTTTTACAAGGTGGTATTGCTAGCCAATACCGAGTCAAACTTAGAGCCAGCCTATGTCTATGAATCTTTGCAATCACATGATTTTTGGATTAGACCCAAAGCAGAGATGGAAGATGGTCGATTTGAATTAGTCGACGCCTAAGATAAAGATAAAGGATTTGAAATGACTGAAGATCGCATCACTAACCTTGAAATCAAGCTGAGCTTTACGGAAGATCTCATTGATCAGCTCAATCAGACGGTCTACAAGCAACAGCAGCAAATTGAATTTCTATATCGAGAATTGAAATCAATTAAAGAGCAAGCCAGTGGCGAGGATGGCGCAGGCAGCAATAGCCCGAAAGATGAAGTTCCCCCTCACTATTGAAGCCTGATAATATTTAGCATCATTAACGTAGTGAATTTAAATAAAAGGAGCTCATCATGGGTAACTTAGTACCATTCTTAGTCCAGTGGAGCTTAACCTCTTTATCCCTGTGGGTTGCCAGCTATCTGTTTAGCGGTCTACGTTTTGCAGATGGTGGATCACTATTGATCGCCGCCCTACTACTTGGATTTGCAAATGCAGTTGTTAAACCTTTATTAATTCTCTTTACCCTGCCGCTGACAGTCCTCACAATGGGATTGTTTTTACTGGTTGTGAATGCCTTGGTGTTGATGTTGGTTTCCGCACTTGTGAGCGGCTTTACGATCTCCAGCTTCTGGACGGCTTTCTTTGCCAGTATCTTTATTTCTTTATTCAGCTTATTTATTAGCGGAATGCTGTTTTAAGAATTACTCCGCCCCAGGATAAATATCGGACCAGGGGTGGAGCGCTTCACGGCATGGATGACTTTTGGAAGACATCGATCTAGCGTTTTCAGCTAAAAGAGTTGCACCCCCTGTCAATATTCCCAGCCCAATCGAGACAGCGCTATTTACCACTCCAGCTTGATTGATGCCCGTCTTAGGATGCATCAGCGTTCCACCCATCTTTACCAGTCCAGCCAAATCTATGCCAGTAGTAAGACCTGATTTTTCCCGAGGATCAATAGTGAGGTTCACTGCTTCAGTTTTCAAGTTGATAGAGCCCGCCAACACTGCGTCCAATCTATCAGTTTCAATACCAACGGTATTGGCTATATTGATTTGCCCATTATTAATAGGTAGATAGGCAACCGCACATTCCAAAATCGTTTCAGTCGATTTTTTACGTAAGGGATTCATGGAGTCCAATAGAGTGACAGCAAAGTCACCAGCATCATTCAAAAAGTTGGAGCCCATTTTGGCCTGATTGATGCTTAGCTGAATCTTGCCGTTGGAATTTCCCGCCATCTGATGAAGGCTTGATCCTGAAGCTTTCACATCAAAAGCCAGCTTCATATTGCCCCCACTCACTTTTGAGCCTGGATCAATCCGAGCTAATAAATTTTCAAGCGTGAAATCTTTCGTCACCCCTTTAGCTGAGAGTAGGGGGCTGGCAGTATCAAGCTGAGAGAGCTTGATCTGGAGATCAGCGCTTCCCTTACCTAGCTGTAATGTCAAATGCGGAATATCAATTGCGCTGCCATTTAGTTGTACGGTGGCTTGCAGGTTTTCGATTGGTTTGCGTTTCGGTAAACCCAACTCAGCAATATTAATCACAATCTTTCCTTTGGCCTGAGGCAGTGCATCAAAAGGAATATTTTCATTGCTAAATAAATAGCTGGGCTGCTGTATTTTGGCCTGTTGCATCACTGGTGAATGCGACTTAGCGCTATTAGTAGCTTGAGGGGCTGGAGTGATTGCCCCCAAAGATGGCCAGTCAAATGTTTTTGCAGTTAGCGCTAAATCAATATTGGGGATGGCTTTGGGATTCTTATTCACCTCACCCTTGATCAGAATGGATTTGCCATTCAGAGTGAGATTAAGATCCAATGGGAAGTGGCTCGAAGCGTTGTCCCACTGCTTTAGCAATCTGGAAATAGAGCCTGTTTTGCCACTGAGTTCCAAGACTTGCTCTTGAGTTTTCATATTCAGGGAGATGGAGGTTTTATCACCACTCTCCGCCAATACCAAACGCTTGATTTGATAGCTTGAAGCCGAGCTGACAGCATTTTGATACTGAATCTGGGCATCTAGTACAGAAACATTCCCCATGGAGATTAGGCTGTCACTAGCTGAAGAGGTGTCTGCAGGCTCATCACCAGAGATACCAGTGGCATTCGATGCTGCTGCATTCATGTCCCAGTTAGCCTTACCTGATGCATTTTTCTGCAAAAATAATTCTAGGCCACTGAGCTTCACGCTAGCAATTTCAATCCGCTTACTCAGAAGCGGGAGGGTTTTAATATCCAATTCAATGCGATTAAGGATCAGCATCTCAGGGGCAGTTGCCCATGGCGCATTACTGAGGCTTAAGCGCTCTGCTGAAACTGAAATTCTAGGGAAGAAACTTAAAGTTACCGGTCCAGCAATCTTTAAATCCCGCCCTGTGGCAGCCTTAACCGAGCTAGCAAGTACTTTTGTCAACTTTATTGGGTCGACTGCAGAGGCAGCATACCAAGTACCCACTCCACCTAATAAGATGAAGCTACCCAGAATGATTAAGATGATCTTTAGTCTTTTGGTCATTGTGATGTGATTCTAACTTTATAGATGGCTTGCTAGACTAAAATTAAGCCTTAGATAACCTACGCTAACCCTTCCCCTATGAACACCACCACCAATCTTCCTAAATGCCCAGCCTGCCAGGAGGATATGACCTACCCCGACGGCGAGAATTATGTTTGCGCTCAATGCGGCCATGAATGGCCAATAATCGCTTCCATGGAAGATGATGAGGGCGGGCTGATTGTGAAGGACGCCAACGGTAATTTATTGGCAGATGGAGACACCGTGACCCTCGTCAAGGACCTGAAGGTCAAGGGCACCTCAACCACGCTTAAAGTGGGAACCAAAATCAAGGGGATTCGCCTGGTTGCAGGTGATCATGAGGTGGATTGCAAAACAGAAGCCGGCAATATGTTGCTCAAGGCCTGTTTTTTGAAGAAAGCCTAATGCCGAATTAAAAACCATCAGATCTAAATATCAAACCTGATGGGCTTAGATATTTAAGCGCTAGCCTTTTTCAGGACAGCGTAGATCTGGTCCTTTAGCAGTAACTTCTCTTTTTTCAAGGTTTCAATCTCCTCAGGGGTGCTCGGCTCAGCGTGGGCCTCCATTTTTTGAATCTTTTGATCTAGGTTGTTGTGCTTATCAAATAAATGAGAAAAGTGACGATCTGATGTTTTTAGCTTGGTAATTAACTCGCGATATTCAGGGAACATAGATTCTCTTCAGGTTGAGGTTATTCATAACTACACCGCTCCAGTGTAGCAAGATGGGCACTAAATTCAAGCCAGCCCATCTCATTAAAAGCATTTCTAAAGCTATCGAGCTTTTACCCTTGATATTGCAAGGTAAATCCCCATATTGGTATAAGTAAAAATAGATGGAAATTGAAGTAATATCAATTTGTGCGCTAAGCACATTAACTACCAAAAGGAAGGGTAATAGACCATGGCTACAAAGAAGTCTCCAGCAAAAAAGAAAGTAGCTACTAAGGTGGTAAAAAAAGCCCCTGCAAAGAAAGCCGTTAAGAAAGTTGCCACAAA
>Ga0075464_10000165_pt1 | contig 27711 bp, 28 predicted proteins | sample DEB19_08_DNA_5_FD_75068 | JGI IMG/M metagenome (GOLD analysis project Ga0075464, IMG submission 75068) | Aqueous microbial communities from the Delaware River and Bay under freshwater to marine salinity gradient to study organic matter... | ecosystem: Environmental > Aquatic > Marine > Coastal ...
GGTGACAATAGGCACACAATAAGTTAAGCTGGCTTCATGAAACCGTTTCGCTGGAACCCGGATAAGAACGAGGCGCTGAAAGTTGAGCGGGGCATTTCCTTTGAGGTGGTCGCACTTGCGATTGAGGCCGATGGTCTGCTGGATGAATTGCGACACCCGAATGCAGTGAAGTACCCCAATCAGTCCGTGCTTATCGTGGCGTTCGACAACTATGTTTACTTGGTGCCGTACGTTGAAGCGCCAGATCACTATTTTCTTAAAACCGTGATTCCAAGCCGAAAAGCTACAAGAGACTACTTGCTGAGGAGCATCCGTGATGAAAAAACCTGACGCATTTGAAAAAGAGATCCTAGACGCCTACGAGAAAGGCGAGCTCAAGACGACCTCCCCGACTAAAGCAACATTAGCCAAATTCAAAGCGGCCGCCTCAGCTACTTTCCGCAAGGAAAAAAGGGTCAATATTCGGATCTCTACGCCAGACTTGATGGATATTCAAGCCCGGGCGCTTGAAGAAGGTATGCCTTACCAGACCTTGATTGCCAGCGTACTTCACAAGTTTGTGTCCGGGCGGTTTGTTGAATCGCCGTCTGGTCTAGCGCTCAGCTCGAGTGAAACCCGCAAAAAGCGAACCACCTCTTAGCGCCGTTTTACTTGTTGGTGTACATGGCCATCATGCCGTCGGTGCTGCTTTTCAGGCTGGCTTTCTGGCTGTTGATGTTGCCGACCAAGCTTTCCATGGCAGAAAACTGGGTGGTGTAGCGGGCCAACAAGGCGGTCATACGGGTTTGCAAATCAGCCAGTTTGACTTTGAGCTTGTCATTTTGGGCGGTCGCGCCGGCGCTTTGCGTGATCAACGCACCTGTTGGCGACAGCAGCGCGGTGATTTTGCGCAGCGCATCACCGGCAACGCCGGAACCGTTGTTTGTAAACCCCATGCCGGAAACAGTGGTACCACTGTCGGTTTTGGCTGCCAGGGTAAAGCCTGAAGACCCCAAGCTCCCCATCACCATGATCTTGTAAGGGGTCGCGCCACTGGTGTCTTGCACCAGTTGCGCCGTGTAACCCTGGTTGCTGGCATTGATAGCGTCGACCACCCCTTGGGGCGTGGTGCTGGCAGCCGGAATCGAGACGCCCAAAGTGCCGGTGCTGCTGACCAGCGAGAGTGAAAACGCAGCACCGCCGTTGATGGCCGAACTGGCAGAGGCGAAACCAGCACTGGTGCTGTACGGCGGGCTGCTCGCCGTGCGGTTGTTTTGGTTGCCGGTGAAGGTGGTGACAACGTCTGCAAAGTTGGTTTTCAGCGCCGTGTCCAGCTTGGTCGCATCGACCGCCATGAGGCCGGCGCTGTCGATACTGACGCCCATTTGCCACAAGGCTCCGACGTTGGTACCGGGTGAAGATGAGGTACCGACCATCATGTCGCGGACTTGTGTGCGCACCTGACGAACCATCGAGTCCCCGACCAAGGTGGCGCCATACGTGGGCAGCGTAGATTTGGGGTTGCTGACCTCGTTCAGAATATTGTTGAGGTCGTTGTAGGCCGTGGCCAAAGCGGTGATATTGGTTTTGACCTGCGTCGTGTCGCGCGCCAATGACAGACTGACCGGTGTGCCGGCGGTGACGGTGCCGTCTGTTGCAGTTGTGCTGGTTGTCGCCTTGAGATTCAGGGTGAGCCCCGGAATGATGTCCGTGATGGCGTTTGTTGAGCGTTTGTAAGTCACCCCGGCCACCGTCAGGTTGGCATCAGTGGCTGTTTGTTGGCTGCTTAATCCGAGTGCCGTTGCCGGCAGGGTTGGCGTGGCGGCTGTACTCGTGAGTGCGAAGTCTTGCGCTGCACCCGTCGTCCCTGTGAGGACTATTTTGTAGGGGTTGCTGGCGTCGCCCGTGTTGACAAGTTGCGCGGTCACACCCAGCGCAGCCGCGTTGACAGCACTGACGATGCCTTGCGGCGTGTCTGACCCGGCGGCCATCGCAACAGTGGTGGCCGTCCCGCCATGGATTGACAACGATAGGTTGAACGCCCCACCGCCATTCAGCGCGGTGGTTGGTGCGGCAAAGCCGGTAGACATGCTGCGCTGCGGCAAAGCGATGCTGTTGATCTGCACCGAATAACTGCCGGCTGCGGCGCCCGACCCGGCGGTGACATCCATCGCTGCGGTGTTGGAATTGCTGATCGTGCTGGCGTTGAAGCTGTTGGCGTCTTTGATGGCGGTCAGCGCATCGTTCATGGACTTGAGCATGAAACTGACGGCGGCATAACCCGACACGCGGCCTTCATTGGCGGTGATCTTGGCGTTGATCAGGTTGGCCTGCGGTGCCTGCTCGGCGTCCACCAAGCCTTGGGCCAAAGCGGTCACGTCAACCCCCGAACCAGCACCTAAAGCGGTGATGATTTTTTGCGCATTGGCCTTGTTCAGCGCTGCCGTGGTGGCCGCGGTGGTGAGCGTGGTGGAGGCGGCACTGGGGGTGCTGGTTGTACTCACTGCGGAAGTCGTGGCCATGAAATATCTACCTTAATGTCAAAAGATCGACCGCTGCGTGACTTTCTTGAGCCACGGTATCAATTGATGTAGTTGAACAAGCTGAGCTTGGTGATCTTGCCGAAGCTTTCCTGGGCGGCTTGCAGCGACATCAATTGCTTGTTCATCAGCGTGATGGCTGAGGCGTAGTCCAGGTCTTGAACGGAGGACAAGACGGTTTTCAGGCTGAGACGGGTGTCGTCAAGCACCGAGGTCTGGGAATCGGCCACGTTCATGTCGGTACCGACTTGGGCCAGCGACAGGGTCACACCGCTTTGCAGTGAGTCCATTTCGCCAATACCGCGCTGCATGCCGGTTTGGTCGGAGCTTTTGATGGCTTTGGTCAGGTCGTCAATGGCCTGAAAAAACCCGACACCGGTTTTGGTGCCGGCGCTGTCTTGCCTCACCACGCGCACAAAAGCGTCAGACCCCGAGCGGTTGAGTTGCACGCTGCGCTGGTCACCCACCGACACGGTCATGCGCGTCTGGTCACCTTGGTAGGTCACCGCGCCTGAAGGGTCTGCCGCAAAGGCGGGTTGGCCGACGCGACTGCCCGCAAAAAGATAGTTGCCCATGCTGTCCTGGGTGTTGGCCAGGCTCAGCATCTGATCACGCAGCCCCACCAGTTCAACGGCAAGGGCTTGCCGGTCACTCGGACTGACGGTTGCGCTGGCAGCTTGCACCGAGATTTCTTTGACGCGGACCAACAAGGTGCTGACACTTTGCAGGGATGACTCTTCGGTTTTGAGACGCGTTTGGACCGTGCCCAAAGTGGCGGCATAGCTGTCTTGCCGGTTGATGATGGACTGCAAGCGCTGGATGTCAGCCGCTTGATCGGGGGCATCACTGGCGGTGACAATTTGCTTGCTTGAAGCGAGCTGCGCCTGTGACTTGGCCAGACTCGTCTGCACGCTGCTCATTTGCTGGTTGGCACGGTCAAACAGGGCGGATGTCGAAATTTTCATACAGGGTCCTCTCAGTCATCGCGCGGTCAACGGACCGCAAGTACGGCGTCAAACAAGGTGCCAGCCACTTGCATGACTTTGGCAGAGGCTTGGTACGCCTGCTGGTAGCGAATCAAATTAGCGGCTTCTTCATCCAGACTCACGCCAGAAATCTGGTCGCGCGAGGTCACGGCCTGGTCGTGCACCACCGTCAGCGCTTGCTGGGCAATGGTCGCTTGTTTTGAGATGTTGCCCATGTCATTGACTTGAGCGATGTAGGTCGAGCTGATGGTTTTTCCGGCTATCAGCTTCGCGCTTTCAAGCGAGGTCAGCCGCAACATGTTTTCGTTGTTGCCGGTGCCGTCGGTGTTGCTGTCCAAAGCGAAACTGTCGCCGGCTTTCGGCGCGGTGGTGAAGTTCAGTTTCAGGCCACGGTAATCGATGCCCGCGGTCAGTTGGCTGGCGTCAAAACTGCGTTCAGCCAGCACGGTACCGGTGGTGCTGTCGGTGATGGTGTAGCGGTCATCTGCCGTGAAAGTGAGCTTCATGGGCTGCGACCGCAGCACGCTCGCCGTATCAGACGGGCTGCCCGCGTAGCTTGCCGACACCGACGCCTTGCCAACGCCGCTGACAAAAACCAGCACGTCTTCAGGCACCCCGCCCTGGATGGTGGCGCTGGTGCGAAAGCCCAGCTTGGCCAAATCAGAAGGCCCGCCGCCGGCCCCGAAACTGATCTCAATCGGCGTCTCTTGCCCTGTCACCAGTGCCCGTTGAATCTGCACTTGTCCGGTGTAAGTGCCGTCAGCGGTGTTCAGTGCGTTGCCGGTTGAGGCGACCGACCCCAGCGTGATGTCTTTGCCCTGCTGGGCGATGACGCTGGTCGTCACATTGGTCAACACAATTTCGCCGTCTTTTGAAAAACTGGCAACCACGCCGGTGCTCTTGGTCGGGTCAACGTGGGTCGTCTGCGCGTTGATGGCTTGAACCAATGCCGCACTGCTGATGAAACCGCCAGACGGCTTGGTGATGGTCTGGCCGTTGATGACGAGGCTACTGTTCAGCTTGAGGTTGGCAACAGGCACCCGGACTTCATTGCTGGCGCTTGCCGTCACACCGGGTGCGCCAGCGTCGTTGATCCATTTGGCGATCTCACCAGCCTGCAGGCTGGTCCCGGTTGCTGGCGTCAAAGCGCCCAACGCAATGCCGTTCAACTTGAGCGTGCCGGCAGCGATGGTGCCGGTTTGACCTGGCGCGATGCGGCCGCCCGACAACAACGCAGGGACAGCCCGCGGTGTACCGGGTTGACCCAGGCTGTCGTAGGTTTGCTGAGACAGCACGCCTGCACGAGCGCCATAAAACACGTTCATGCCCTGAAAACTTTTGTCGCCGGTGGCGTTCAGGTAGGCCGTGCTGTAACTTGCACCGGCAGCCATGCCCTGCCCGGCTGTCATCACTTGCGCCTGCGCCGCTGCATCCAAAGGCGGGCCCAGCAGTTGCCGGCCATCCCGGGTGATGAGTTGGAGCTGCTGCCCCGTTTGAGCGCCATCTAAATAAAGAACCACGTCTTGCATACCGCCTGGGATAGTGGCAACTGCCACAACCGGCCTGCTGGCGGTCAGTTCCACCGACCGCCCCGCGCTCGGATTCGAATTGTTGCTCAACAGGTCCGACAACATGCCCGGGCCAACGGGCTGGCTCGCGGCATAACTGACCGTGGCGTCGGCGCTGCTGGTGTTGTTGGCGTCTTTGATGACGCGGAACTGGGCTGCGGCAGCGACGCGCATGGGGTCGGTGACCAGCACCGACAAACCACCGGCCACCGAGCTGGCGTGGGGGTCCATGGCGAACAAATCACCGGCTTTTTGGCCGTAACCGTCGATCCCTTGTGAGTGAATGTCGTTCACCGCTTTGACCACCGTGGTGGCCAAATAGTCCAAGGCATTGCGGGTGCTGCTGAGCACTTGCTCACGAAAAGCCATCAAGCCGGCCAGTTGTCCGCTGGTCACGCCTGACAGTGCCGATGGCTTGCCGTAGGGGTCGAGCACCAGGCTGATTTTCCCTGAGGCCGCCGCATTCAGGTCGACACCCACTTGCGTCGCCACGCCACCGTCAACAATGACATCGTGCGACAGCGATGCCCCCAAGCTGACCAGAACTTCGCCATTGGCCTTGAAACTGGTGTTGAGGTGGCTGAAGTCCGACAACTTGCGCAACAACAGGTCGCGCTGGTCGAGCAGTTCAGCGGGTTGCTTGTCGAGCGACGGGCTTTTACCGAGCTGCTTGTTGACCTGCGCCAGCTGCTGGGCCAAGGTGTTGACCTGCGCCACACCGGTTTGAATCGCCTGGCTGGTTTCGGTGTCGACCAGGTCTAGCTGCGACGACAACTCACCGAAGCTGGAGGTCAAGCCCTGCGCATCGCGAACAAACGCGCCGCGCAAGACGGTCGAGGCCGGGTTTGTCGACAGGCTCCGGGCGGATGCGAAAAATCTGTCCAGCGAACTCACCAACCCAGTGCTGGCGCCGGACATCACATCAATCACGCGGTTGGCATAGGTCACCATGGGCGCCTGGCTTTGCAAGTCCGAGTTGCTGTTGCGCAGGTTCGTGTCGGCAAAGGCGCTGAATTGACGCTGAACCTGGTCAAACACCACGCCGGTGCCAATGTAGGCGTTGCCCACCTTGCTCGGCGTGCCGGCCTGCAGCTTGACGTCCTGGCGTGAATAGCCGTCGGTGGCGACGTTGGCAATGTTGTTGCTCACCGTCCCCAGCGCCTGCTGGTAGGCGATGACAGCGTTGCCGCTGATGCTGAGCAAGTCGCTCATGGCAGCGTCCTAGTGAGAAGATCGCCGGTTTTTGGCAGCGCGATAGACGCACCTGGGTATTGGAATTTCTTCAAATTGGGGCCTGTTGCGTCCAGCGAGAAGTTTTTCGGCGGGCTCTGCAACGGCAAACCCTGGCCGGCGACCTCGCGGGACTGTAACAACGCTGCGGTGCTGGGCTGCGGCGTGAGCTTTTGGCTTTGGCTGGCAACGATCAAGTCGGCCACGCCCATCATGTTGCGTTTGGCCAGTTGCACAGAGACCTCTTTGTCAAACATGCCTTGGAAAGTTTCGGCGCCGGAGGACTCCACCAGGTCGCTCTTGACGGTCGACTCGCGCATGGACTTCATCATCATCTGCAAAAACATGCCCTCGAACTGCTGCGCTGTTTCACGCAGAGCAGACTGACTGTCTCGATGCGCTTGGCCCTTCAGCTGACCCAGACCTTCAAAGTCTAGGTAAGAACGGGCAGTGGCGTTGTTGACCGGTTCCATGGCTGTTAAATAATGACCAGTTCCGCACGCAGACTGCCAGAGCTTTTAAGGGCTTCCAAAATGGCGATGAGTGCCGATGGCGTGGCGCCGACTTGGTTCACAGCATCGACAATTTGCCGAAGATCAACGCCTGGCTGGAACAAGAACATCGGCTTGTTGGGTTCGCTGACCTTGATGTCGGCGTTCTGCACCGCAGTCGTCTGGCCTTGCGAAAAAGCCCCAGGCTGAGAGACGTCGTTGGTGGCGGTGATGGCGACAGAAATCGTGCCATGCGACACAGCCGCTGCCGTGACCCGAACATTGCGACTGATGACGACCGTGCCGGTGCGGGAGTTGATGACAACTCGGGCCGGGGGATCACCCGGCAGCACGTCTAGGTTTTCAATCATGCTCATGAACGCGACACGCTGGCTGAGGTCTTGCGGAGCACGAATTGAGATCGAGACGCCGTCCAGTGCATTGGCAATGTCCGGGCCAAAGCGGGTGTTGATGGCGTTGATGATGGCGGTGGTGGTGGAAAAGTCACTTTCACGCACGTTCAAGATCAGCAGCTCGGCGCTCGCAAACGGGTTTTCGACAACGCGCTCAACGGTGGCGCCCGCCGGGATACGCCCGGATGTCGGCACGCCAATGGCAACCTTTGAACCCGCTGCACTGGCGTCAATGCCGGTGGTGGTCAGATTACCTTGGGCCAAGGCATAAATTTCGCCGTCAACGCCGCGCAAGCTGGTCAGCACCAAGTTACCGCCGCGCAAACTCGAAGCCTTGCCAATGGCGGAGACGTTGATGTCAATTTTTTGACCGGGCTTTGAAAAGCCGGGTAATTCTGCCGTGACCATGACGGCGGCGGCGTTCTTCAGGTCGACCTTGCCGACGTTGGCGGCCGTGTCGTAATCCGACAAAGGGCCTTCCAGACTCACGCCAAGACGGCTCAACATGGCCTTCATGCTCTGTGTGGTGAAGGACACATCAGCACCGTCGCCAGTGCCCTGCAAACCTACCACCAAGCCGTAACCCACCAATTGATTGCTGCGCATGGCGGCAACACTGGCGATGTCCTTGACACGATCAGCATGCGCAGCGTGAGGCGCCAGTGCAGCGAGTAACACCAGCGCAGCGAGCAAACCCTGCAACAGGGACGGGAGCGGTTTATGGATCATGACGTCAGACGGTTCGGAAAATTAAGACGGTTCAAGAACTCAAAACGGCCAGAGTTTGAGCAGCGCACTGGTTCCCCAGCCGGCGCGTGTGGCAGCGGCCAAGTCACCCGTGCCGCGGTAGGTGATCTGGGCGTTGACCAGCCGGCGTGACTGGACCAGGTTGTTGGGCGAGATGTCTTCTGGGCGAATGACGCCGGCGACCTGGATCACTTCGGTGCCTTCAGACAGGGCCAATTGCTTTTCGCCGCGCAGCACCAGGTTGCCGTTTGGCAGCACATCCACCACAGTCACGGACACCGTGCCGGTCAAGCTGGCCGTCTGGTCGGCAGAACCGACACCCGTGCTGGCCGTGGTGCCGCCGGTCAGGTTGGGGGCGCCCAGCAGACCGCCCATCTTGGCGGCAGAAGCGAGTAGCCCGCCCGGCAAGGTGTCGTTTTTGGCGACCCGGCTGAGAGCGTTGTTTTGCGTTCGGGCGGCCTGCGTGGCTTCATTCAGCACCACCGTCATGACATCACCGACCTGAAAATTACGGCTGCGACCAAACCAGTTGTCGCTGACGCGGCTCACATAAATACCGCCGGTGGCTTGGCGTGAACGATCGGCCACCACGGGATACACCGGTGCAAACTCCGGCGAATGCACCAGCGGCGGCTGTGGCAACACAGTGCAGCCGCCAAGCAAGAGCAACGGCAGCGCGATCAAAAAAAGGCGGCTCACGGCGTTCATCACATGTTGGTGTTGAGGAAGCGCAACATGCCGTCAACAGCCGAGATCGCTTTGGAGTTGATCTCGTAGGCGCGCTGGGTTTCAATCATGTTGACCATTTCCTCGACCACGTTGACATTGGACGCCTCGAGTGAGCCCTGCATAAGCGTACCGGCACCGTTGGTTCCGGGTGCCAGCACCGTGGGTGTGCCGCTGGCCGGGGTTTCTTTCATCAGGTTTGAACCCATGGCCTGAAGGCCGCTCGGGTTCACAAATCGCGCCAGTTGCAACTGCCCGATGACCTGGCTGCCGCCCGTGGCGAGTTCAATCGACACCGAACCGGTGGCGGCGACGGTCACGCTGGCGGCGGTGTTGGGAATGGTGATGGCCGGTTGCAACAAAGCGCCACTGGAGTTGACCAACTGGCCGGTGGGTGAGAGCTTGAAGCTACCGTCACGCGTGTAAGCGATGGTGCCGTCAGACTTGGCAATCTGAAAGTAACCGTCGCCGGTGATGGCGATGTCCAGCGGATTGGACGTGTTCACCAAGCTGCCTTGAGCATGCAGCTTTTCAGTTGAAACCACCCGCACGCCGGTTCCCAGCATCATGCCGGTGGGTGCAACGGCGTTGACATCGGTCTGTCCGCCGGCTTGGCGGATGTTTTGATAGATCATGTCTTCAAACACCGCGCGGTCGCGCTTGAAGCCCGTGGTGTTCACGTTGGCCAGGTTGTTTGAGATCACGTTCATGCGTGTCTGCTGGGCGTCGAGGCCTGTTTTGGCCACCCACATTGATGCTTCCATATCAGCTCCTTCTTTCGTTTGTTGCGTTCAGGCGGGTCATGTCATCAGCCTAGTTTCATCATGGTGGCGCCAGACTCGTCGATGGTCTTGCTCTCTTTGATGTTGCGCACCTGGTGCTCAAAAGAGCGACTTTGGTCCATCAACTTGACCATGACTTCCATCGGATTGACGTTGCTGCCCTCCAGGGCGCCAGGGGTCAAAGAGGGTGGAACCGGCCCATCGGTGATGTCGGCGCCGAGTTTTCCGACTGGGCCAAACAAACCATCTTTTCGCCGCTCAAGCGGCGTGGTACTGGCATCGCGCAGCAACAAGCGGTCAATCAACACCGGATTCGCCACCCCGGCCTGCGCCCGGTCAACGGCATAAACTGAACCATCGGGGTTGATCGAAACACTCAGGCCCGGCGGTATGGTGATGGCACCACCGCCCTGCCCGCGCACCACTTGGTGAAGGCTGTTTTCAAGCACGCCGGCCACGCCCACCCGCAAGTCACCGCGCCGTGTGAAAGCCAACTCGCCGTTCGGGGCGCTGACACCCAACACGGTGTTGTCGTTCATGGCCACATCGGTGGCTGTACCGGTCGCCATGAGGGCGCCCGGCTTGAGCTGAATCACATCAGCGCTCACGGACTGCGGCTGCAAGCGGGAGGTGAACCCAGGGCCATCAACCTTCATGGCACGCATCGCCACTTCATAACTGCGTTTAAAACCAATGGTGCTGACATTTGCCAACTCATTGGTCGTCATTTGGCGCGACAAGCTTTGCTGGTCGATCGCTGCGGCGGCGTTAAAGGCTAAGCGGTCCATGGGGTGTTCAGCTTCTTAGTGACTCAGTGATTCATCAACCGCGGATGTTGATGATGGCCTGGGTCATGGTGGTACTGGTCTCAATGGCTTTGGCGTTGGCCTGGAAGTTACGCTGAGCGGTGATCAAGTCAACCAGCTCTTGCGTCAAGTCAACGTTAGACCGCTCAGTCGCACCGGCGCGGATGGTACCGAAACCAGCGCTACCAGCCGTCCCTAAAATCGGGTTGCCTGAAGCCGCTGAGGTCAAGAAGCTGGAGTCACCGACCTGGCGCAAGCCGGTTGGGTTGGAGAAGTTGACCAGCAAAATCTTAGCCAGGGATTTTTGGGTTCCATTGGAGTAACTGGCGCTGACCAAACCGTCATTGCCGATTGTCACGCCAACCAAGTCACCTTCAGGCGCACCGTCCTGAGTCTGTGACAAGACAGCGAAGGGCGACGTGTATTGAGTCGACTTGGAGTAATTGATATTGATCGTCAAGGCGCCCTTACCGTCTTGCAGGAAAACCGTTTCGAGTTGCGCGCCAGCCAGTGGTGAAACGAGTTTGCCGCCGGTGTCGAATGTCAGCTCACCCTTGTCCAGGTAAATCGGGGTCCATTTGGGTGCTGTGACAAAACCATCACCGCTGGTGGTTTCCTTGCCTTGTGCATCAATGTAAACAAGCTTGCCGGTCGCGTCTGTGCTCTGGGTTGGACGAATCCAGCTAGAGGTTTTACCCTGACCGTTCTGCGCCGCCTCTAAGCCCCACGGACCTTTACCGGTCACCTTGATGAAGGAGTTAGAAGTGGCCGTCGAGGACGTGAAGGTGAACCGTTGTGCGGTGTTGTCAAAGTCGACCTTGACGCCGCTGACTGATTTTCCGGTGCTGTCAGCCAACAAGTTGATCTGATTTTGCAGCTCTTTTTTGAAGCCTTCCAGCGAATAATCGGCGCCCACCGGAATCGTCACGGTGCCACTCACGTCGTCCACCGTCACGATGAAGGTGTTGTTTTCTGCGCTGACGGAGAAGTTGTTCTTCATGTTGATCGACGGCGACGTACCGTAGGCCACAGCGTGCGTCGAAGCGACACCGCGAAGCGACAGCGTTGAAGCCGTGACCGCTTCTGTCTTCAAACCAAAAATACTGGTTGCTAACGGGTTGATGCCCGCATCAGTGGTCACGGTCCCTGTGTTGTCGATAGGCGTGATCGAGATAGTTGACTTGTCACCCGTCGTGCCGGACGAAAAGATGAAATTTTTGTTGCCCGTGTTGTAGGTCACGGTCATGCCGAAGCGTTGATCGGCCTGCGCACGAATGAACGTGTCGCTGTTGGGTGTCACCTCGTTGGCCATCAAACCGTCAGCCCCCAAAAGGGTTGTCGCAGACGTCAAACCCATCACCGGGTTGGCAGGGTCAGCACTGATACTGATAACCCGTGGAACAGCCAGCGGATCAACAACGGTGTCGACAAATTTAAAGCTGCGGCCCGCCGCGTCATACGAGGCAGTGAGGTTCATGTTGGCCGCGTCCAATTTGGTTTGCATGGCCGTGACCACTGAGTCAGTCGTCAATTTTGCGGGCAGTGCACCGGCCGTTGAATTCAGCGTGGGACCAAAATCAAATGAATGGGCAACCCCATCGACAGTCAGGGCGAATTTAGAACCTGTGCCATCGGTGGGCAATTCAAAATAGCGCTCATCACCAAACTTATTGCTGAGGTAATTGGTCATCTCTGCAGCGATCTGGGTCCCGTTCAAAGGCGTTGAACTTTTCTGCAAAAAGCTCAAGTCAACATTGACAGCACTGCCATCCACTTCAATCTTGAACAGATTGCTCAAACTCGGGACCGGTGCGGCAGCATCCAACACGGCGTCAGAGGCGGCTTTTCCGGCGGCGGCAACATACGCCACGGAAGTGGCGGTACCCACCGCATTGATGTAGTTCGTAGACGCTGTCGCACCGGCAGCCGCTGCGGCTGTGTCAAGCACGGCTGTATTGGCCGCAGTACCGACGGCACCAGCCGCAAGGGCAGCTGACACGTTGGCGGCCAAAACCCGGGCTGCAGCTGCGGCAGTAGCGGAGGCTGCAGCAGCACCCGTCAAGGTGGCGGGTGTTAACTTAGCCGCAGCAACAGCTGCGGCGAGTGCCACGGCTCCAGCGCCGCTGCCCGTCGCCGTGATGGCGACGGCAGATGCCGTCGCAGCAGCACCGGCCACCAGCGCCCTGGCCGCAGTTGCTGAAGCCGTTTGAGTCGCTAACAAGCTCTTGAAGTCAACACCTGCTGCGAGGTCTGTCGAGATCATCGAGCTGGTGATGCTCGCAGGCACGGAGACCTGCGTGTCGGTCAACTGATTGAGTGAGAATTTCTGCGTCTTGGCATTGTTGGTCAAAAAGTCTTTGACCAGGCTGTAGGGTTCCGTCACGCCGTACTGGTTAACGTAGAGAGGCTCTTTGTTAGAGTCCGATGCCTGCATCAGTGAAGCCTTGACTTCGTCTGTACCAATGTAAACATGGGTCTGCCATTTGTTGAACGGGCTGGCCTGCGTGGCGTTCTGAGTCTTGACGTAATAAATGGTGGCGAGGTAGCCGTTGCCACCTTGGTCATAGACGGTGAGCGCGGTGCTTTTGTTGTAGCTGGCAGCGTTGGTGCGGCTGAAAGGGTCGGTGATGACCTTGGCATCCGCAGGAAAGTTGACACCCAGTTGAACCAAGGACGTTTGCTTGGCTTCGCCCACCGTGGTCTGAGGGATGGTCAGCACCACACGGTCGTTCACATTAGCGCTACCGGTCGAGTCAACCGTTGCCGCCATGAGTCGCTGCCCGGCTGAGTTGACCACGTTGAACTGACCGTTCAGCGTGAAAGCACCGTTGCGGGTGTAGATGTCTTGCAGTCCGTCGGCTGACTTGAGCGGGAAAAAACCGTCGCCGGAAATCGCCAAGTCCAGCGTGTTCGATGAGAACGAAATATTGCCCTGGCTGAACTCCTGACTCACCTGCTTGAGCGACACGCCCTGACCAATCGCGCTGGAAGATTTTTGCAGCGGTGAAGTGGCAAAAATGTCGCCAAAGTCAGCCCGCGAGCGCTTGAAGCCGGTGGTCCCCACGTTGGCGATGTTGTTGCTGGTCACGCCCAACTGCGCAGAGGCGGAGTTCAGTCCGGTCAGGGAGGTATAAAAAGACATTCAGGGCTCCTGGAATTCTGGCTACTTAGAAAGGTGGGCGGCGCTTTAGCTGCCGATGCGTGTCACGTTGGACAACGGAACGCTGAGGCCACCGTCGACTTGCAGCATCAATGGACTGGCGGCGTCGGCTTGGCTGACGCTGCGCACAGTCGCCAGCGTCTGGACAGCCGGCGTCGAAATAACACCGCCGGAATTGATCGTGGCTTTGAAGCTGTAGGTGCCGTCGGCCACTGCATTGCCCGTGGAGTCCAAGCCGTCCCAGGTCAGCGTGAGTGCACCCGGGGCTTGCACGCCGGCGATCTGCTCGCGTACCAAATTACCCTGGCTGTCAAAAACCTGCAGGGTCATGCCGTCAGCACCAGACGGCAAGGTGACCACACCTTGTACCGGCTGACCGCCGGACATCACAACCGGTGCGCCATCCACAGCGACTTTCTTGCCGATCAGTGCCGCACCATTCAGCATGCGGTCGCCCGTCATGCTGGTCACAAAGCTGGTGAGTTGGGTCGCCATGTTGGTGGTGGCTTCGAGTTGCGAGAACTGCGCCAACTGGGCCACGAAGGCCTCATTTTTCGTCGGGTCCAGCGGGTTCTGGTTTTGCAACTGCGTGGTAAAGAGCTTCAAAAAGTCTTGCTGCGACGCACCCGTGCTCACCGCCTTGGGCTTGGCTGCAACCGCAGAGCTACTGAGAATACCGTTAGGCAGCGCGACCGGGGCTTTGGCAATAGGGGTGATCATGAGCGTGTCCTGCAAAGGTGTTGGGTCAATGGGTGGCTTCAGCGGGGGCTGACTCAAGCCTTGGTGAGGTCCAACGTGCGCATCATCAGTTGACGCGCTGTGTTGATGACTTCAACGTTGTTTTGGTAAGAGCGGGAGGCTGCCATCATGTCGACCATCTCGCCCATTTCGTTGACGTTCGAGGTGTAGACATAACCCTCTTTGTCAGCCAGAGGGTTGCCCGGGTCGAGCAAACGGCGCACTGGCGTCGGGTCGTCACTGATCTGCTGAACCTTGACGCCGCCCTGGTAGGACTTGTCTTGCACAGAACCTTGCTGCTCCATGATGGCTTTGAACACGGTGCGCTTGGCGCGAAAAGCGTCCTGGTCGGTTCCCGACACCGTGCCGGCGTTGGCCAGATTGGAGGCAATGGTGTTCATGCGCACCGACTGCGAATTGAGCGCTGAGCCGGCAATGCCGAAAATTTGGTCGAGTGCCATGTGAATCAATCTCCTCGCAGGGCTTTGCGGATGCCGCTGACGCGCTGCTCTAAAAAGCTGAGCGTGGCTTGGTAGTCGGCTGCCGACTTACCGTATTTCGCCTGTTCGACATGCAATTCAACGGTGTTGCCGTCAAAAGCCGTGTTGAACGGCGTGCGGTACTTGACGCCATCTGCAGAGCCGGCGTCGCCCTGGGCAACGTGGCCCGCTTGAGTGGTCACCATGGTCGTGTCCTGGGCCTGCTGCATGACTTGTTTGAAGTCAATGTCGCGGGCTTTGAAGTTGGGCGTATCAGCGTTGGCAATGTTGCGCGCGAGCAGTTCCATGCGCTGACTGCGCATACCGAGGGCTTGTGCATGCACCCCGAGAGCATTGTCCAAAACATTCATCGCCTGACCTTTCCATCGATTGCTGTCACCCAGTGACCGCGGTTTGATTCGCTTGCCGGTTTACCGACACGTCCAGCCATTTCAAGGGGCTTCAGGCTTGTTACTGCAAAACCTGTGCCATAGGGAGATTGCCGCTTTTTTGACTCTCGGAGGAGTTCATGAAGGGCAAGCGGCAAGATGTTGCCGCTTGAGTTGCCGCTGCGCTTCAACGCAAGCGCGTGGCCACTGGCTGAAGTTGCGGGGTGTTTTCTTCGTAGGCGGCGGTGCGGATCGCTTGCAGCCTTCCGCTCAGCACGGAGGTTTGCCCGAGGCGATCGGCGGCGTTTTTCAGCAGCCCTTGCAAGATGGACTGGCGGGTCATGGGGGCGCTGGTGTCACGTCCTTCGTACAGCGCTTTGGCTTGGTTGTTCCCAATAGAGAGTGGCGCGTCGGTGCGCACTTCACTGCGGGCAGACGGCATCAGGACGGACAGGTACAGATCGTCCAGACCGGCGGGGCCTTTGTTTTTAAGACCGACATCACCAAAGTACTTGTCCACCAAATGCAGTTGCTGGTAAACGCTGAGGCCCAAAATGGCTTTGGGGTTGGCGGCAAAGCCAGCGCTGGCGGCACCACGGTCTGAGCCGTCACAAAACTGAATGATGCCGTGGCAGCGCGCATTGCTGGCACGCGGGTTCATGCCATCGCTTTCCATCAGCGTCATGCGGGCGAAGTCGTCGGGGTTGAAGTGATGGGTTTTAGCGAGCTCGAGAATTTTGTCGCGAACGTCTTTTTTTTCATTCGCTGGAATGAATCCCTTGGCGACGGCGCGGGCCAAGGTTTTGTCCAGCACGTCATGGCGCGGCTGAATCGACTTGCTGGCAACGGTCGTCGTCTCAGCAGCGCTCGACTGGAAAGACTGCAAAGCTGTCGCCGCGGGCGCGGTTGTGGTGACGGTTGTGGCCAAAGCAACGGCACTTGCGGCCTGCCCTTTTGGGCTGGCGTTGAGTTCGGCGACCAGTCCGCGCATGTTGATTTGCTGGCCCGGGAATATCCGGTTGACGTTGGCTATTTTGTTGTCGCTGGCGACCCGCTGGAGCATGCGCATGACCTGCGGCCCGCTGAGTTGCACGCCTTGCGCCAGCGCTTCGGCTTTGACCAAGGCGCTGAGGGTGTCGCCGGAGGCCACAGTTCGCGTGACATCGGGCGCAGGTGCTCCAGCTTGTGCCGGCTCGGTCAAAGCCGACAACTCGGCTTGCCCCAGTTTTGGCGTACGGGCGGCCACCGGCCAGGCTTGGCTGAAGGCCTGACCAAATGCGCTCGACGCTACATTGACTTGCGCCGCGGGCGAATTTTGGCCCTCGGTCTGCCAGACGGACGGACGGGCGCTGACGCCCAATGTGTCTTCAAAACCCATGACAAACCTCGACCTGACATGGCATGCTTGCCGTTTTTTTCACTTGGTCCCTTTCTTGCATCTCTGCGCTTGTGGGTGATTTTTAGTGTCAAAAAATCAACACCCTTTGAGCAAATTGGCATCGATTGACCTGGATTAATGCAAATGCTGTGCCTACTTTTTCCGACGTTCCGCTGGCGAAGCTGGATGCTCTCGCTGCTGGTCGCTGCCTGCGTTCAGCCTGGCGGAGCGCTGGCGCAAAGCGTGCAAAGCGCGCAAGACAAGCTGCTCAGCCAAGTGCGGCAGTGGGTCGGCAAAACGCAAAATACAAACCCGTCTCAGGTTGACCTGGCGCCGCTCGACGCCCGTGTGCAAATCCAGCCCTGCGCGTTAGCGCTGCAGATGGACCTGCCTTTTGCCTCGCGTGAGACGGTTCGTGTCCGCTGCAGCCAGCCGCCATGGCAGCTGTACATGCGCCTGCAGACGCCCACGACCTCGAACGCGGGGCCAGTTGACGTGACCGCAACCGGCACGCGCGAGTCGGTCACCCGTAAAACGGTGGTGACGCGGCACTTGATTCAACGCGGCGTCCAGCTGGACGCCACCATGCTGGAAGAAGTCTCTCTGCCAGTGCAAGGCATTGATCCCCAGGCGGTGACCTCGATTCAAGACCTTTTGTATGGCGAGCTGGTGCGGGATGTGCCCGCCGGCCAGGTGCTGCGCAGCAGTGACATTCGCCGCGCGGTGCTGGTCAAGCAAGGCCAGTCGGCACTGATGAGTGTGGGCCAAAACAGCGGTTTTCAGGTCACGGTGCGAGTCGACGCTCTGCAAGACGGCCGGATGGGTGAGCAAATCCGCTTGAAAAATCCGGATTCGGGTCGATTATTAACAGGTACAGTGACCGGCCCAAACGCAGTGCGTGGCCTTTGAGCTGTTTTCAAAAAACCGGCCTCAAGTTTTTGAATGAGCGGCCGATATTACAGATGCACAGTCTCGTAAAGTGACTGTCATTATTAGAAAGAGAGAAAGTCATGACCGATGCCATTTCACAATATGGACGACAGGGCCAGTTAGACAACTCGGTGCGCCATGCAATGGACAGCAAAGTCGCTGCAGAAGCCAGAGCCGGCGTTGACGCCAACTCACCTGGTCAGCTCGCATTGGCAGCAGACAACAAGCCATCTGTGGCCAAGCCTGGACCTGACATGCTGATCCTCAGCGACGTTGCCAAAAAAGCCATGGCTGAGCCCAGCTTCGACCGGGCCAAGGTGGATTCCATCAAGAAAGCTATTCAAAACGGCCAGTACCCTTTGGATCCGCGGCGGATTGCGGAAAGTTTCGTCGCTATTGAGCAGATGATCCGTGGTTGAACTGGTCCCTTTGACTGACGCAGACCTTGCCGCTAAGCGCGGCCGGTGCGTTCATGCTCAACGGCTTGCGGACGAACTTGAAGAGATTCTTGAGATGGAATTCGAGTCCTTGCAAAAGCAAGATCTCGAGCGTTTTGAACAGTTACAAGGGCGTAAGACAGACCTGCTGGCTGAACTGGCCGGCCTGTGCCCGCCTTCAGATGTTTTGCAATCAGACCCGGACTGGCAGGGACTGCTGCTTTCCATGACCCAATGCAGGGACATGCACCGGCGCAACGCCATGTTGATTGAGCGCAAGCTCGAAGCCATACGCGGGACCTTGCAAAGCTTGCAAGCGTCCGTCGCCACCAGCACGGTCGAGGTGTATGACCGCTTAGGCAAAGTCGCCCGCTTCACCCGCGGCCGCGGTTATCAAGAAGCCTGAGAAGGAGCCTGATCGGCTTTTTCATCCCCCGGGCGCATGCCCTTGAGCCAATAGACCCAACTCAAAATCACCGCCACAGTGGTGTACAGCTCCGGCGGAATTTCATCATCGACATTCAAACGGCTGAGCAAGGCTAACAACTGCGGGTCCTCCGACACATAGATGCCTTGCCGGCGTGCTTCTTCGACGATCATGGCTGCGACGGCGTCGTCCCCTTTGGCGACAACAACGGGCGCCGTGTTCGGGCCGTATTCCAGCGCAATGGCTTGCAGGCGTTGGGTCATGCGGAAACGTCCACCACCATGCCGCGCTTTGCCGGTCGCCATTCCGCCGGTTCTTCCGGCCGGCGACCATGAACAATCTGAAAGCTCTGCATGCTCAAGCCCGCATCGACCAGCTGCTGTCCGAGTTCAGCGGCACGACCGCGCGCCTGCCGAACCACGTCCCCATTGATCGCCCACATATTGAGTTCGACTCGCTCACTGCCGTGGAGCTGGGTTTTAAGCCAGATTTCGCCCAACGATTCGCTGCGTGAATGCACGTTGACCGTCAACGGCGGGGCTTTGCCGCCGGACTGCGGCGCACGCCTAAAAACCAATTCAACCGGTTCAGCGTCATGAAAAGGCAGCACCATGCGCATCAGCATTTCGTTCTGGTTTTGTGCCTGAACCGCCTGCACTTGAGAGGCTTCAAGATCGTCGACGGCGCGTTGAATCCCACCGACTTTGCCTGAATCGTCGTCAGAATCGCCCCGCTCAATGGCCGCCATCAGACGGCGCAGCAATTGCTTGGGGTCGTCTGCAGGTGGGGCCATGCCACGGGCGAGCCAGACTTCTGCCCCCATGCCTGCCGCAACCGCCTGACTCAATGCCTGCGGCGTGAGCTGCGCCATCGACAGTTGCATGCCGCGCCACTGAGCCTGCAGATCAGGACGGGGAACACTTTGAAGCAGCGCTTCAAGCGTGCCAGGGCGAAACAACTGAGCCAACTCCGGCTGACCCGCAGGTCGAAACAACAGGTTGGCAAATTTAGATATCAGTCCGCTGACTTCTGGCAGCAGTGTCAGGCCGGTCGCAGCCGACGGCGCTGGAGTGACCGGCAATAACTGCAAACTCCAGGGACCGCTGGGCGACGCAATCACACGCATGCTCAGCGTATGACCTTCAGGCCAAGGCGAAGGCCGGGGCAGTTCCACCAACCTGCCCCGCAGCAACAAGGCCATGTCACCGCCACCACGTGCCTGAACCGTCGCTTGGACAATCTCGCCATCCTTGAGACCCAGCTCACGCGCCGCCGGGACGGCCAAGGGCAATAACTTCCCCTCAAGAAAGATCGGGTTGGCATGGCCAGCAAGCAGGCTGGCTTGGGGCCCTGAGATCAAGGAAACCGAACCCAGCTCCGCCGTTCACTGGCACTGGCGGATTTACCCTCACCTGACACAGCAGCCGCTTCGGCGCCCTCGAGCACAGGCAAGATCGAAGCCCTCAGCAGCTGAGAGTGGTCAGGCACTTGAAGCACGGCACCAGTGCGTGGACGCGTCATGCTGCCAGCTGCAAAAGCTTGCGGATTGAGGTCAACAAAAGCTTTGCGCAGGATGTCAATTTTCAAAGGGCTGCCCGGCAGGGTCTTTTGAATCACCCGGTCTAGCGTGTCGCCACGCAGCACGGTGTAAGTGTTGACGTTCGCGCTGGGCGCAGGCTCTGCAGCCTGAACCCAGGCTGCAGAGCCTGCGCCCAGCACCGTCACAAGGAAGAGCAAACTGATGCGCAAGGCACCGCTTGCGGTGCGTGAAGCGTGGTCGAAACAGCGGTTGTTCATTTGATTTTCCTTGTCGCGGGTGCAGTGGCTGTCATTTAACGCTGAGTTTTGTTTTGAAGTGCGGCGGAGTCTGTTTGCCATGCCCGCCAATCGGTACGGACCTGGTCGATGGGTCCGGCCACGATCTGAAGTTGCGCATGCAAAGGATAAACCTGTCCGACACGGGCCAGCACGGCATTGGCGACAACGCCCGAGGCCAAAATTTGCTGCGGAAATCGCTGCGGGTCGGCCAGCAACCATTCATCACCAGCGCGAACACCGGCCAAAGCACCCGCATTGATGCTCAGTTCAACGCCCCGCACAGCGATGACGTCAGGTCGCAAGGCTTCACACGCAAACTGTTGCGCCAGCGCCTGCGTCCAGGGTTGAATCAGGGCGACGACCTGCTCACGCACCGCGGCTTCGAGCTGCGGGCGACCCCAGGCCTGAGCCTGGCGCGGCAGCTGAATTTGTGCGCTGGCTTCATAGACAGGCCTGACTTGTCCCCGGGCCACCAACGAAAAATTCAACCGAGCCATGGGTGGTCGATCAGGCCAAATCGGCAGTATTGAAAATAGATTCGCAGCGCCCGTCACAGGCGAAGCCGGCGCTGGCCTGACCGTGAGGAAAGCCTGCCACGGCAATTGCTCCGCGCTGGTGCTGACCAACTGTCTTTCGTAGCTGGTCCTTGCGGGTGCTGAGCGTTCCAACAGGCCCCAGCCGGCGGCAGCACCACCGACTTGCTGCAACAAGGCTGCGGTGAGCTGGCCGATGGCTTGAGCCGATGGCGCATGGTCGACCGACCAACCGCCCTCGACGACCATGCGCAAACCGATCAAATGCCGCAAAGTGGCAACATTCGCACAGGCTTGGGCCGTGATACCGCCCCGCAGCACGTCTTTTCTGTCAGCTGGCGAGGCCGGTGGAAGTTGCAAGCGCGCCAGCGGCTGGCCAGCGCTGTCACGTTTGTAACCCAAGACCTGCACACCCCGCACCTCCATGCCCGAGCGAAAACTGCTGCCCTCGCGCAGCACGCCCTGCCCGTCGATCCATGCCAGACTCTCGACGCGCGTGGCGCCCTCCAGCGCAGCCTGCACCAGTCCCTGACGAATCGCCTCAAGACGCTCTTCTGCCGTGAAAGTGCCCAAGGTTGATTGCGCCCACGCCGTGCCCGCCATCAACATGTGCAAAGCCATCCAGCCGAGCGAGCGCGTCAAACGCGATGCAGGGCCAGAGAATGCGTGGTCGCACTTGGCGGCAATCAGGGGGGCTGAACTCATGTCAGGCTCCGTGCGGCTGTAGACGCTGATGTCTCAACCGTGGGTCAGCGGTTTTTCGCCACCATTTGACCGAGGTAAAGGGTGCGCAAATCCCGCACCACAGACTTGTCTAGCGACAGCGTGGTTTCGTAGGTATCCTCGCCTGCTGGCGTGATGCTGACCAGCACGGCCCCGTAAATAACCCCTTCAACACGGGTCCGGAAGGTGTCGTTCAGCACGGTCATATCGGCCACCGTCGTGGTCGCATCAAGTTGCTGGCCATAGACCTGCTCAGTCAACGAGCGGTAGGCGTCGAGTTTGGACGCGCGGATAGCGAGCAACCGCTGCTGCGCGGGCACGCGGTGATTTTGCACACTGATGACGGCATAACCCGTGGCGGTCAAGGTCTCGCGCTTTTCGACCAGCGGCGCGACCATGCCGGCCACTGCGGCTCGTTGTGCCGCCGCCGCAGACGCATTGACAGACTCTGGCTGTGCCGTCATCGCGGTCTTGCAACCAGACAAACCAAACACCAGCGCCAACATCACAAGCGGCAGTGCCAGCAGGCGGGAGGGTATCAAGCAGGGGTTGTTCATGGTCTAAATCCTTGTCAATAAACGGTGGCGAGAAGCTACAGCTTTGGTATCGGCACCAGTTCACAAAGCTTGAGGCGACGGCTGGCAAGCTGAAGCATCCGCAGCCGTGTGCAAACGTCACCTTGCGAAGGTCCAAATAAGTGATAAATTATGTAATAACGTACTCATACGTGTAACAAACATGAGAGTTTGTGTAAGATTGCATCAGCTTGGCCAACATCAAACATCCCCCTACTTACATCGGACAAAGCGCAGCCGCCAAGGCGGTGCGCGATTTGGTTGCGCGGGTGGCTAATTCGAGCGCCACGGTGCTCATCACGGGTGAAAGCGGAACCGGCAAAGAACTGGTGGCGCGTGCGCTGCACGACGACTCCGTTCGCAGCAATGGTAATTTCGTCCCGATCAATTGCGCCGCCATTCCCAAAGACTTGCTGGAAAGTGAGTTGTTCGGTCACCGTAAAGGTGCTTTCACCGGCGCTGTGGCCGACCGGGTCGGACGCTTTGAGCTGGCCCACGGCGGAACAATTTTCCTCGATGAGATCGGCGATTTGTCGCTGGACATGCAGGTCAAACTGTTGCGCGTGCTGCAGGAAAGAACCATCGACCCGGTCGGCGGCTTGCGTCCGGTTCAGGTCAATGTCCGGGTCGTGGCCGCGACACACCGCGACTTGGAAACCGAAATGCAGGCGGGTCGCTTTCGGGAAGATTTGTACTATCGCCTGAATGTGCTGCCGCTGCACACCTCGCCTTTGCGCGAACGCAGTGAGGACGTGCCAGAGTTGCTGCGTTATTTTGCGGGTCGGTTTGCCATGCCGGGCCGCCCTGCGGTGACCTTCACCGAAGACTTTCTACAGGCCTTGAAGGACTACCACTGGCCGGGAAATGTTCGTGAACTGTCAAATCTGGTCGACCGTTTCAGCACGCTGTTTGAAAGCCAGGTATTGGCGCTGCGGACCATCACGCCCAACCTGCTGCCGCGTGGCTTGGCCGCCATTCAGGCCGAGCGCTGCCCGGAACCGCTGGCCGGTGATTTGCAGGCCGCCGTCTTGTCGGCGCACCACGCCATGGTCGAAGCACTTGACGAGGCTGCCGCGGAGACCGAGGACGACACCCAGATAGAAGACCTCATCATGCTGGCACAAGGCGCCATGCCCACCTTGCCGGCAGGCGGAGTGTCACTCAAAGACCGGCTGGCGGAAATTGAACGCGACCTGATTTCGCAGGCGCTGTCGCGTACCGATGGCAATGTCTCGCAGACGGCGCGCCTGCTCAGTTTGCAGCGCACCACCTTGATCGAAAAAATTCATAAATACGCCCTGCGCCCGACCTTGGCCGCCGGGGAAATCATCGCATCAACCTGAGTCAGGGCTTGTCGGCAGGCTGCGCGCGCGGGTACTGCAACATGCTGTCGCGCTTGCGTGCTGCGGCCGTCGCCGAGGCGTTGGCAGAGACCTCCGCGTTTTGCCGTTCGCGCTGCTGACGGGCTTGCGCCTCCAGCTCACGACGCACCGCACCGCTGTCACCCAAGGCCCCTTGCAGGCCTTTCATTTGAGTCGACAGCGTCGACAGCGCGCCGGCCTGGGCCTTCAGGCGCGCATCCATGGCGGTGACTTGCTGGCTCATCGCTTGGGTTTTGATGTCAACCTGTTTAGCGGTCAGTTCAGGCATTCCTTGCGTGCTCTTGATGGCTTCGTCCAAGCGCCCGTCAATCTTGCCTTGCAGGGTGGCAATCGCTTCTTGCTTGACCAGCATGGCTTGTAACGCCTCCTGCACAGCGCCCACAGATTCCATCGACGCATCCATGCCGACCACCCGCTTGCCAACCGCCAGCACCATGCCGTCAAGTTGGGTCACACGCTCTTGCAAACGCCAGGCCAGAGCGGCAAAAACACCCCCCGCCACGAGCATCAAAGTTCCGCAGACGGCAAGCAACGCCAACGACATGGTGCGCTGCGCGCGATAAGAAGTTTGCAGTTCCCGAGTGGCCGAACGCAGCTGCACAGCGGCATCAGCCGCCAGACCGGCAGCGCGGGTCGCCAACTCGCCTGAGTCCATGATCACCAGCCGCATGTCCGTCAACTCATCGGCTGTCCCCATGCCCAGTGCCGTGGCGTCGGTGTCAGAAAAAGGATGGGCAGCAGCGCCGAGGTCTGGCGACACCGGGTCAGTCGCTTTGGTGGGTTGAGGACTTGGATTGCTCATATAAATCTCCAGGGCTTACGCCATTCAATGTCGTTGGGTTGGCATCAGCTGCGCGATGAACTTTGCAGCACATCCAGCTTCGTGCGAACCTTGTCGTTTTCAATTTTGAGATTGACGACGCGTGCAGGAAAATCCATTTGCAGCATGGTCAACAGGGTGTCCGACAGCTCCGGGGAAGCGGCCGTGACAGTTTCGGGAAGGGCCGTCAAAGGCGCCTCTTGAGCCGGCTCGGACCGAGGCGTGACATCCCTAGACATCGTCTCCGGCACCGGGTCAGGCAAAGCCGCGAAACGGTCGTTGCGGGTGTTCATGATCAAGGGCGCTTGCTCGGTTTCAGTGACGGCCAGAGCTTCAGGCACCAAGGCGACTGCTGACTTTTCAGGCAACGATTCAGGTATCAACACCCGGTGGTCATTTTCAGCGCGTTGAACACTCATCGCTTCTGCCGGGGTGTCGGCGACAAGCTCGGCAGCGGGCACCAAAGCGTGCTCTTCCTTGATCTGCCGTCCAGATGTCGGCTGCTCGACAACCGGCTGAGGTACATCAGCGTCAGGCACCCGCACGCGATGGTCTTCGGTCAGATCCGCATGGTCGGTATCCTCTGAAATTGCCAGCACTTTGCGGACCGTCGGCTCCTGAGCCGTGGCCTTTTTACCGATGGCGAAATTCGCCCCTTCCGGCATAGAGACTTGGTGCGGACTGTCGTTTCTGATCAGATTGGGTTCGCTCATCGTGCGGGCTCCGGATTGAATTGGTCGCGTATAGAACGGGCGGTGCGGACCCAAGCGCCGGCGGGTTTTCCGCGCACGGCGTTGGATTCGTTGGCCTGTGCGCGTGTTGAAAAAGGGCCTGAAATCACAACGAAATAGGCAAGTTTCTCGCGCAGCCGGTAGACCGCAACAATGCGCGCGTCCGCCAAGGCAGGAACGCCTTTTTTCCAGGCCGCAGCAGCCTGAAAAGTCGGCATGGCAGCATGTTGCACCACAAACGCGCCGGCAGGCATGGCGCTGATCCAGGCCTGTTCATCCAAGGCTTCAGCGGCGGGCTCTATGAGACCGACGGGCTGGGCGGCTGAAGGCGGGGTTACCGCCGGCGTGAGCGGTTCTGCGACGGCGGACTCTTCGGTCACCGCTGGCTCAGCAGCGGCCTTGGCCTCTGTCGCAGGCACGGGCTCGACGACCGGGGCCACGACGACAACTGGGGCTGGTGGTGTGGCATATTGAGCCGTGAGACTGGCCCAGCGCTGGGCCAGGTCAACGCGGTCGATGGCAAAAACAGTCGGGTGCAACCAAGCGGTGACGCCGACCGAGAGACTCCCTAACAACACAATCGACAAGACCCAGCGCCAAACCGATAGCCGTGCCCGCGCACTGACGTCCCGACGGTCAGTGGCCTTGGCTTTGCCGGTTGGATGGGTTTTAGCAGAGCGCTCTTTCGCCCTGCCCTTGTCCGTTCCGCCAGAGAAAGTAAAAACGGCGTTAGAGACTGGCGCTTGCGCCAAAGGCGACTGAAAACCCAGTGGGTCGATGCCCGCAGGGTCGGCGATAACGGGGGCACCCGGGACGGGCGCCTCGAGCTTTTTCAATAAGGTTTTGACAGCCCCTTCACAGCCGTCTTCGCGGCCCTGAACCAGCATGACTATCGCTTGCTCGGGGGTTGGCGCTTCAATGTCCCAACGAAGCATACGCCGGTCAAAAGAGTCAAACACTTTGCGGCTTTGGACACTGGTCCCCAGCAACAGCACGATACGAATATTGGCACCCGGGAAGTTCTGCACCAGTCGCGCCAGCAGCTTGACTTCGTGGTCGGCCAGAGCGCCTGCGTCATGCACGATCCAGATCCGTGCCGGCGACTCAAGCCCCGGCAACTTCATGGCTTGCTGAACAGACTGTTCAGCAAGCACATCATTGAAACGGGTCAGCATGGCCGCGGTATCCGCCGGAAAATAAACCTCCAGCGGGCTCAATGGCGAGCTTTCCCGCAAGCGTGCGATCAGCAGCCGGCTGTAATGATCCAGCGCGGCCTCGCGGTTGCTTGACAGTGCCAGGCTGCGGCCGTCACGTAGCAAGCCGGCAACGCAGCCCTCCAGACGAAAACGATCTGCCGCCCGGAAAAAAATAGACGCCAGTCCAAGGTCACCGGCGTTCATGCCAGCCGTTAATTCACTCATGCTTTAGGCCCCACTGGATTTTCAAGTTCACCCTTGGCATTGAAGCGCATGGACGGCGGAATTTTGGGTTGCGGTCTGGCCATCGGCTCAACGCCGGGGCGAACTTGCGCCAGACTGAAGACATAGGCGATGACGGGCGCGACCGCATGGTAAAGCGCCTCGGGAATCGACTTGTCGACATCCGTGGTGAAGTACAAGGCACGCGCCAGTTGCGGCGAGGCAAACATCTCGACGCCATGTTTTTTAGCTTCTTCCCGAATCAGGGCGGCCATGTGGTCGGCGCCTTTGGCCAGCAAAATCGGCGCCCCATCAGCGGTTGGGTCGTAAGACAGCGCAATGGCAAAGTGCTCGGGGTTGGTGATGACCACGTCAGCATCTTTGACTTTTTGCATCATCCGGTTGTTGGCCATCTCGCGCTGACGGCGCCGGATTTGTTGCTTGACTTCAGGACGTCCTTCCATGTCCTTCATCTCGTCTTTGATCTCTTGCTTGGTCATGCGCAAGCGCTTGATGTACGACCATTTTTGATAAGGCGCGTCAATCAGCGCGATCAACACCAGACTGAGCGTGAGCCACAGGGCGGCTTGCGTGATCAAAGCGCCGGCACCGGCCAGCGCCGGTTGCAGCGACATGCTGCCAAGGTGAATCAGCTCCGTCATGTGGCGCTCCACAAGCACCCACAACACACCCGCGACCAAGGTGAATTTGCCCAGGGACTTGAGCAGTTCCACCGCAGCTCGGGATCCGAACATGCGCTTGAAACCTTCAGCGGGACTGAGTTTGGAAAACTGGGGCGCGACACTCTGCATCGAAAAGTGATAGCCACCGGTGACCCCCGAGGCCAGAATCGCCACCACCGCCGTCACCGCCATCAAAGGCAGCACCAGCAACAAGGCGTCCAGCAACTGACTGGCAAAAGTGGCCGGCAACAAACTCGGCGTGTCCAAGGTCTTGCGGTCAAAGGTGAAACTCTTGACCAGCATGTCTGACAAGCGCGAGGCCCAGACGCCGCCCACCATCAGGATCGTCAGCACCGCCGCGATCATCACGGCAGCGGCCGGCAACTCGGTAGAACGGGCGACCTGACCTTCGTCACGCGCGCGTTTGAGCCGCCGCGCTGTGGGTTCTTCGGTGGGTTCTGAACCGCTATCGGACATGTCGATCGAGATCCATCAAGTTAAAAATCAAGGCCATCACGGCAGCCCCACCATCACGCGAATTTGCGTCAGCCCTTGCAACCAGAGCCACTGAATGCGCCCGGCAATGCTGGACAAAGACACCATCAAGACAAAAAATCCGGCGACGATGGTGGCCGGCAGGCCGACCGAAAAAATATTCAAACTCGGCGCAGCACGTGTCACCACGCCCAAGCCAATGCTGATGAACAGCAGCGTCACCATCACCGGCAAGGCCGTCAGCACCGCGCCTAGAAATATCATGGAACTCCAGCTCACCAACTGCCCGTAGGCGACCTGGTCCATCAAGGAGCGACCGACCGGCAA
>Ga0075464_10000171_pt1 | contig 27283 bp, 26 predicted proteins | sample DEB19_08_DNA_5_FD_75068 | JGI IMG/M metagenome (GOLD analysis project Ga0075464, IMG submission 75068) | Aqueous microbial communities from the Delaware River and Bay under freshwater to marine salinity gradient to study organic matter... | ecosystem: Environmental > Aquatic > Marine > Coastal ...
ATGTCGTGAGGTTTAGAATAACTAATTAACTTAACTTTCATAATAATAATATAATAAGTATGTTATTTTTATATTATTATTAAAATATATTATCTTTTACCTTTTCTAGTTTTTCTAGTTTTTTACTTCTTTCTTCATCTTAGGATATAATTTATTCATATATAAATAATATTTTTATTATTTTATTATTTTGTTATTTTGTTATTTTGTTAAATAATATTAAATAGTATTAAACAATATTTTATTATTTTAATTTCTTTTTATAAATCATATGGATAGTTCAGATGATTCAAAAAAAAACTTTTTTAAGCACGTTTTTAATTTTGACGACGATTCAAAATCTGATATGCTAAATATAATTCAATATTCATTAATTGCTATTATTCCTGTTATTGTTTTAAATAAATCAATGCAAAAATATGTTCCAGAAGCTGATGAGCAAAAAGGTAATTTAGAAATTTTAGCAGAAATTGTTCTTCAAGTAATTATAATGTTTATTGGATTATTAACAATACACCGTATGATTACATTTGTTCCAACATACAGTGGACTTGATTATCCAGAATTTAGCATTATTTTCATTATTTTAGCTGTTTTAATGATTACTCTTAGTTTACAAACAAAATTAGGTGAAAAAGTCAGTGTTTTAACAGAGCGTTTAACTGAATTATGGGAAGGAAAAAGTGATAATAAAAAGAAAAAAGGTAATGTAAAAGTTTCTCAACCAATTTCTCAAAATGGGCAACCAACAAATCAAGCAGTAATGAATCAAGCAATGTACAATGATGGAACTTCAATAAATTCACTACCTACCAATGATATGTCTTCTTCTGCCCAACAAATGCCTAATTATAACACAATGCATCGTCAAGATACAACCCCAATGGTTGGAGCAGCAAGTCCTGGAGACCAGCAAGAAGGATTTCAATTACCTGTAGCGGCAAATGAAATGGGAGGTGGATTTAGCAGCTGGTAATTATCCACCTTTTCTTTACTTTGTTGTAAAGGTGGAGCCAAATATTAAATAAATACTTTAACTCCATTTTTACAACGAAGTAAAGAAAAAAATGGATATAAAAGAATATGATAATATAATTATATAATATCATATGGATGTTAATAAATTATTACAAGCATTAGATGATGAATCAAACGAAAATTTGTTTAATTTAACATCAAAAAAAATATTAGAAATGAATTTACAAATTTTAAAAGAATTAGAATTAAATAGAGATGAAACACTAGAACTGTTAAAAAAATTAAAAGGCTACAAATATGTAGATGAAATGAGTGATTTAAAATATGGAACATACATAAGATGGATTCCAATAAGTAATCCTGAAAATATTGAATTAGCAAAAGGTGCTATATTTTGTGAAATTAAAATAACAGATAATGGTGTTTTTATTGTATATAAAAATTTTGGTTATAATACTAAATATTTTCAAATAAAAATGGATGAATGTTTAGTTTTTCAAAAACTAACAAGTCAAGAACGAGTTCTTTTAAGCGCATTAGACCATTTATCAAAATAATTTTTATTTTTTGGCTGATATTAATACTCCAGCTAAAATAACTACTCCAGCTATACCGGCAAAATAATATTTATTATTGTTACTTTTACCTTCTTCTGAATTCATATCTAAATTTAATTGACCTGTTGAGCTAAATAAATCAGGAAATCCTTCAACAGCACCTCCAAATTTTTTTTTAATAGATTTATTTTTATTTTTATTTTTATTTTTATTTTTATTGTGTGAACGAGATTTCATTTGTATAATATATGTATTTATTTTATTAATAAAAATTTAAAAATTAAGTATATTTTTTAAATAATCAATAATAATTTTATTAACAGATGTTGTAGATGAAAGAACAAAAAAACCTGCGCTAAATGCGATTTGTTTATCTAAACTAGTAAATCTAAGCTTTCTAAAAGGATTAAAACGCCATAATAAAAATAATGAAACATAGATTTTAATATAATAATCTAATAAAGATAAATATTTTGGTGCTGTTGTTGATAATCCCAAAGCAACAACAAAATATAATATATACATAATTACAAACGTAAGATTAAACATGTCTTCTTGAAATTTATGTAATTTATGTGAAAACATTATATACTATTAAAATAAAACATTTTAATTTCTGTTAGTGCTTTTTTTTAAGTTACACTATAAAATATTATTATCATAATTTTTTAAGGTTCTAGCACTTGGGTCTGTTGCTGTTGTATATTTAGGCATCCACAAATAAGGAAGTATCTCTGACATTTCTGGATAATATTTATCAAAAATATTTCTATAATATATTTTTTCAGTTTCAATAGTTGCTGGTAAATTTAACTCAATTGATATAAATTCTTGTAAAATTTGAAAAAGAGAACGTCCATGACCTGTAACACCATCACTAAATGCTTCTTTTTTTCTCCATAATATTTCATCAGGTAAAATTTGTTTACCTAATGTAGTTTCAAAAATAGGAAAACTAAAGCTTTTTCTAATTAAATATTTTTCACAATGTGAAAAATTATTGTAATTTCTAGCATATGGAGGAATAGATAAATAATAATTTACAAAATTTCTATCTAAAAATGGAGTTCTTGGTTCAAGACCGTGTGAAGATATAGATTTATCAGACCTTAATACATCAAATAAATGAATATCTTTTAGTAATCTTCTAGTTTCTTTATCAAATTCTATTGAATCAGGACAGGATTTCATATAAAGATATCCGCCACATAATTCATCTGCTCCATCCCCATTAAATATAACCTTAGCATTGCTATTTTTCGAAATATATTTTCCCAATAAATAATTTCCAATACTAGCTCTAACAGTTGTAGTATCATAACTTTCAATTGCGTATATAACTTCAGGTATAGCATCAAACATTTCTTTTTCAGTAACAATAATTTCAGTATGATTTGTATTTAAATAATTAGCAACAATGCGTGCATATTTAAGGTCTTCAGAACCAGCTAATCCAATACTATACGTTTCAAGTTTTTTATCAATAAATTTTGATTGATAAAATTCATTAACAAGTGCAGTAATAAGACTGCTATCAAGGCCTCCAGAAAGTAAGCACGCAATAGGTCTTTCAGTTGTTAAACATCTTTTTTCAATTGATTTAGTTAGGTTAATAATAATATTTTCAAAATAATTAGACCAATCAAATTTATTACTTGGACTCGAAAAAGTGGGTAAAACATAAGGAATGTTTTGTTTAGTATGAACCCAAATAGAATTAATATTATAAAAAATACTATATGTTCCTGGTGTGAATTGTTTAGTTGAATAAGAAGGACAAATTTTATTAAAATCAATTAAACATTTTAACTCTGATGCTAGACCAATTAAACAACTTACATTTTTTTGGTAATTTGTTGGAGATAAATAGTATAGAGGTCTAACACCATATGGGTCTCTCGCAGCATAAATAGTTTCATTTTTTGTATCATATAAAATAAAAGCAAATACACCATCAAGCATTAACAGCGTTTGTTCAATACCATAACGCTTGTAAAGATGAATAATTATTTCACAATCAGAACTAGTTTCAGGAGTAATTTCCATTAATTCATATAAATATTTGTAATTGTATATTTCACCATTACAAATTAAAATTATATCATTAATAATAAAGGGTTGATTAGATATATCATTTAAACCATTAATAGCAAGTCTATGAAATCCAAAATAATTATTATTATAATTTAGTAAATTAGAATACTCTGGGCCTCTGTTTTTTCCTTTTTCAAATTGAGTATTAATAAAATCATCAGGTATAGTATTATTAAGAATAGAAAAAATACCGCACATTATATATTTATATAAATATATACAAATCTTTATATAGTTTATAATTAAAATAAAAATATTATATATCTATATTAATGTTAACAAATAATCAAGATGTCAGTTGTGTATCAAAAATACATGAACAAACAAATACTAGAATATATGATAGAAATATCCCATCACAAATGCTTCAACCATATTTAGATGTTAGGCCTGTATTGACAAAATACTCGTATTTTCCAATTGTTGACCCAAGAAAAGAATTGAATGTAAAAATGGAACAAATGCCAACATATAATTCACATGCGGTTTTTAATCCTGGAAATACAAAATCTCCATGGTCAGGATTTGCTTCAAATGTAAATTTAGAATCTGAATTAAGAAATCAAATTTTTGCTTTACAAAAGTGTAATCAAGCTGCTTATGTGCCAAGCAGTAATAGTGATTTATATAAATATTCATACACACCAAATAAAGCAAATCAATCACAAACACATTCATTATTATTTCAAAAAGAAAATTTTTGTGATTTTAATCCAAATCCGGATAATAAAGTAGTTGGAGGAGGAATTTTTTATAATTCAACAAGAACGCAAGTTAAAGAAATAGGAGACAAAGATGTTAAGAAATTTTAAAGATATATTATATTATTATTTTCTTTTAAATAGTATAATGTTAGAATCAGAGTTAGAGCCAGAACTAGAATCAGAATTAGAACTAGAATCAGAATTAGAATCAGACGCATTTTTAAATCAAGTTTCTTTAGATTACTTGATTAATAGAAAACAATATAAAATTCATTTAACGAACACAATAAATAAAAAGATAAATAAAAAAGATAAAAAGTTTTATAGAAGAAGAATACAAAGTTTAACAAAAGAATTATTATCTAAGGAAGAAGAAGAAATAGTTATATCTTCTGATATAAAATATGCTTTTGATAATTTTATAAAAACTTGTATACATTATTTTAAAATGTTAGATAAAAATGATATAATACAAGAAGATTACAATGAATTCGATTGTGAAATTAAGGAAAATGTTGAAATAAGTGAGTCTTCTCAATTTTTAAAAGAAGAAAATGAAAAACTTTTAATGCGTTCAGTAAAAATGACAAATCATTCTTTAGATAATTTTATAAAAATAAAAATGACAAAAAGTCCAGAAGAATTAATAATTCCTCAGCAAAAAGAAATAAATTTAAAAGACCCTGTTTTAAAAAATAAAGGTGTTATTAAAAAGAAAAATATCATTAATAATTATGGCGAGGACACACAAAAAGAGACAAATGATATTTGTGAAATCCAAAAGGATGAAAAATAATCAAAAAACTAAAAGGAATATCAATAATAGTTTTAAATATAATAATAGAAATAATAAAACTAAAAAACACGATTATAAAAAATTTAATTTTAAAAAATTGAGATGTAGCCCAAAAGAAAAAAATAAATTTAATAGTTTTACTTGTTATACAAATGAATCATTATATAAATTAAGAGACCAATGGAATAAAAAACATCCTGATAAATTAATAAAAACAAATGACTCAAAAGAAATTCATTCTAAGTTAACATTTTATTTAAGTAGTGTATGTAAAACAGAATCGTGTTGGTTAAAACAAGATAAAGATTTTGGAAAAATTAGTGAAGATATTATAGATTCATTTGCTCCAGTATCGCCAGATGAATGGAAAAAAAATCCTAATGAATGGTTATCTAGTGTAGATATAGATAAGGTTATGGGTCAGTATGAAAAAGCTTACAAGTGTTTTGAATTTATAGGTCCATCACCAATAGATTTTGATAAAAAATTATCGTATGGCGAGTGCGTGTGGAATGAGCTGTGTAATTTTAGCTTAGCAAATCAAATTAAAAAGGGAAAAAATAAAATAGGTATAATTTTTAATACAGACCCTCATAATAAATCGGGTGCGCACTGGATAAGTTTATTTATTAATATAAAAAAGAAAATAATATGTTTTTTTGATAGTGTAGGTACAAAAATAACCCCAGAAATAATGAAATTAGTAAATAGAATAATAGACCAAGGGCATAAATTAAATCCAAAAATTAATTTTAAATTTGAAGATAGTGATGGTGTAGAACACCAATATGAAAATACTGAATGTGGAATATATAGTTTATTTTTTATTATTCATATGTTACAAGATAAAACATCAGATAATTTTTATAAAAATCATATTGTAAAAGATGACCAAATTCAAAATTATAGAAAAATATATTTTAATGAAGAATTATAAATCCACCTTTAGAAAAGGTGGAGCCAAATAAATAATATAATTTTCAAATGTATTTTCTAAGAATGTATGTTGAAATACTTAAACCAATAAGATTTATGTTTATATGATATATTTTATTATTAAAATATATATTCACATTATTATAGTTATTAAAAAACCCCCAAAATGTAATTACACTTATAATATCAAAAGTCACTACTTTTATCAATGTGTTTGTATCTGACATTTAATTATTATATAACATTTGGTTTTAAGTTAATTTATACAAGTGTAAAAAATATAAATAACATAATTAAAATATAAATAGTATTTGACATATAGTATATAGCTGTATGTCAACAAATGATTTTTTAACAAAACAAAATGTAGATTTACTTTGGGAAGTAATAATAGATGATGATTTATTTAAAAATCAACCAAGGGAATTAATAAATCAAATTAGAAATATGTTTACACAAAAAATAAGAGGATTTAATGAGACTGAAAAAGGTAATTCAAATAATTTAATGAATATTAATAAAAGATTTATAGGTTTAATGTTAAATCAATCATATAGTATTATTAACACAAATAAAAATCCAATACCTCCACAGAAAACAAGAGATTTAATTACATCAGCTGATTTACAAACAGAGAGAATATCTCAATTTGAGAAAGATTTATCTCAAAAACAAACAGAGTTTACAAATGCGATGAGTTTGCCCGTTCCTCCAGTTCCAAAATTTAGTGATAATAATTTAGATGAGCCTATAGGTGAAATGGAATTAGCAATAAAAAAAGCATTAGAACAAAGAAATTATGATATAGAACAAGTAAGTAAAAATTTAAATAAATCAAATGCTGATTCATGGTTAAAATCTCAAGAAACATCAGTTAAAAGTGAAAAAATAATACCATTAAAGAATCAAAAATCAGATTACATTAAAGATTCTTATGTTCAAAATTATTTAAAAACTATAAAAATAGATAATGAAAATATTGAAAATACTGTTATTAAAAAAGATATTATTGATTTGAGTAAACAAAAACATATTTCATGGGAAGATGAAAATATAAGTTTACGAATTGTTGAAGATGAACAAAATGAAGAAGATGAAATAATTGATAATAATATATTTAAAAAATTAAAAAAAATCACTCCAGAAATAGATGACCCGTCAAATATTAATAATAGAATGAATATTTTAGAAGATAAATTAAATGGATTAAATAACAAGATTGACTTGATATTAAAAATATTATCTGAAAAATAATTTATTTTTACTATTTAAAAATTATACACCATTTTATATTTAATTCAACTGATAATTTAGTTAAAATAAAATAAAAAGCACAAATATTAATAAAAATAAGTAATGAATAATAATTAAATAAACATAATTTGTTATAAATAATTATTATATAACTATAATTATCCCTTAATATGTTATATAATAATAGTAACAAACAAATATACAAGCTATTAAAATTAAATTTTTGCGTAAATTCTGGCATTATAATAATTATAAATTATCATAATTATTATGAAAATAAATCAATTTTATTCTTATTCTTATATTATTTTTGTTGAACCTTTAAAAGGTTGATTACACAGGTTTAAATACTCTTTTACCATCAACAGTTTCAAGTGTTGCTATTAGAAGTGGTTCAATACTTGGGTTTTTAAGAGCCGCAGTAAAACTATCTTTATCATAAAGATTTAATAGATTCTCATTAATTCGTTTATAAACATATTCAACCCCGCCCACAGTAATAGGCTTACCTTTCCACGTTATCTTTTGTGTTTGATTAAGTTTATAGCTGTTATCGTCCCCTTCTTTAGTATAATCAGGAAAATATGAAAATTTATTAATATTAGGTTCGCCAAAGTTAACACATTTTCCATTAGAATAAAGCTGGCAATCAAATGATGATTCTTTAATTGATTCAGTTAGTTGTCTAGTAAGATTACCTTTAATTTCAGAAATCTCAAATAATAATTGGTCACTAGTAACTGGTAGTTTATCAATTTTACTTAAATCATGTTTTTTAAGTTCAACCGCATTATCAGATTCAAGTTGTTCAGCAGAAAATATCATTAAATAAACAAATACTTCAACTGTTTGTAAAGCTGGTGGTAGACTTTTATGACTACAAATACGTCTAGCACGTCCAATAACTTGTTCACTACGTACTGGATGCCAGTATGGTTCCATAATATGAACAAATCGCGTATTACGTAAATTGATTCCTTCAGAACCTGAAGATGTAATCATTAAAACTTTGATAATTTCTCCTGTGTTATTATTATTAGATTTTAATCTTAGTTGCTCAGAAATATTTGTGGGAACAAAATCCCAATCTCCGTTATAAATATTTCTAATTATTTCCCTTTCTTCGTGTGTTTCAGTACCAGTATATAAAGCATAAGTAGGTTTACCAGCATCAGCTTCACTAATATCAATATCCCAAGAATTAGCACTTGTTTTTGTTAGTTTAAATCTGGCGAATCCATTTTTTTCCAAAACTAAACTAAAAATCCCTATTCCTTCAATAGTTCTAAATTGACTATAGACTAAATGTAATCCAATATTTTTAGGGTCACTGATATTCTCAAGCATGTGTAAAAATTTGGGGCTAAATTTTTCAAGTGCTTCTGGAGTTAAAAAGTCATTAGACTTTTCTTCAATATTTTTAATAGCATTATCAATACGTTGTTTGTATGCGAGTCCTCCTAAATTATTTAAAATTTCATCAGCTTCAACCTCACCTTCATTTTCGCCATCAATATCAATTCTATCTGCTAATTGTTGTGCTTGAACTAAAGCATCCCCAATGTCAGTTTCTTCTTCTGTTTCTTTAACTGCCGCAGAAGCAGCCCTATCTTTAATTGGAACAGGTCTATCTGGCATAACATAGTTACAATATAAACGTGAAAATATACGGTATGTTGAGGTAGACTCCTTAAATAATGCTCCAACGCTTTGTGAGCTTTTAGTTGGTTTTTCAGTTTTTCTCTCTTTAACACGAGCAGCCTCATATATTTTAAATTGAAAATCGCTCATAGGAATTCTAATAATATGATAATCTAAGCCAAGTGTTCTAGTAAATCTAGGAAGTAAACTTTCTTGAGCACTTCTAAAATAAGATGATAATCCTAAAATACGTCTATTTAAAGCAGGAACATTTTTTATTTTTTTTGTAGTATTATCAATATATTGACCTTCAAATAAATCTAGTGTGTCAGGTAATGCTTTTTTGTTATTAATTTTAATTCCAGCTACTAAAACATCAATATTATTTCTTTTTAATATTCCAATAATTCTTTTTTCAAATTCAGTATCACTATCAAAAGAACCGACGTCTACATCTAAAATACCTTTTGAAACTTCCTTAGCATTAGTAACTCCTTTGTAACCTTCATCTTTTTTAATCTTATTTTTAAATCCAAATGGATTTCTAGTAATTGTTAAAAATTTAAGATTTTGGTCATAATCAATATAATCGAGTGATTTTTCACCTTTTAACATTTCTATCAAAGAATCTCTATCAAAGGCTGTTGCGGTAGTATCACTAATTGGAAATTCCCATGTTTTAATGTATCCTCTTAAAATATTAAAAAGTATGGCAAATTCATTTGGATAGTTAATTACTGGTGTACCTGTAAGTAAAACAATTTTGGCATCCTTAGCACTTAATAAGTATTCATATAATTTTGAAGATAAAAATTTTGGTAAATACTCTTTCTCGCCTACTCTTGATTCAAGCACTGGGGTTGTTTGTAATCTAGTTATAATTATACCAATTGGCCCTTGAGTATCAGTAATTTGGCGTATGCTTTTTGAGTCATCAATTTTTTTAATACCTTTTAAAAATATATTTAAATTAACATCAAGAATATTTCTTTCATTGTCATTTATTTCACGATTAACTTTTACATTTAATAATAATTCATTTAAATCTTCATTTAATTCCTCCATTTTTTTCTTGCTTAATCCAGCAATAGAACTTATTTTTTCTAATAAATCAGAAAGTTTTTTAGCTAAATCGCGTGCTGACCGTTCTTGGTCGCCTCTTTTAATTTCATTAACAAGAGGTTCTTTTTTAATTTTATTAACTATTCTACTAACTAAATTATGAGCTTCATCAATTATTACAACTGAATTATCAAATAAGTTACGTGTAAAGCCTGATGTCAATTCTTCTAGTCTTTTAGCTCTTAACCCGTTGTAATTTATAAACATATATTTTGATTCTATCATTACGTCAAGTTGGTCATCAAGTGATGTTTTTTGATTAGCTGTGAGACCTGCGTAATTTGATGGTTTAGTAATATTAACAAACCAAGCGCCTTTTTTCTTGTTAATATATTCCATAGGCAAATTTAAAATAGACGATAAAATTCGAGCTATTTCATTATTTGATTCAGATGATATAAATTCCCAAAATTGGTCTTTTTTATACATAAGGTCACCACACTTTTTAAGCTCTTCCATGTAATTGCGGCGCAGTGATTTTGGAGTCATAATAATAATTTTCTTTGGACCTTTCATACCCTCGGCAATAGCAATTGAAGAACATGTTTTTCCTGAACCAAGACCATGATACAATAATAATCCTCTATAAGGTGTATAAAGATTCATATAATCTCTAACAATTTCTTGATGAATTAAGAGTGACATGTTGCCGCTAGTGTTTCCAATTGTATCACAAGATATATTTTGAGCATTGCGTTTTAATTCTTCTTTATAAGGAGCAAATAATGAATTAATAAAATTAACAAATTTCTCTCTATTATTCATATAGTAACTGCTAGCAATAATCTTAAAGGGTCTTTCTCTAATAGGTAATCGTTGATTAATTGGTGTATCTCCAATTTGAACAAATGTTTCTGGACCTAAAATAGCAATACCTTTTTCAACTGGTTTTGTTTTTCTTTGAGTTTTACCAGGAAGTACAATTTTGATTGGTCCTTGTTCTTCACCTTCATCTTCTTCAATAACCAATTTGCCTTTTTTACCTATAGCTTTCTTTATTATAGGTTCAACTGGAGCTACAATAACTTCTTCCTCACGAACACTTGTTGGTTTAATTTTAACTTTTGTTAAATTCGCTTCAATTAATCGGTTCATAAAAGTTTCTATATCAAATTCATTCTCTCTTTCATCTAAGAAATTACCTTTAATTAAAACATTAACTTGCGAATGCTCGTTAACTATAGGTTTAATTTTTAAATTACTTATTAATGGTTCTAAAGGATTCATAATATATATATATAAATTCAATATATAATTTTTTCTATTTTTATGTATTGAATCATTTATAAATCTATTTGACTATTAGCATTAATAAATTTTAAAGCCTCATTACAAGCTATTTGTTCAGCTTTTCGTTTAATTTTGTGTTGTCCTTCACCCATAAATAAAAATATTTTATCATTTTGAGAAATATAATCTTGTACAGCTTGAAATGTTTTAAATTTTGAAATATTTGTTGAATCTGAATGTCTAAGATTGAATATTTGTTGACCTAAGCATAAATATACACCCATTTTATATCCTAGTTCAAGGTCATGTTCAATTTCTACGTAGTGTGGAGTAACCTTAAATTCTTTTTGAATCTTAACTTGTAGTATATTTTTGTAATTATCATCATTTTGAATAAGAGCAATCCAATCAATATGTGCTTCAAATATATTTTCGATAAATTTTTGAGCCATTTGAAATCCAGGACCAGTTACAAACATACTTTGAAACCAGCCTTCTTCATCCTTAACAACAATTTTATTAAAATCTAAAAATAAAGCTCCTAAAAAAGCTTCAAACAAACATCCAAGTTTCTTCAAATTGGTTCTAATCTTTTTTTCCTCGGCGTGTTTAGAGAGAATAAGCCATTTATGTAATCCCATTTCAAGCGCAATCTTTCCAATAGCTTCGTTTTTAACAATAGCAATTTTCTTTTCAGTCATAAATCCCTCATTTTCTTTAGGAAATCTTCGATATAAATAATATTTAGTAATTAGTTCTAAAACGCCGTCACCCAAAAATTCTAGACTTTCATTGTGTTTGCTGCTTAAAGGCATACAATCAGGAGGTCTTTCTACAATAGTAATATTTTGTTGTATATTTTCTAAATGTGGTCTTTTTGTGTAAGACCTATGTACAAAAGCGCGCTTGTAAAGAGCGATATTATTTACAACTGAAGGAACGCCGTATTTAGTGAGAATTGATTGAACTTGGCTCAATGAAATCTCAGTATTTAGAGGATTGTAAGGGTTGAATATAAGACCTTCATCTGTCTTCAAAATATCATCATCGTGTGAAATCTGCTTATCTGTCATCGTATAACATACTATAGAGAGAAAACTTTATATTGTTTTTGTTATATTTACATATAAAGATATTATACTTGTTTATAGTATAAATGCAAATTTTTGTTAAAACACTAACGGGTAAAACTATTACTTTAGAAGTTGAATCATCAGATAGCATTGAAAATGTTAAGCAAAAAATACAAGAAAAAGAAGGCATTCCTCCAGAACAACAACGATTAATTTTTGCTGGAAAACAGTTAGAAGATGGTCGCACATTATCAGATTATAACATACAAAAGGAAAGCACACTACATTTAGTGCTTTAAGAATATATTATATAAAAAACTACTTAAAAAGCTGTCTTCCCTATATCATATATACCATAATATATGGAAGAAGAACTTTGGAAACCTATTGAAAGTTTTGAAAATTATGAGGTTAGCACTTTAGGAAGAGTAAAAAATACGAAAACTGATAGAATGATGAAATTAAATAGTAAAGGTGGTTATTTATGTATTTCGTTAGTAAATACTTTTAGACAAAAAACATTTAAAGTACATAGATTAGTTGCCTTAGCATTTATTCCAAATACTGAAAATAAAACAGACGTTAATCATATGGATAAAAATAAACATAATAATAATATTTCTAATTTGGAATGGAATACTAGAGCAGAAAATAATCTTCATGGAAAATTAAATGTTATTATTACAACAAATAAAAATAAACCAATTAATAGAATCGATAAAAATACAAATGAAATATTAGAAAAATATAATTCTATTGAATTAGCAGCAGAATGGGTTTTAAGTTTAAGATTAACAAAAACCGCACATAATGGCAGAAATGCTATAGGTAATGTTATAACAGGATTATCAAACTCAGCTTATGGATTTAGTTGGGAATTAGAAAATACTAACCAAAGTTTAGAAAATGAAATTTGGAAACAAGTAATTATAGAAAATATTAATAATAATGAGAAACAATATTTTGTATCTAATTTAGGAAGATTTAAAAATAGTAGTGGAATAATTATGGATAATTATAAAGTTAATGAAAATGGATACATTAGAGTATTTATATATAATAAAACATATACGTTACATCGTTTAATAGCATTTGCTTTTTTAGAAAATTTAGAAAATAAAGAGCAAGTTAATCATATTGATGGTAATAAATTAAATAATTGTCTTAGTAATTTGGAATGGGTTACAAATCAAGAAAACCAATTACATAAGTTTAAGATTGGTTTAGGAAACAATTATACAAGGAGAATTACACAATATGATTTAGAAATGAATAAAATTCAAGATTTTAATTCAATAGTAGAAGCTAGTAAAACTTTAAATATAGGAAAATCTAATATAGGAGGTGTTTTAACAAATAATAGAAAAACTGCTGGTGGATTTATTTTTAAGTATTTAGAACAAAGTAATTAAAATTTAATAAAATAAAAATATTTTTGTAGTATATAAAATGGGTGTTTTAATGAACGCTGGCAAGGCTGCTCGACATCAGACTTCAATTGTTAATAGACCTAATTGTGGTGGAACAGCAAAAAAAGCAGGAATCGCACCACGAGTGGGATGGTATTTAACAAGTAATGTTAATTTAGTGGGAGCTCCTCAATCACTCCCCAGATTCTGTATTCCTAACAGAACAATTCAAACTCAATCTTACGGATACAGAGCTACTCATGGTGGTAACATGGGTTAAAGTTAAAAATGAACTTTATAATAAATATATACACATAATTGATTTATATATTTAGTAAAAATTATTAAGCTATTAACAAATTATATTCTTCTACGAGTTTTAGAGTTATAATTATATAATTTACCCCCTTTAATATTTTTCTTAGTTTTTGTTTGTGCTTTTTCTTCTTTTTTGCGTTGTTTTTCTATTTCCTTTTCCCGTTCTTTTGCTTCCTTTTCACGTTGTTTTTCCATTTCTTTTTCTTTCTTTTTAGCTTCTATTGCTGATTCTTTAACTTGTTTTTCGCGCTGTTTATGTAATTCTTTTTCCATTTTTTTTGCTTCTATATCAAGTTCTTTTTCTTGTTTTTTAACAGCTATTTCAGCCTCTTTAGCTTCTTTTTCACGTTTTTTTTCCATTTCTTTTTCTTTCTTTTGAGATTCAGCTTCTATTTTTTTGAACTCAGCTTCACGAGCTTTTTGTAATTTAGCAAACTCTTTGTCTTCTTTAGTTTTTTGTTTTGCCATATTCTTCATTGTTTTTGCGTGTTGTTTAGCTAATTTAGAATCTTCTTTTTGTAATTTTTTTTGTTCGCGGTCCATTTTTTTCATAGTACGTGCTTGTTTCTTATCTTCCTTTTCTTTTAATTTCATTTCAATTTGTTCAACAGCACCTTGAATATCATCTTTTATTTTGCGCTCCAAGTCTTTATCCTCAAATTCAGGTTCATAAATTTTTAATTTTTTTAATTTTTGAACTATTCTTTTTTGGCTACTTTGGCTTGCTTTTATATTTTTTTTTGTTTTTTTAATATTTTTTTTTACAAGTTTAGTAAATTTTTTCATTTGTAATTTTAGTGTTTTACTTGTTGACTTTAATTTTTTCTTATTTTCGTTAATTATTTTTTTCAATACTTTTTTTGTTTCTTTATTTTTTTCTTTTTTGATAATAAGTAAATTTTCATTAATGCGTTGCTTATAATTATCGATTTTATTTTTTAATTGACTAATATGAGGGTTATTTGAAACAGCGCTATTTATTAAATTTGTATCGGTTGTAATAGATTTACCACATTTACTTAAACGACCATAAACAGATTCAATTTTACTCATTGGAACTTTATTGTGTTTTGAACGAAACATCAACGGCGATGACTCTTCATTTAGTGTAGCATTATTAATATCAGATTTCTTTAATTCTTTAAAATCGTTAGCAAATAATTTATAATTTGATAATTCTTGTTTAAATTCAGTTTTTTTTTCTTTTAATTTGACGGTTCCATCTTTTTTATAAGTGTTTACAATTTTTTTACACGCATTTCTTGCCTTAGGATATTCATAAGTGTTACAAATATTTTTTAATGTAATATAACCATCTGGAGTTTTAGCTTTAAGTATCGGATTTGATTTAAGAGTTTTTAATTTATCATTAATTTCTTTAGACATACCAGAATACAACTTACGAGTAAGTTTTTTATTATAATTCAATATTTCCTTATCATAAACATTTGTGTGTATTATAGATACAACTGGTTGAGAAAACTGACGAGCATCTTTTTCACGATTTAAATAACTAATGTGACCTGCGATTTCATTTCTAAATTTATCTAATTTATCAGGTCTAAAAAACCCATTATCATTCAAATATTCTTCTGAGAACATATCAAAATTTGCTGGCATTTGTTCATTAGGCATTTTAAATAAATTTATTAACTTTATTAATTCCATTGGGTCTGTTTGAATAGGTGTAGCTGTCATTAATAATAATTTAACCGATTCTGAACCTGACATAATATAAGAATTCATTAATGAAGCATGAAGAGAAACCATATCAGGAGTTTCAATAGAAGATAAATCTCCACCACCATATAATTTGTGTGCTTCATCAATAATTAGTAATGTTTTACGTAATGGATCATCTTTTCCATTTATTTTAACCATTGTTTCGTAAATTTGATTTTTTTTAGACACAAGATTACTGAATTGCTTATATGACATAGGACGAACTCTCCAGGATTTAGAAAGAAGTTTCATTCGGTCAGTATTGTTTGAAGGAATAACAATTCCTTGATTCTCAATTTTAAGTTTTATAATTTCGTGACATACTTGGTCAAACATATTTTTCCAAATATCATTTTTAAGTGTTGTTCGTGTTACCCAAAGAATAGTATAACCTTGCTTTTCAAACGAAGAAGTTGCTGTTGCAATTGCCGTACAAGTTTTTCCAGTACCCACACTATGCCATAACAACATACCTTTTAAAGGGTTTTGTGGTGTAAAAAAATTGCTAACAAATGCTTGAGTTGGTGTATAATTCATAATTGTTGCGCCACCTCTTTGGCTTCCTCCTTTTGAAACACAATTATTTTCCATTACAACTGGCTCCCAAGCATATTGAGAAAAATAATCGTTTACGTATTGGCGCATTTGAGAAGCTTTTAATGGTTTATCAACAGAAAATTCTAATGTAGATTCAGGTGAACTAGACTTAGACTTAGATAATGATTTTTCAAAAAATTCTTTATTTAATGAAGGAGTATTAGAATAAGAACTTATAACTTCAGATGCAGAAGAGCTTGGCTTTGAGGAACTTGATTTAGACCTAGAAGAAGAATTTGATTTAGACTTGGAAGAGGAACTAGAATTTGATTTAGACCTGGAAGATGAAGAAGAATTTGATTTAGACCTGGAAGATGAAGAGTTTGGCTTCGAGGAACTTGAATTTGAATTAGACCTAGAAGATGAAGAGTTTGGCTTCGAGGAACTAGATTTAGATTTAGATTTAGAAGAGCTATCGCCTCCACGTAATGATTCACCTTTTTCATCAAATGAAATTGAAAAAGAATGAATATTTTTATTCAACTCATAATCTACCGCATTTTGAATACATGTGGTTTCTAATTCATTTGTAAAATTTAATAATTTAACATTCATATTTTTAGCTTTGAAATACATTTCGATACCACTTGTCGCTCCTAGTGTTTTATTAAATGGTTCCTCCATTTTCAAATCATAAATATAAACATAAAGAGGCCAACCTTTTTGTGGGTGAAAATCAAGCCCTTTTTGTCCACAGGTGCGAGTTCCACGACCAATTACTTGCTTCTGGTCTGCCTGAGTTAATGTTGGTTCAAAAATATGGACGTATTTGATATCAAATAAATCAATTCCTTCTTTGTAACCACCATCCATGAGTATAATACGAATATTTTCACCATATACATTATCTGGTCTTTCATTAAATCGCGCCAAAATTGATTTTTTAGTAGATACACTAATTGGTTCATCATATACTGATTTAGAGCACAACATATAGAAATTATTATATTTTGATTTAGCTAATTCTGCGTTGGATAGCAACTCCATTTTAGTCCAGTGTTTGTTTCCAAACTTAGGATTAGCAGTGTATCCTAATTTCATTCCACTCGCAATTAAAGCACTTGCTAGAAATTTTACACCACCCATCGATGATTTTGAATCTGAAAAAATAAAATGTTTAAATTTCTTTCCATATTGAGCCATATCCTTGTCATCTAACTCTTGAATTTTATCTAATAAAGTAAGTGTTTTTGGTGATACTAGTTTTAATGTATCAATAAAATCATTATACATATCTTGGCTATGTAGTTTTTTCAAATATTCCTTAACTTTGGTAACAGTATTAAGCTTTTTTGCTTTACCCAATTTTACAGAAGGAAAATAATCTACAAAATCATAAAAAAATTTGTAGTCTTTTGGAAATGAAAAATTACTAAATTTTCGAATACAGTTTGGGTCATATTGAAGATATTTAGATGGTAGTGTATTTTCTAAATGCTTAGAATTATTAATACGTGTTTCTAACAAAACTTTAATTTTTTCTAAATTGCCCTTTAATAATTCAGGGTCCTCATTATCTATATCGAAATCATCATCTTCACTTTTTAATTTCATTTCTAATAATTTTGATGACATTAGCGGAGAACTAGGAATGGACTTAGAACTAGAACTTTCAATTATTAGTTTTCTTTTTGTTTTTGTTTTTTTCTTTTTTAAACTAGATTCAGACATATATACATTATATTTTTATAAAAATATATATTTTTAAAACAATTTAATAACAAATTATTAAACTGTTTATTAATGAAGATTAGAGTTGATAATCGTGAACAAGAATTATTAAAACATATTAGAGAACTTATTGTGAACATTCCTCTTTTTAAAGATTTAGAAGTAGAAGTTGAAAATTTGCCTTTAGGAGATATTATAATTTCAAATAATGTGGAAGATAAGTTGATTATAGAAAGGAAGAGCATAAATGATTTGGCTGCTAGTATCAAAGATGGTAGATATGAAGAGCAGTCTTATCGTTTAAATGGTTTGAATCATCCAAATCATAATATTATTTATTTAATTGAAGGTGATGTAAACCGTGTAAATCGATTTAAAGATAATAAAATGGAAAAACTTACTTTATATTCTTCCATTTTCTCTCTAAACTACTATAAAGGGTTCTCATTTATTAGAACATTTTCAATTGATGAGACAGCTATTTTTGTTTGTAACACTGCTAATAAATTAAAAAAAGGTGAATCAGAAAACAAACTACCATATTATCAAAATAATTTGAAAGTTGCTTTGGAAGAAAATATTTTAGAACAAGAACCAGAAAATAATTGTACTGATAAAGATTATGTTAGTGTAGTAAAAAAAATAAAAAAAGATAATATTACACCTAACAATATTGGTGAAATTATGCTCTGTCAAATTCCTGGAATAAGCTCAGTTACTGCTGCAGCAATAATGAGTAAATTCAACACATTTCCAAATCTAATAACACAAATTCAAGAAAATGAAAATTGTTTAAAGGACATTAGTTATACAAATTCAAAAAATCAAATAAGAAAAGTCAATAAAACTTGTTTAGTAAATATTGTAAAATTTCTATTAAATAAGTAATGTTACAAAATTATATATTTTAAAATATATATAATATAATGAATCAAGATTTTTTATACAATTTATTAATTTTTATAAGTATTTGTATTTTAACATATATTGTATTTAGAAGTGTAAACTTTAAAGAAGGTCTAGAAAATAATGAGTCTACTACTACTACTTCTACTTCAACAAGTGGTGTAGCAGGAGGAGCAGCTACATATGCTGCCAATATTAAAGAACAAGTAATTAAATTACAAGACACTACACTAATAAGTAAATATAGAGCCGAGTATGAAAATGTAGTAATAAACATGGATGATTTAGTAAATAATTTAATGTTACAAGTGACTTTAAATATTGACCAATCAAAACCAGAAGCTAGCTTAGCAAAATTAGCACAATTAAATCTATCCAAAGCAGCCTTAAACAGTGTTATGAAATTTATTGATAAATCATAAAACTATATAAAGACTATTATACACATAAATTTATTCATATGAATAGATTTATGTATTTAAGTAAACGCAATTTTAGTACGCAATGTATAAAATTATTATATCCAAAATGTATAAATTGTATTAATTATAAAAAAGAAGAACGAAGTTGTAAAAAGTTTGTAACATCAGAAAATTATATTGATTATAATTCAATTAATGAAGTAGCAGATAATGTCAGAAATGATAGTACAAAATGCGGTGAATCTGGTAAATTATTTGATATTGGAAAAGAACAGTTAGAAAAAGAAAATTCGCGATGTTTAAATACATTTTGTGGTTTTACTTTAACAACAGGATTTTTAGCTTTTGCAACTCATGAATTTATAGTAATTTTTATTCCTGCAACTATTAGTTTTTTTACCGGTGTGATTTATTTTGTTGATTATTATGAATGTAACAAAAAAATAAATGCCGAAAAAAAAAGAATTGAAGATTTGAATAAATATACAAGTGAAATAAAAAAATAATTTATACTCTAAGTTTAACTTCATTCCCAGCATAATATCCTTTGTCTACTAGTCCTTGTGTATAGTCAGCGCCACCCCAATTAGTGTCCATTGGATTAGGACTTGGTCCAGCATATAACATATTTTCATCTTGCACAGTATTTTGATTATTATTCATATTATCAAGTGGAGTTGTAGCTCCAACATAAAAATCAGATTCATCATAAGAAGGCATAGAATTTGTGTTGTAAGGTGGGTCATTTCTTGTAGCATCGACAAGCAATGTTGGATTTGGTGGAAGAGGATGACTAGGTGGAAGGCCGCCTTGTTGTTCAGATACACCAGGTCTAACTTTATAAACAGGATTACCTTGGGCATCATATGTTTGCTGTAAAAATAATACAGGACATCTAATTCCTTGACTGTGTTGCCAATCTAAAAATTCTGTATAATCTTCTAAATTTTCAAATTCGATAGGGTTAACACCTGGAACTTTTGCAACTTTTGAATTGTGTAAATAAAATCTAGACCCTTTTTGTATTAATATATCAGGGCATCGTTTTTCGCTGTTATTATCTGTAAAACCTTCGCTATATTTTGTCCCGGTGTATTTTGCGTAAAAATATAGTCCAGCTAAAAATAATACTATCATTAAATATGTAAGTGTAGACATTTATATATTTAATAGTGATAAAATTGTGAAACATAATGTTTATTTATTTTCTACTGTTATTTTATAATGAAAATTTTACATATAGACCCAAAAACTAAAAATACAAATTTATTTAATGAATATGTTGAAAAAGGTAAACATATATTTGTTATTTTTTATTTAGAGGGTTGCGGTCCTTGTAATGCTACACGTCCAGAATGGAAAAAAATAGAAAATGCGTTAAAAAATAAATACGAAAAAAATGAAAATATAGTAATTGCTGATGTTGACCAAGAATTATTAAAAGAAATCAAATACTTAACTACACAGCCTAAAGGATTTCCCACAATAAGATATATTTCAAACAAAGGAAAAACATCAGAAGATTATGAAGACTGTCCTGATGTAAAAGATAAAAATAGAAAAATAGATTCATTTGTAGAGTGGATTGACTCAAAAATGTCTAAACAAAAAGGCGGAAAACGAAGAACAAAAAGTAGAAAAAGTAGAAAAAGAAAAAGTAGAAGAAATATAACAAAAAGAAATAGGAAATAAAATAAAATATTATATTAAATGTTAAATATAATAATTATATGTTTAATTGGAATTATTATAGGAATTATATCAGGAATAACAGGTATTCTGTTTAGTGGATTTGCTATAATATTATTTAAATATTTAGATGTAGGTGACTATAAAACAATCTTAGGAACTGTACTATACATAACACTTTTTCCATTAACAATAGGTTCAGTAGTTGAATTTTATAATGCCAAAAAAATTAATTTTTTTGTTGGTAATTTATTATTAATTACATTTATAATTGGTGGTTATTTTGGTTCAAAACTAGTATTAGATGAAAAATTTAAAGTAACTGAAAAACAAATAAAATATATATCTGCTATTTTATCATTTTTTTCTGCTATTTTATTTTTTCTTGAAGCTGATAATTTATAATTATAATTTTTAACTAAAATTTTCTTTTGAATAACCAATAACAGCACAAGCTATTCGTTTGCCAGAATTTCCAGTTTTTAAACTATCTTCATTATCACCTTTACCACAGTCATCCGGGTCTGCATGAATAATTAATCCTCTACCAATAATGTTACATTTATTTCCAGTAAGTTTAATAATATTATCAAAAAAAGTATAATCAGCTAGTCCTTTATTATCAGTTTCTAAATTTCCTAAATCACCAACGTGTCTCTCTTTTTCTCCTGGACAACCATGATTTTTACCATATGGATTAAAATGCGCACACATACTAGTGCACTTATCTGTTAAATCTCCAGCCTCATGAATATGAAACCCGTGTAAGCTATTAGATTTAAGTCCTTTAATATTAACATCAATTTTAATGTTATTATTTTTAAAATTTTCGCTAAATATAACGGTTCCTTTAATTTTATCATTATTAAAAACAGCAATAGCAATTATTGGTTTTTTTGACATTTATTAATACAAATATATTATTAAATAAAATTGAATTTAATAAAAGAGAATAAATACAAATTAATATACAATAATAATAATGGAACAAGCATTTCGAGTTTTTGATTTTAATGTTTACAGTGAAAAAGAATCATTTAATAATGGTTCAGAAAGCGATGAGGAAGTAAAAGTTGTTCATAAAGACACAACCATATTTCTTATTCAAATATTTGGAGTCAATGAATTAGGTCAAACATTTTCAGTTATTGTTGAAGGCTTCAAACCATTCTTTTATGTAATGGTAAATGATAGTTGGAATATTAGTATTAAAGACCAATTTTTAGAAAATATTAAAACAAAGATGGGAAAATTTTATGAAAATACAATTAGTGAATGTATTATTATTAAACGTAAAAAATTATATGGGTTTGATGGTGGTAAAGAGCATAAATTTATTAAATTAGAATTTACTAGTTTTGCGGCTTTTAATAAAGCAAAAAATCTTTGGTATTCAGATTATTCTAAAGATGGTAGAAAATTACTCGAAGATGGATACAATTTTAACAATACAAAAACACGGTTATATGAAGCAAACATTCCACCACTTTTACGTTTCTTTCACATAAAAGATATGAGTCCATCTGGATGGATTGCGATACCAAATAAAAAAGTTATTAATATAACTAGTAAAAAAACTTCATGTGATTTTGAATTTGTAGTAAATCAAAAACACATCATACCATTAAATGATAAAGAAACAAGAGTTCCTTATAAAATATGTAGTTTTGATATTGAAGCGAGTAGTAGTCATGGAGATTTTCCTATTCCAGTTAAAACATATAAAAAATTAACAACTAATATTATTGAATATTTTGAGAATTTAAAAATGGAAGTAACTCCAGAATTATGTAAAAATATATTAAAACGTATTATTAGTGCTGCTTTTGGATACGAACAAATGGATGAAATCGACTTAGTATATCCCAAAAAAAAACCAAAAACAAAACAAGAAGTAGAACAAATGTGTGATAAATGGTTAATAACTCCAGTAAGAAGTTTTATAAAATCAGATGAGTTTAACGAAATTAATACATTAGAAAAATCATTTGCTAAATTTAAAAATGATGATGATGAAGAAACATTTTATAAGAAACACGTTAAACAAAGCTTTGATAAAAAAGCTACAATTATTGATTTAATACTTGATAAAAAATTTGAAAGAGATGAAAAAATAGAAGAAATAAATGTGTCGTTAGATTCTATTTTTCCAAAATTAGAAGGAGATAAAGTTACATTTATTGGTTCAACATTTATGAAATATGGTGATGAAGAACCATATATGAATCATTGTATAGCTTTGAATACGTGTTCTGACCTACCAGTTGAAAATAGTATTTTAGAGAGTTATCAAACAGAAAAAGAAGTTTTATTATCCTGGCAAAAGTTAATTCAAAGAGAGAACCCAGATATTATAATAGGATACAATATTTTTGGTTTTGATTATATGTTTATGTTTAAACGAGCTGAAGAAAATAATTGTATTGAAGATTTCTTAAAATTATCAAGAAATAAAGATGAAATATGTGCTACTAAAGATAGAGATACTGGTAAATACAAATTAGAAGAAAGCACAATTCAAATTGCGAGTGGTCAACATGATTTAAAATTTATTAAAATTAATGGAAGATTACAAGTAGATTTGTATAACTTCTTCCGTCGTGAAGAAAATTTATCATCATATAAATTAGATTATGTTGCTGGTCATTTTATTGGTGATTTCATTAAATCATTGGACCACAAATTATCTGGTAAAACTGAAATAAAAACAGTTAATATGACTGGATTATTGGAAGGTAGTTTTGTTCATTTTGAAGAAATAGGTCATTCAATAGACTATTATGATAATGGTGCTAAGTTTAAAGTAACATATGTAAACAAAGCAGATGGAAAATTTATTGTCGAAGGTATTGTAAATCCAGATACCAGCAAAAAAGTGCGTTGGTGCTTAGCAAAAGATGATGTCACTCCTAAGGATATTTTTAGAATGACAAACGGCAGCGCAGATGATAGAGCAGTAATTGCGAAATATTGTATTCAAGATTGTAATCTAGTTCATTATTTGTTCAACAAAGCCGATATTCTTACAGGATTTATCGAGATGTCAAAGATTTGTAGTGTTCCAATTAATTTCTTAGTGATGCGAGGTCAAGGAATCAAGTTAACAAGTTATATTGCAAAAAAATGTCGAGAAAAACGCACTTTGATGCCCGTAATAGAAAAAGGAGGTCTAGATGATGGTTATGAGGGCGCAATTGTTTTAGACCCAAAATGTGATTTATATTTAGATAATCCAGTTGCGTGTGTAGATTATGCTTCTCTATACCCTTCTTGTATGATGAGTGAAAATTTCTCGCATGATAGTAAAGTATGGACTAAAGAATATGATTTAGCCGGTAATCTTATAGAAGAAACTGGCGAAAAAGATGAAAATGATAACTTTATTTATGATAATTTACCAGAATATGAATATGTAGATGTAGAGTATGATACATATAGATACATTAGAAAACATCCAGCGGCAGCAGCAGAAAAAGTTAAATCTGGAACTAAAAAATGTCGATTTGCTCAATTTCCAGATGGAAAACGTGCGATTATGCCTTCTATTCTAGAAGAATTATTAGGAGCAAGAAAAGCAACTAGAAAATTAATTCCTCAACAAACAGACGAGTTTATGAAAAATGTTCTTGATAAACGTCAGCTTGGATACAAAGTAACCGCAAATTCTCTTTATGGACAATGTGGAGCAAAAACTAGCACGTTTTATGAGATGGATATTGCTGCGGCTACAACAGCAACTGGACGATTATTATTAGTATACGCAAAGAAAATTATTGAAGAATGTTATGGAGATGCTATTTGTGATACAAAAAATCATGGTAAAGTAAAAACGTTAGCTGAATATGTGTACGGAGACACGGATTCTGTATTCTTCACATTTAATTTACAAACTCTTGAAGGTGAACCTATTAGAGGAAAAAAAGCATTAGAAATTACTATTGAGTTAGCTCAAGAAGCAGGTCATTTAGCATCAGGGTTTTTAAAAGGTCCTCACGATTTAGAATATGAAAAAACATTTATGCCATTCTGTTTATTATCAAAGAAAAGATATGTAGGAATGCTTTATGAAACAGACCCAAATAAGTGTAAAAGAAAAGAAATGGGTATTGTATTAAAACGCAGAGACAATGCGCCAATAGTAAAGGATATTTATGGTGGGATTATTGATATATTAATGAAAGAACAAAATATACAAAAAGCAATTGACTTTTTAAAACATTCATTACAAAATTTAGTGGATGAAAATGTGACAATGGATAAGTTAATTATTACAAAGTCATTACGTTCAGGATACAAAAATCCAAATTCGATAGCTCACAAGGTTTTAGCAGATAGAATAACAAAACGAGACCCTGGAAATAAACCAAGTTCTGGAGATAGAATACCATTTGTTTATATTAATTCAACTAATAAGAAAGCATTACAAGGAGAGAAAATTGAAACGCCAACATATATTTTGGAAAATGGATTAAAAATTGATTATTCATTTTATATTACAAATCAAATTATGAAACCGCTACAACAGTTATTTGCGTTAGTGCTTGAAAAAATATGGGAACTTCAGAATAAAAAATCAAAAATATCAAAATTTAAAAAAGAAATTGAAACATTACGCAAGTCGTGTGACCCAGAAAAATTTGAAGATAAATTAGAGCAAACGCGAAACAAAGAGGTTAAAACACTATTATTTGATGAATATTTAAGAGTAACAAATAATGAAAAAGAAGGAAACCAAAGCTTAACAAAATTCTTTGGTAAAAAATAATATTTTAAGTATTTGAATAATAATAACAAAATAAAAAATATTTTTTATTTTGTTTAATAATTTTGTTTTAAATAGTTTCTAGGACTTGAGGTTGTCTTAGCTTTTTAAGTGGCTTAGAAGAAGTATTAAATCTAGACAACAATGAACCAATCACACCTTTAATATCATTGACGGCAGTTTCAAGACTCCAAACACGTTGATTAAGACTCGAAATATCTTCATCAACATCAACAAATTCCTCCTCATCTTCATCTTGAACATAATCGTCGTCATCTGATTCTTCTTCTTCATAATCACTATCACTATCATACTGAGTAACATTCTCTTCACAATCCAAACTTCCAACTAAATAACTTTGAGTTTTAGAAAACTCTTGATAACCTCTCGCATCAACCCAACTTTCAATAAATCCTTCCTGTTGAAGTCTATATAAAATAGCAACTACAGTTCTTCCATGCTTAGCTGAAATATCTTGAATACTCATTTCTAAAAGTTCATACTCTCTTTGAAGAGATAAAAGCTCATTAATATTCCATTTAAAATTATGTCTTTGAGTTAATGAATAATCCATTGTATTATATACACTGTATATGTATTTGTCTTTATATTATTTTTTAATATATTTATCATTTAAGCTTAGGTTATATAGTATAATATTATTACTAAGAGCGAAAAAAAAATTGTAATAAATTATTTCCAGATATGTCAGTAGCATATGTTCGAATTATATCATCATTAGTTACATAAATTGAACGAGGCACATTTAAATTAGATGATAAATTATTGCCAGATACGTCAGATACATTATTATTTAATAAATTACTGAACAATAATTCAACTAACTCATTTGAATTGGAACTTGAGCTTCTCTCTACACTTGATAATACAGAAGGTAAAACATTAGAAGATATATCTACATTACCTGATAAATCTGAAATAATATTAGTATTGTGTGAAGTATAATTTCTTATATCATATCTACAAACAGGACATACACAACTACTTCTAAACCAAGAAGTTAATCCTGTGTTACTAAAAATATGACTACAATGTCTTATCATTAAAACTTGGTCATTATCATTAAAATTTTCTAAAGAAATTGGGCACGCTGAATTTAATGGTGTATTAATATCACCAAAACGAGCAACTCTTGTTGCTGATTCAATTTGGGATGGAGTTGGAAATATTTCAACAGGGTCAAAAAAAGAACGGAATAAATTACTAATAGTTGGATTATTTACATAATTTTGTCTATTGCGATTATAATTTTGTCTATTATTATTATGATTATTATTATAATTATTATTATGATTATTATTATGATTATTATTATGATTATTATTATGATTATTATTATAATTATTATGTTGTCTATTATTAGTATTTACATTTAATAAAG
>Ga0075464_10000172_pt1 | contig 27228 bp, 20 predicted proteins | sample DEB19_08_DNA_5_FD_75068 | JGI IMG/M metagenome (GOLD analysis project Ga0075464, IMG submission 75068) | Aqueous microbial communities from the Delaware River and Bay under freshwater to marine salinity gradient to study organic matter... | ecosystem: Environmental > Aquatic > Marine > Coastal ...
ACCAGCGAGGTCGAGCAGCTAGCAGGCCTGACTGGCAAGCATGGTGGAGCCGCTGCCCACCACCGTATCGCACAGGCGCTCAGGACCTGTGGATTTCAGCCCCGAAGGGACTGGACGCGCGCGGGTCGCAACACCCGTTTTTGGAAACTGGAGGAATGAAGTCATGTCCAACACTGTTAATCAACTGTTGACCGATGAACAGCGCAGCGTAATCAGTGCGGCCAAGAGGAAGAACCGCATGGCCCGCATCCTGGCGCATGAGCCGGAGCCCGAGCCGCCGCCCTATACGGGCCGGAGCTACGAGTCGCACGGGGCTTACCGCATCGCTGAAATCGAACGCATCTACGACCCTGCATGGCCAGATCAAGGGGATGCTTTGATGCTGGGTGCCCACCATGCGAAAGAGGCAGCAAATGTGATTGATTCCTACGCGCGGCGGTGGGTGTGGAGTTGCGGGCCCGGGGGGTTCAGGAATCGACCGCTCGCTGTTATCCGAATGATTGACGCTCTGGTTCCACGCATCAACCCGGCGCTACACGCCGCGGAGAGGGAGTTTGATGCACAAGGCTTGATGCGCTCAAGGTACGAGGCAATGGAGACAATGGCCCGGTCTGAGATTGCCTTTATTGCAGCTAAATTCAAGCAAATGCGTGAGGGAGCAGGCAGGGGCGCGAAAATCAGAATTCGCAACCAGGAAATTCAGGAACTCCAAGTTGTGCTGGACGAATTCGCTGCGGCCCTTCAGCAGTGGCAGAGCGACTACCCAGAACACAGTGGCATGCTGCCTGGTCGGCGCTAACACAAGTCTGGTGATTTCAATCGCCAGGTGCGGTAAACGCTTAATCCGATTCGGTGACTGCCCGGGACCTGTGCGCGTTGGTCTTCGTAATTGACTCGATGAATATCAGTTTCCCCCATCATGTTCGACTCCGGATTTGGGAAATGACAAGTGTCACTGAATCTTGGCTTGCTGGCGTAGCGACTTCATGCGTGCATCCAGCGCAAGGCGTGCCACGATGTTGACCAGCTGAGGCTTGATGTCTGCAAATGCTGGTGCCTTGAAGGCGCGAACGTCTTCGACCTGCAATACATGCCAGCCAGCATCTGTCTTGACCAGCTTGCTCAGCAACTGGCCTTTGCCTGCGGCCTTGACTGATTCAGCCAGCGCGGGTGCCAAGTCGGCAGCGTTAACCCAATCGGTCAGGCCGCCACGTTCGCGGCTTTGCGCATCGATTGAATACTCTTTGGCCAAGTCAGCCATCTTGGCGCCGGACTGAACTTTCTCCAGCAGGAGTTTGGCGGTAGCCTCTTGCGCCACCAGCAGATGGCGCAGCAGGTAATCCTTGTCGGCCATTCGGGCCATCTGGCGGTCGTATTCCGCTTTCAAGACATCGTCCGTGACTGGCGCTTCGCTCAATACTTGCTGTTGCCATGCCTGAGCCAGCACGTTTTGCTGGGCCAGTTCCATTTGGGCCTGTAGCAGCGGGTTGGCGTCTAGTTTGGCTTTGCGCGCTTCTTGTGTCATCAGCGCTTGGTTGATCAAGGCTTCACGCACGGCCTGGCGAAGTTCTGCGGTGTCAGCGGCACCACGCGCCATTTGCTCGCGCAACAACATTTCGGCGCGGGCATTGGACTGCACTTGCCCGTTGACAGTCACATAGGCTTTGGTCAGCGACGCTGGCGCATCTTGTGCAGCGGCGTTCCGTCCAAACGTCAATAGCGAAACAGCACACGCCAAAGCGCACACTGTTAGTTGAATTTGCATACGCATAAAAAGTCCTTGAGAGGTTGGCTGGGGGCTGTTCTGATGTGTCAAAGTTTTGAGTCTAATTCGGAAATTTGTATCACTGTCGATTGGCCACCCACCTTCACCATCACAGAGAGCGGAAATGCGCCTGTCGGTACTGCGCTGGTGATCAAGGTTTGCGTGGCCGCGTCGTAGCGGATCCAGGCTGGCAAAGGCTCATTGTTTGGCAGCGTGACCTGTACGGACGAGCCCGCCACTGCTGGCGCCACCACTTGCTCGGGCAGCACAATGACCAAGCCTGAGCCGGCTGTTGCGGTGCCCGCCGGCACCAGCACGGCCACCAGCCCGTTCACTTGCTGGCTGGGCGTGTTGATCGTGTTCACGCTCACCCCGGAACTCGAACCCACTGCGCCGCTAACCGGCGCTGCGCTGCTGCTTGCTGCAGTGGGCGTGCTACTGGCCGTAAAAACCGTCAAGGTGGGTGCCGCGTAATTGCTGGTTGACGCGGGAAGTAACGTGGGGGTCACCACAGTCACAGCCTGCGACCGAATCTCGCCAGTCTGGTTGGTTGCCAGGGTCAAGGTGTAGTTGTTCCCGTTGTTGCCATCAGAGATTTGATAGCCTGTTTGAACGGTCAAGGTTTTGCCGCTGCCTGGGTTGGCGTCTGCGTAGGCTTCTAACAAGTGAGTGACCGTGTCTGAGCCCTTGAGCCCGCTCACGTTAGGCGCGGCCTGCGCATCGGTCTTGCCATCAAAGCTCTTGGTGTTGGTCAATGCCGTGATCGTCAGGCTGGTCGGGGTGACCGTGCCAATAGTGCCTGCGGCGGTGCTCGGCAAGGTGTAGTTGCTTAGCTGCGTGCCGCTGTTGGACACAAAGTCGCTGCTGCTCATGCTGGCCGTCACTAGCTTGCTGCTGCCCACGTTCTTGTCAGCGTAGCTGCCCGAGGTCCGGCTCACGCTGGCGCCTTCGCCACTGGCAAAGCCCGTCAGCGTGAAGTTGCCGGCGGCCAGCGTCGCCGCCGTCGTGCCGTCATAGACCTTGGCACTGGTGCCCGTCAAAGCAGCACCGAGGGCCGCCTGAGTGACGGTGCCGATGTTCCCGCTGGCGGTGGTCGGCAATGTGTAGTTGCTCATCTGCGTGCCACTGTTGGACACAAAGTCGATGCTGCTCATGCTGGCCGTCACTGGCTTGCTGCTGCCGACGTTTTGGTCTGCGTAGCTGCCCAAGGTCTGGCTCACGCTGGCGCCTTCGCTGCTGACAAAGCCCGTCAGCGTGAAGTTGCCGGCGGCCAGCGTCGCCGCAGTGGTGCCGTCATAAGGCTTGGTGCTGGTGCCCATCAAGGCGGCGCTTAGCGGCGCCTTGTTTACCGTGTAGGTGCTGTCCACGTAAGTAAAGCTGTAATTACTGGCCGAGCCGGTACCCAGCACCGGTGCGCTTGGCGTCACCGTGAAAGAGCCCGCCTGGGCCACGCCTGAGGCAGCCCCGCTAAAGCCACTAGGGGTTTGTGTGACAGAAGCCACTGTGTCTGAACCCACCAGGTCGCTGGTACCGAACGCAATGCTTGCAGCTGCCGAAGCGTAGCTCCTCACCCCGTTGTAGGTCGTCAGACCGGCTGTATTGGTCACCGTCACAGACTTGGGACTGATCACGCCCACGTAGCCTGAAACACTGGTAGGCAAGACGTAGTTAGTCAGGTTGGTCACGCCGTTGGCGGCGTAATCGCTGTTGGCCAGCGTCACGCTGACCAGCTTGCCTGTACCGGCGTTGGCTGTGTCGTAGCTGCCACTTGTCTGGGTGATGGTCGCGCTGTCGCTCCCCATGAATCCACTGAACACATAGTTGCTCGGTATCAGCGTGGCTGTGTTGCTGCCGTCATAGACCTTGCCCACTGTGCCCGCCAGCGCGACTGAAGTCGCCGAGACCGACACATTGGCCGGTGAAATCGTTAACGAACCGCCGGTATAAGCAATGGCGTAGTTGCTGTTGCTCAGGCCGCTGGGGGTGATTGTGTAGCTGCCGGCGTTGACCGCAGCTTGAGAGTCGCCCCCGTAAGTCAGGGTGCCGCCCAGAATGCTACTGGTCTCGCCGTTGACCAGCCCGCTGTAGCTAACGCCTGCGCCGCCGCTGTAGGCCACCGCGTCGTAGGACTTGCTGTCGTTGTTGGCGCGCACCAACAACGGTGCAGCGGTGATGGTGCCGTTGCTGCCGCTCAGGCTGCTGCCGGCCGTCAGCGTGTAGTTGCCTGCGTCGGTGCCGCCCAGACTCAACCCGGACACCGCGTAAGACAAGCCCGTGGCCGCACCAGCGCTGGCGTAGGCGCCCACACCGCTGGCCACGGCCACCTTGTCTGTCCCGACGAGTCCCGTCAGGCCAAAAGCCGGGTTGACCATGACCGTCGTGCCGTCATAGGTTTTGCTCAGGCCCGAGATAACAGCGGCGGTGAGCCCCTTTTTGTCGACCTGCAGGCTACCCACCACATTGACGGTGTTGCTGTAGTTGCTGCTGGTGTTGGTGATGGCCGTGGCCCCGACCTGATAGCTGCCCGCGCCCAAATTCCCGGCGGTGCTCAGGGCCGGCGACAGTGCGCCCAGTGTCAAGGCCGTGCTGCCACCCGCGCCGTCACTGAGCGTGAAGGCGCTGCCGCTGATGCTGGCGCTGGATGTCAGGTTCACCACGGCGTTGCCGCTGCTGCTCATGTAGCTGACAGAGCTGACTGTGTAACTTGCGCTGCTGCCATAGGTGGTTGATGCATTGACCAGACGCACCAGCAGTTGATCAGCCGGAACAATGGTGTAGCTGCCCGCCGCATAGCTCAAGTTGTAGTTGCTGCTGCTGCTCAGGCCGGATGCCACTAAAACACCCGTGTAGGTTCCAGCCCCGGTGGCTGAATTGCTGCGGCTGACGGACAAGGTGCCGCCCAGCACGCTGGATGTCTGGTTGGCCACAAAACCTGAGTAGCTGACCCCGCTGTAGCCGGCCGTGTCGCTCAGCCCCACAAAGCGCGCATCGTTGTTGGCGGTGACGGTCAAGGGCGCCTTGGCCACCGTGACCAACGCGCCGGTGTAACTGAAGCTGTAGTTGCTGGCCGTACCGGTGCTCAACACCGCAGCGCTTGGCGTGACAGTGAAGCTGCCTGCATTGGCCACGTTGCCGACCACCACGCCAGCGCCACTGGCTGTCTCGGTGACGGTTCGTACCGCGTCTTGCCCGACCAGCCCACTGACTGTGAAGCTGCTGCCTTTGGCCAGATCGGCATAAGACGTCAGGCCGTCGTAGGTGGTGGTGCGTGCGATGTCAACAACAGTTACCGGCTTGGGGCTGACGGTGTAATTGACGGCTGAGCCACTGCTAAAAACATAGCCTGCCAGAGTCAGACTCGGCACCAGCGTCAGTGCGTAGGTGTTGGCGCTGGTCGTGGCGGCCATGCCAGACGTCACCGCAGCAGGGCCTGAGAGCAGCAAGCTGCCAGTGACACCACTGGACACGCTCACGCTGGATGTCACGGCGCTACCCGCCAGTGAAAAACTTTGCGCCGCGCCAGGGATTCCCGAGACTGAAAGATACGAACACGCGCTGGCACTGCTTGAATAGCAGTAGTTCAACGTGGTGGCCGCCGTGCCATAAGTGCTGCTTTGCCCGGACACCGGCAAGAGATAGACGTTGGTCGGCGATTCGCGGAAAAGTGCGTAATAGCCCGTACCAGATGCCGGCAAACTACTGCTGCTCTTGTTGTACTGGACGAACTGGGTCGTCTTGGACGACAACAAATTGGTCAGTGCCAGACCCGTGCTGGTGGACGCGCTGCCTGAGTAAAAAACCGCGATGCCGCCTGTACCCACCAGAAAGTTGGGCGAACCGCTGAGCACAATATTGCCGCCCGTAGCGGTGCCAGCGGCGGTGGTGCTGCCAGCAGTCAAATTAAGGGCTGGCGTAGAAGTGTTGGACGAAGTACTGCTCGTCACCACGCTTTGCGACACCGTCAGGTCGCCACTGCGTGTGGTCACCGACACCGTGCCCGTTGAACTGATGCCGCTGTAGGTGCTGCTGCCAACCGTCACTTGGCCAATGGTGAGCGCTGAGCCGTTGACCACGCTCAGTGCGCCAACGTTGCTGTTTGTGGCCAAGGTTGACAGCGCGTTGGACGTGTTGCTCAAAACCGTGCTGCCCGTGCCCAGCAAGGCCAGGCCATAGGTGTTGCCACTGACCACGCCGCTGAGCGTGAGCTGTGTGCCCGCCACGTTCAACAAGCTGCTGGCGCCTAGCGACACGGCGCCAGACAAGCTGCTGGTGCCCGTCGAGGTGGAGATGGTTCCGCCATTGAGCGTGATGGCTTCTGCGCCGACTGCCACGTTGCGCAGGTCCAGCGTGGCCCCACTGGCGACCGTGGTGCCTGCGGCCGTGCTGCCCAGGCCTGCAGCGTTGCTGATGGCCAAGCTGCCCGCGCTGATGGTGGTCAAGCCGGTGAAGGTATTGGTGCCCGACAGCACCAAAGTCCCGACTCCTGTTTTGGTCAGGCCAAAACTAGTCCCCGAGACAACACCCGACAGCGTGAGCTGAGTCCCCGCCACGTCGACCGTGCTGCTGGCGGTCATTGCCACCGTGCCCGACACGCTGCTGGTACCCGTCGAGTTGGCCAGCGTACCGCCGTTAAGAGTGATGGCTTCTGCGCCGACCGTCACATTCTGCAGGTCCAGCGTGGCCCCGCTGGCGACCGTAGTGCCCCCAGCCACGGTGCCCAAGCCCGCTGCATTGCTGACGGCCAAGGTTCCCGCGCTGATGGTGGTCAAGCCGGTGAAGGTGTTGGTGCCCGACAGCACCAATGACCCGGCTCCCGTTTTGGTCAGGCCAAAACCAGTTCCAGACACCATGCCCGACAGCGTGAGTTGAGTCCCCGCCACGTCGACCGTGCTGCTGGCGGTCATTGCCACCGTGCCCGACACGCTGCTGGTGCCGGTCGAGGTGGCCAGCGTGCCGCCGTTAACAGTGATGGCTTCTGCGCCGACTGTCACGTTCTGCAGGTCCAGCGTGGCTCCGCTGGCGACCGTGGTGCCCCCAGCCACGGTGCCCAAGCCCGTGGCGTTGGTAATCGCCAAGGTACCACCGCTGACAGTGGTTGCGCCGGCGTAGGTATTGGCCCCAGTGAGCAGCCAGGTGCCTACATCCTGCTTGGTGAGCGTGCCCGATGTGGTGCCGATGATGCTTGAAATGCTGCCGCCCTGCGCGCCGCCCAAGGTGAGCCCGAAGGTGGCACCGCTGACAGTGCCCGTGTTGCTCAGGGCAATGGTTCCCGTCCCACCAATGATCGAGCTGGTCGCGCCCAATGTCACCAAGCCTGCATAAGTCGCACCCGTCGTGCTGCTGTTGAGCAAGGCACCGCTGCTGCTGATACCCGTTCCATTCAAGGTCAACCCGCCGGTGCTGGTCAGGGTCTGGCCATTGAGGTCCAGCGCTGCGCCGTTGGTCACAGAAACAGCGCCCGCGCCCAATGCCGTGGCGTTGCCCGCTTTGAGCGTACCGGCAGAAATCGTTGTACCGCCGCCAAAAGTATTTGCGCCCGACAAGGTGGTGGTGCCAGCGCCGAGCTTGGACACAGAGCCACTGCCGCTGATGATCCCCGAATAAGCCAAGGCGTCCGAACGGTTGAACGCAAGAACTCCGTTATTAACCAAGTCGCCCGACAGGCTGCCGCTGGTGCTTCCCGCGCCAATTTGCAAGGTGCCTGCAGAAATAGTGGTGCCGCTCGGGGTGTTGGTGCCCGACAGGATGACCGTGGCAGTTTGGCTGGTGCCGCCGTTGATGGTCAGAGCATTGGCGCCGCTGATGCCGCCCGACACGGTGATGCTGCCCGCGCTGCCGCCAATGGACGAGGCGCTGCCCAAGGTCAATGCCCCTGCATAGGTGCCGGCCGTGGCGCTGGAGTTGGTGAGTGCGCCCGCGCTAGAAATGCCCGTGCCGTTCAGGCTCAGCGCACCGGTGCTTGTCATGGTTTTACCGTTGAGGTCTAGTGCTGCACCGCTGGCCACAGAGACCGCCCCCGTGCCGAAGGCGGTCACACTTCCCGCCTGCAGGACACCTGCGCTGATGGTGGTGCCACCGCTGTAGGTGTTGGCGCCAGACAGAGTCACGGTGCTCGAACCTTGATTCGTGAGACTGCCCACACCACTGATCAAGCCGGACAGCGTCACATTGCTCAGACCCGTAAATGTGATGCTGCCGGCATTCTGGACAGCCGTGGAAATGCTGCCAGCATTGGCCGTGTCGTAATTGACTGCAGAACCGGCGTTGATGATGGCTCCGTCGATCGAGGCGCTGTTGCTCGCGTTAGGTGCATAGCCAAGATCCCAGTTGGCACCGACCGACCACAAGCCACCAGAGGCACCGATAAAGGTGTCATTCAAAATAGAAGATATGAAGCTGGTGCAGGCCGTCAGTGCGCATAAAACGGGTAACCCGCTGTTGACGCCGGTGGCATAACCCCAACCCGAGGCAACGGTAAAGGCACCACTTGAATTCCCAAAGCTACTGGAAAAACCAGCGGCTGACTTCATGGAGGTTGTACTGAGTGCCGTCACGCCGCTCGTGGCAGAGACTGAGCCACCGATACCTCCGGTTGTGGCGGAGAGTGATGAATTCTTAGTGCTGTTCCAGTAGTTGTCGGTGAACGTGCGGCCGTTCCCAAGACCAATCAATCCGCCTAGTTTCCCACTTGATCCGCCCGTTTGGGTAACGGTGCCGGATGCGTAATTGCCACTGATGCTGTATGCCGTTGTACCAGGCAGATAGGAAATCAGGCCACCCGCATTTCCTGTCGCTGATGTCAGGGTCACATCGCCCGTGGCATAGCTGGTTGAGATGCTTGCGTTGGTCTGCGCCGTACCAGTCAATCCCCCCACATCACCAGGCCCCGAAACATTTCCGCTTGCAAAGCTTGATGTGATGGACCCTCCATAAAGATAGCCCACCAAACCACCGCCGTTGGATCCTGAGGTTAATAAGGTGACATTGCCTGTCGCGTACGAGCCTGACACGGTGACGGGCTGCGAAAACCCCACCAAACCGCCGACGTAATTTAATCCAGTTACAGAGCCAGTTGCGTAGCTGTTGGTAATGGTTAACCCTCTCACATCGCCAATGAGTCCCCCGACGCCATTGCCCGTTCCGCTGACATTCCCGGTAGCGTATGAATTCGTAATGGTGTTGACGCTGCTGGACGTGGCACTGCCTATCAACCCGCCAACATTAGCTGCGCCTGAAACCTGGCCCGTCGCAAATGACTGGTCGATCTTCACCGTGCTAGTGCCATAGTTGGGAACAGTTCCTACAAGACCACCTACGCCGCTGGCGCCCGTTCCGGTGACGTTGCCGGTTGCGTAGCTATTGGAGATGTATCCTGCAGTCCCGACCAGCCCGCCCGCGCTGCCTGATGAATTAAGGACAGTGACGTTAACAGCAGAATATGAGTTGGCAATCTGAGGCAGGCTATAGCTGCTGGAGTCGAACGCGCTGACGAGGCCGCCCAATGAGGTCTGCCCTGACATAGTCCCGGTCACGCCGATATTTGCAACGCGGGCATTGGACAGTGCGTAAGCGATCAGGCCCACGTTTCCCCTACTGTAAGAGTCCAAATTTGGACGGTACTCATACAGGCTGGTAACGGCGTGTCCTAGACCATCAAACACACTGCTGAACCGACAATCACAACCAGACCACTGCTTGCCCAGCGGCAGAAAGCCCAGTCCCCCGTTCGTATTTGTCCATGTGCTGGTTGCAGACGCATCGATGTCATTGCCCAAGGCAAAGTAGCCAGCGTTGTAGTTGTTGCTGGCAGCCATGCCTTGCAGCGTGTAGTTGTTGCTGCTGGTCGTGTAGTCTGTGGACGTGCCCAGGGTCGTGATGACGGTGTAATTGTTGCCGCTGATTTTGAGGACAGGCGTCGCCGATGACGAAATCAGCCGTGTTGCATCGGTTGCCCTGAGGTTGATACTTCCATTGAACCCGTTGCCGGTCGGCCCGCCGGTGGGCGTGCCGGCCATGCCCATCAACACCATGCCATTGGCCGTATAGCCGGTCACAGATGTAGAGCTCGGGTTGAGCGCCAATGCGCCGGTTCCCGTTACCGTCAGCGAACCTGTCTTCGTCGAACTTCCAACGTTGACGTTGTAGCCCGCATTCAGCGTCAGGGTGTTGGCACTCCAGCTGACGGCATCATAGATGTTGATGTTGCCTTTGGTGCCCGTTGTGCTGATGTTCCCGAATTTGGTGCTGGATGTATCCGTTCCAGTTCCGGCTTGCAATGTGACGCTGGTGCTTGTTAGCAAAGTCGACAGTGCAGAACCGCTGATATTGCCTGTGCTCGAGACCTCGAAATCATTTGGATCGATCAGGTAACTTCCTGCCTCTCCCGCCGGTGCCAATGTCGAAATGACCACAGAATCAGCCAACTTGACCTGTGCACCGCTTGTCTCAATGAAGCCGCCATTTCCCCCCAAGTCGCCGCCCTTGGCGCTCAGCGTGCCGTCCACCTGCGTGCTGCTGCTGGCATTGCTCAAATCCGCAATGACTTCAATGCGTCCGCCGTTGCCCGCGCTGCCTGCGGCCGCATCGGCCGTGATGCGGCTGGTGGGTGCCAGCTCAATCCGGTGGCTGGCCTGCAAGCGGATCACGCCACCGTCATTGACCAAGCCCGTGGCAGAGAGCGTGCCGCTGTTTTTGACCACGCCGCCCAGCAAGCTGTTGGCGGCCTGCGCCGACAAGATGATCAGCCCGCCTGGGGCCTGCACGGCGTTGCCGTTGTCCACCAATGTTTGAATCGTCGCCGGTGTCACCAGCACGTTGGTCAGCTGGTTGTTGCTGCCAAACTGCAGCTGAAAGCTCTCGCCCGCCGCCATGGCCACCGTGCCGCCCATTTGAGCCACCACCACGCCTTGGTTCACCACCTCGGGTGCCAGCAGCGCAATATAGCCGCCCAAACCAGCCGTGAGACTGCCTTGGTTGATGACGCTGCCCGTGGCACCGTTGCGGCTGAAGTTGTAGTTACCCGCTAGAAAGTCGCTGTCGCTGATGCCGTGCGTGGTGGCCGTGAAGCTGCCCACGTCCACGCTGGAGCCCGGCGCAAAGTACACGCCGTTCGGGTTGCTCAAAAACACCTGCCCATTGGCGGTGATCTGCCCAAAGATCTGGCTGGGGTTGGCGTCCAGCACGCGGTTGAGCAGCACGCTGGAGCTGCCCGGCTGCGTGATGTTGACCTTGGCATTGGCACCCACGTTGAAGCTCTGCCAGTTGACGATGGCTTGGTTTGAGCTTTGCTGCACAGCCATGCTGGCAGCAGTGGCGGTTTGCGTCTGGCTGATGGCCACGGCTCCGGCAGCCACTTGCGCGCCCGTGGGCAGCTGGTTGATCAGCGGCGGGGCGGCCAGCGCCCAACCGGTGCCTGCAGCGCCAACGGCCAGCAGCGCCGCCGCAGTGACCAGGCGCATGGCGCTTTTTTTGCCCCGGGCGCTGACGTGTTCTGCCACCGCCACCCAAGTGTTAAGTGCTTCGCTGTAGACGAGTTTGTAGCTGCTGTTCATGATTTAAAACGCCTGTGAAGCAGTGAGCCAAAACCTGTTGATATGAAGCGTGCCGTCTTGGTCGGCCCCGCGGTTGACGGCGGTGGTGATCGGGTTGGGGTTGTCCCCCACGCGCCTGGCGTAGATCGCCTGCACCGACAAGCCCGCGTTGCTGCGCCAGCTCAAGGCCACGCCCGCGCCCTTGAGCGCGTAGGTGTTCAGCGCCGGGGCGCCCGTGAAGTCGTTGGACTTGTTCACGCTGACGCGGCCGTGGTCGTAAAAGCCCGCCACGTTCCAGCCGTCAGCCAGCTGCCAGCGCAGCTCCACGTTGAGCAACTGACCCAGGGTGCCGCCGGCTTCGCTGCTGGGGTAAGCCCGCACGCCGTTGCTGCCGCCCAGGTAGAACTTTTCTGAAGAGTCCAGGTTTTTGTTGGCCCACTGGCCGCTAAAGGCCGAGTAAAGCGAGACGCTGGAGCTGAGCTGCTGCTGGCGGCTGATGGCGTAGCGAGCTTTCTTGAAGCCGCCTGCTGTTTGGGTGGTGGTAGCGTCGCTCGTCTTGGTGGGTGAGCCATCAAGGTTGAGCTCGCCGGCCGTCATGGCCCATGAGAATGAGTTGGCGCCGCCGCGGCCCAAGGCGTCAAAGCTGTTGCCGCTCAAGGCCAGCGACACCGGCACGCTCTTGTAGGCTGAGGTGATGGCGCCGCCTGAGACGTTGTAGTACTCTTTTTTGTCGGCGCTCAGGCTGGTGTTCAGGTTAAAGGCGCGACTGCGCACCCAGGGATAACTCAGCTCTAGGCCCGTGGTGGTGGAGTCGCCGCTGGCGTTCAGGTCTTTGTAGGCCTCAGAGATCAGCCGGTAGTCCAGCCTTGAGGCGTTCACCCCCACGCGCCAGCCGTCCGAGCCGATCGGCAAAGCATAGGCAACACGGGCGTAGCGCGAGCCTTGCGAGGCCATGGTGTTGAGGCTGGCGGAGTCGCCCCTGAGGGTGGGGCTGTTCAGGTTCAGCGCGGCCATGACGCGTTGGCTGCCGGTCGATACCGCCCCCGTGTTGTCCGCAAAAATACCCGCGCCAAACAAGGGCTCGTCAGCCAGTTGCAAGACCAGGTCGGTTTGGCCCGCTTGAGCCCCTTGCTCTAAGGCGCCGGAGACAGTCACGCCTGGCAGGTCGTCGGCCAGCAGCAGGGCGCGGTCAACCGAGTTGAGGTTCAAATATTGGCCGCTTGGCTGCTGACGCGCAAAGATGCGCAGCACGTCCTCTTTGGACACGCGAGTGGCGGGCGCCCCGGCAATGAGGGTCTGGCCAAAGACGGCCTCGACGATTTCGATGCTCACCTCGCCCTTGGCAATGTCTTGCTCAGGCAAAAAGGTTTGCACCACCCAGCCTTTGTCACGGTACAGGTCCGCCACCAAGACCGCGCTGCTTTGCAGTCGCGCAAAGTCCAGCGGGCGACCGACCAGCGGGGCCAGGGCTGATCGCAGTACTTCGTCGCTGAGCAGGGTGTTGCCTTTGAACTTGAAGGCACTGACGACCACGGTCGGCCCCATCAGCGGTGTCACGATCGGAGCTGGTGCTGTCAGGGGAGGCGCCTGCCTCTGCAAGCGCTGGTTGTTGATCTGTTGATCGCGCTCGATTTGCTGTTGCAAGGTACTCGCGCTGGGCGGGGTCTGTGCCGGTGCAGCGGCTGACACAAAAATGCCGGCCATCAGTGCCGGCAATAGTAGGCGGGAAGGCAAAACAACCGATTCGGTGGAAGTTTTTTTAAATAACGTTTCGACACTGATTTTCATGATGGGTCGGTTTTTATCAGCCGAGCCTCCAAAAACCTTTCAAACATTGCAAGGTTTTTACGATTGACTACGTAAGATAAAGATCATGCAGAACTTGGCAATAAAAAACCAGACCGTCGACGCCTTGGCCATGGGCGCCAGCGTGCGTCGCTGGAAGGGCTTCTGGCTAAGCCTGTGCCTGAGTGTTTGCGGGCTGTGCTTGGCTGTAGGCACGGCATGGGCCGATACTGGCAAAGAGCCCACTGTGCGCCAAGCGTTCTGGCTAGACGGTACGCAGCAAATGAGTTTTGAAGAGGCTAGGGCCGCCGCTTTCTCCCCCCTTTACCCCGGCATGCGTCAGAAATTCTCAAAAGGCGTCGGTTGGGCGCGGTTGACGCTGGAAGGCAGCGCTACCGCCGGTGCGCCAGTGATGCTTCAGATTCGTCCGGCACTGTTCAGCCGCGTCACGGTCTTTACCCCGCCAGAAAAGGACGGTGGCCCATGGCTGAGCCGGGACATCACAGCCGAGCAGCTGTCCCAGCCATTTGCTTTGGGCGTTTCAAAGCCTGGTGACACGGTCTATTTGCGGCTACAAGCTCCTTGGGACCAAAGGGTCATACTGGGTTTAGGAAGTGCACACGCCCTGAATGCGCAGCAGCGTCAAATCGATGTGGTGGCTACGTTCAACATGACTTTGCTGCTCACCTTCTTTTTTGTCACGAAGATGCAGAGGGATTCAGGCTTTAGGCGGCTGCGCTATGCGATTTACCTGTTCTCCGTGTGTTCATGGACTGGACTTTTATTTTTTATGGGTTACGGCCAGACGCTGGCGGGCCTTGATCCTTTGCAATGCAACTGGTTGATCAGGCTGCTGTACGTTTTTTCGCTATTCGCAATTGGACTGGTCTGGACATTCTTTGCTTCAGCCCTTTTCCCGAAAAGTCGGGGGGTTCGTTGGCTTTTTCTGTGGCCAGGCGCAATGCTTTTAATGATCGTCATGGTCTGGGGTGATATTGACCTTACCCTTCAAATCAGTGAACACCTCCAAACCCCCGGCGCATTTTTATATATGTTGTTTTTGCTGGTAAGTGCAATCCGTCAACCGGACGCATTGAGTGCAAAGTCAGCTAAGGTCGCCCTTTTTATCTTGTTGATGCTGAGTGCTGTGGTTGCGCTTAAAAGCAGCACCGCCTATTTTGGTTGGGGAATTTTGCCAAACTACACGATTAATCTGAATGTGGCAGTTGAACTGATGGTCCGGGGGCTCATCCCGTTGGTGATCACGGTACTTATTTATTTGTTGCTGGCGAGCGCCAGGCAGCAGCGTTTGAGTCATTTGCAAAGCTCTCTGGACAACACGCAAGGCAGCTTGGATTTAGAAAAGCAGCGACTTGAGCGTCAGCTTAAATTCACCGTGATGCTTTCTCATGAGCTGAAAAACCCACTCATGGCCAGTCAAATGGCGCTGAGCAATTTGCAACGGCATCTGGCGCCGGTGGGGCCGTCCAGGCAAAGCGCAGACACCATTCAGCAATCGCTTGAAACCATAGACACCATCATTGAACGGTGTGCAGAGGTTGACGCTTATGAATGCGCCAATGTGCCTCTCACCATGTCCCAGTTTTCAGTGGCTGATCTTTTGGCCGCGCTAAAGGCGGTGCATAAAAATGAGCGTATTTACATCGTCACGCGCCGCGTGGATGACGCGCTGCTTTTGACAAGTGACTTGCATTACCTGAAGGTCATCATCAGCAACCTTCTGATCAACGCCCTGAAATATTCTCAGCCCGACACGCTGGTTGAATTGCAGTTGATCATTCAGCAAGCGGAGCATGGGCCGCAACTGGCGTTCAGTGTTTCCAACACCTTGGGCGTAGCGGGTTCTCCAGACCCTGCGCAGGTGTTTGGTCGCTATTACCGATCAGAAGGCGCTCGGCAGCAACCCGGCACAGGGCAGGGCTTGTGGCTGGCGCAATCCATGGCGAAGGCGCTGGGCAGCCTGATCAAGTTGAAAGTCGATGGCACGGCTGTGACGTTCGGTTTTTCGCTGAGTGCGCACTAAGGGGTGACGTGGAAAATTCGACGTTGATGCAATTTCCGCAAGGCGGCTCCATCTTGGTGGTCGAAGATAACCTGCGCATCAGTCAGGAGATGGCGCAAATGATGGAAGCCGCCGGCTTGACCACCCGCTGCGCCATGGACGCAGATGAAATGCGCGCGTTGATCGCCATGAGCGTGCCGGACGTGGTGTTGCTTGATTTGAACTTGCCGGGGGAGGACGGCATCAGCATTTGTAAGTGGTTGCGCGCGGTGTACCCGACCATCGGCATTGTGATGCTCACTGCGCGCGTCATGGGCAGCGAGCGAACTTTGGGGTACTTGGCGGGGGCAGACATTTATCTGACCAAGCCAACCCGGGCCGACGAGCTTTTGGCCGTGCTGCGAAACCTGTTGCTCAGACTAAGGACACAGAACACCGCGCCTCTGAAAAGCCCCAGCAGCGCCTGGGTGCTTTACATGACAGAGATGCGTCTAGAGTCACCCGATCAAGACCAGTTGCGCTTGAACCTGAAAGAAGCGCTGCTTCTCAAGTGCTTAAGTGAGTCGGCCGAGGCCGTTGATTACCAGTCGTTGATCGACCGCATAGCGCATCAGGACGGTGGCAACGTGATCGAAAAAACCAGACTCGAAGTGATCGTCAGCCGCCTGCGTACCAAATTAGCCAGCCTGTGCCACGCCAGTATTGAAATCAAGACGGTCCATAAAATCGGCTTTCAGTTGTCACTTCCACTGGTGATTAAATCAAAAGCAAGAAGGCCACTGGGGATGACTTCGGTATAGTTTTTACCTCACCACCTTTCCGCTATCCGTTTTCCAAGCCACGCCGTGCACGTTGGCAATTACCGTTTTCTTTTTGATCGATTGGTTACTCAACGCAACACGCCAGTCCTCCCAGCGCGCGGCTGCAGGCTCCATGTACGCATACACACCCAATAAAAAATGCTCATGCTCTATGAGCCACTGGCGAGGTAGGGGGTAGGGGTCCAAGGGCCGTGGTGACCTACCCCCCCTCCCTTTGGAGGGTACGTCAGTGCCACGCGAGCTCATGACTTGCACGGTGACATCAACGACCGGTTACCAAGACCCGTAGTGCGTCACCAATCCATACCAAAGCGACCCCACTTCACGCCCCATGCTGGTCTGCCCCGTTTTGGCTGTGGCATTTGCGGCTAAATGCACCATCACCAGCTTCTGCGCGGGGTCAACAAAAATGGACTGGCCATAAACCCCTAGCAATGCAAAACGACGCTTTGTGCCGGGAAAGGTCCAGACTTGGTAGCCATAGCCGTAATAGGGAGTGGCCTTTCTGGGTGCAAAGGCTTCTGGATGACGCCGCCAGTCTGTCGCTTCAATCAAGAAGTCTTTGGGCAAGATTTCCCCCAAATCAGGGCGATCCGGGCGCATTCCGTCGTTGGCCAAAAGAATGCCCAGGCGGGCGTAGTCTTGAGCTGTTGCATTGAAATTACCACCGGCCCGTTCCAAGCCATCAGAGCCTGCGCGCCATAGGCCTGAAGTTTGTGCGCCCATGGGTTGCCAGAGCCGGGTCTCCAGATAAGCGCTCATGGATTGACCGGTTGCCCCACGCATCACCAGTGCCAACATATCGGTCTCTGCACTGGCGTAATTAAAGTGCAGCCCTTGGGTGTTGAGTCTTGTCGTGATGACTTTGGCACCAGACGCGGCTCCGCCCTTGTATGCGGCGGCGCCATAACGCGCGAGGTCATCCGCGCCGTTGTACAACTCCTCAAACTTGGCCCCTGACGACATCCGCAGTAAGTTCCGAACGGTGGCTTCGCCGTAGATCGTTCCGGCCAGCGTCGGAGCGTAAATTTCTGCTTTGTCATCCAGCGACTTGATGCTTCCCTCACGCAAAGCCAGGCCGATGCCCATTGCAGTGATGGTTTTGGCCATGGAGTTCGATAAAAAGCGGTGCTCAGCGGTGCGCCCGTATTGATAGCGCTCGACTTGAATCACTCCGTCCTTGATGACCAGCAGTGCCATGGCCGGTTGGCGCTTCAGGTAATCGTCAACCGTGAGGCCACCTTGAGCGTCAACCTTCCAGCTGTAGGCCGGCTCCTTCTCTGCCTTGGGCAAGGCCAGGGGCTTAGGCGCCGGCTGCATCACGTTGGCGACCCCACCAAAAATACCGGGAATCTCTGCATGGTTGCTAAAGGAACCCACCCGCACGCAGGGGTCCATGAACCAGGTTCGCGCTGTCCCCACGGGATAGCCCTGCGCTTTGCACAGTGCGGCTTCGTTGGGTTCAGCGCTGGCCACAAAGCTGAATGACGCGACAAGAGGCAGCCAGAAAATAGTGCGAAATTTCATGCGCTCAGCATGACAGCGGAACTTTCAAATGTCCAGCTGGGGATCAGGTTCTATGAGCTAGCCAGCGCGCGACCGCAGAGTCCACATACGCATACACACCCACTTTAAAAATGCTCATGCGCTATGAGCCACTGGTGAGATAGGGGGTAGGGGTCCAGGGGCCGTGGTCCCACCACCCCCTCTGGGCAGCAAGACGTCCAAAGGTAATGACGCTTGGAAGGTCTGCTGGACGAACCTAAGCGAGACGCTTGACGCGGATTTTGCTGGTGCTTTGCGGGCGCTGTAGGCACTGGCTTTGTGTTCTGGCCATGTGCAGTATTTCAGAGGCCAAATCTAGCCTCATGGAATGTGAGCCCGCGCCGCTTGTCCAAGAATTCGAGAGGTTCACCAAACGAATGAACAAGCCCCTGCTGGGGTCTGTGGGTAACGATACGGGTAACTAAAAATTATGAAATCAAATAATCTAACATCTACGGGGTCTTCAAGGCATGATGTGACTCCCTCCGATCCGCCAAGCATTTAAACCCCTTATAAGTCTTTGATTTGTAAGGGGTTTTTTGTTTTTTGGTTTTGCACTTCACCCACTCAAAATGGATCGGACCAAGGGCGGGTTCGGTGCGAGGCCAAGAATTAACTCAAGGCAAGCAGCGCTGACTCAGGTATCTTGTTGAGCACTTTGAGCAGCGACTTGGCGGCCCCCGTGGGGCACCGCTTGCCTTGCTCCCAGTTGCGGATGGTCTCCAGTGACACATCAATGCGATTGGAAAACTCCAGCTGCGTCAGGCCTAAGCGCTTGCGCACCCGCTTGGCAAATTTGGCTGCGTCCAGCAAAGCGTCAACATCATCAGCTTTTTGCTGCATAACAATGTCTTGCTCCGTAGTGGCATCTAAGCGGTGCTTGTTAACCCGGCCCATCGGAAGGCTGGAGGTCCGATTGACATCAATCTTGACGTGTACTGTTTTCATAGTCTTTAACCTCTCGAATATTGGCTTTGCGGGCTGAAATGATGCGAATACTGGCGCCTCGAGCCGTGTAGATCAGCACAAATACACGGTCATCAATCGCACCGGTGAGCTGAAAGCGGTCTTCGCCGTAGTCCCAGCGACGATCCTTTCGAACCAGCCGCTCTGGGTCTATAAAGAGCTGAAGCACATAGGCGAAATCAAAACCGCGTTGTTCAAAACACGCGTTGCTTTTGGCGTCATCCCATTCAAATTCCATAAAGCAATAGTAGTTCAATGGCCTACTTTTGTCAAGGCATGTGTGTAGACGTACCGAGCATCGACTGAGAATTCAAAACAGGGAGTAAATTTTTTCACAGCTGTTCTCAAAGTGGGTCGTACATCGTGCTTTGAAGTGATGCTTGCTGGCATGTACTAATTATTCATCCAGTGCTTCTATGCTATCGATTTCCCCCATCCAATTTGCCGGACCAACTCTCCACCAGACGCCACAGGGCCTAGAGCAGGAAGTGCCCGCCTGTGGGTTGAGGTTGCTCTCGCACAGGATGAGTGCTGGATTCCCATCGCCGGCAGCAGACTACTCTGAAGAAGTGGTGGCGCAGGAGGTGGCCCGGACGGGGTCTTGAACGCCCCATATGCCGGCCAATCTCACTCTGTGACGTAGAGCATCGAAATCTTGGACGACTCGCGTCGCCATAGCGAGAAGCATTCCTGCAAGGCAATGCGTGCCATCTCGGGCTCGCGGTCACGAAGGGCCTGCACCACGCTGTGGTGGGTTGCCACGCTTCGGTCAAAGCTCCCTTTGACCACAGAAATCATGCGCACCCGGTTGGTCATCACGGCGCGTATCACGCTGGTCAGCCCGTCGATGATGAGGGAGATCACCGGGTTGTGCGAGGCGCGTGCCAGCACGATGTGGAAATCAAGCTGGCACTGGGCAAAGCCGTCGATGCTGCCCGCTTGCCCCATGCGCATCAGCACCGCGTCCAGTGCATCGAGTTCTTCGGGGCTGGCATCGATGGACGCCGTGACGGCCATTTCCATGCCGATCATTTCCAGCGCCTGCTGGATTTGTTCAAGGGACAGGAACCCGAGCTTGAGGCTCACTTCAAAATAGAACTGCAGCACTTGCGCGTTCGGTAGCGACAGGTAGGTGCCGCTGCCCTGGCGCCGCGTTAAAAAGCCGAGTGTCTCCAGCACCGTCAGGCGCTCCCTGATCGTGGTGCGCTGGACGTCCAGTGTTTCGGACAACTCGCGCTCTGTGGGCAGACGCACGCGGCCGCTGTCGTCTGCCCTGACACGCATCGCAATTTCGATGATGCGTATCAGAAGGTCGTCTGTGTCTTCACTCATCGCCAGGCCTTAGCACTGATTTTTGTGTGCCAGTGCGTGCATGGAGGATGAGAGTACGGGGTAAAGGCGCGTGAAAATTTCAAAGTGGCTTTGGTAGATGGCTTGTTTTTGTAAGGATGATGGCTTTACCCATTGAGATGATATTTTCACCGATGGCAGTGATTCGTCGTTAAGGCTTGAAAAATGAGCACCCGCGACCGCCCCCAGCAGGGCTGCGCCCAATGCGCTTGCGTCCTGGGACTCGGTGGTGCCGTAGTCCATGTTCAGCACATCGGCCTTTATCTGCGCCCAAAAGCGGCTGTGTGACCCGCCGCCTACACCGATCATTTGTTGGGGCTGCAGCCCCCATTTGGATTCGGCCAGTCCCATGATCTGACGCAAGCCAAAAGCAGTGCCTTCAAACACGGCACGGACCATGTCGGCCCGGGTATGACTCAGACGCAGGCCAATCCAGGCCGCGCTGGCTTCGGAGTCCCAGATCGGGCTTCTTTCACCCGCCAGGTAAGGCAAGAAAATCAGTCCATTGGCGCCAGGCAAGGACTCTTGTGCCAGCCGTTCGAGTTCGGCCAGCGATTTGACTTCCGGCCAGATCTTGCTTTGCAGCCAGCCGAAGGACCCGCCTGAAGTGGACATGGCACCATGCGCCAGCCAACGACCGGGGTAGACATGGTGCCGGTTCAAAAAGCCCGGCTAAAAGTCGGGCTGGTCCAGACAAAAGGTGATGACGCCCGAGGTGCCCACAGACTCAAAGGTCTGCCCGTTGTGGCGCAGTTGCATGGCAAAAGCGGCGGCGGCCGTGTCGGCCGCGCCAAGGGCCACAGCCACACCGGCGGGTATGGCCGTTAGCGAGGCGACTTCCGGCGTCACCACGCCCAGGCGGCTGGAGCCTTGCACGATGGGTGGCAAAAAGGCGCGCGGCACTCGCCACAGGGCCAGCAGGTCTTCACTCCATGAAGGCTCAGCCTGCTTGACATCCATGAGCCCTGAGTAAGAGGCCTGGGTGGGGTCAATCGCCAGCTCGCCGGTCAGGCGCATGGCGATGTAGCTGTTGAGCATGCAGACGCTGCGGACGTTTTGCCAGGTCTCGGGTTCGTTTTTTTGCACCCACAACAAGTTGGCCGCCCAGCATGTGGAGGTGCTGGCACGGTTGCCGCTGCGGCTTTGAAAGCCGGCAGCGTCATCACCCGTGACGGCGCGCACGATGTCGTCCGCGCGGCCGTCCAGGTAAACCATGGCGTGGCGCAGCGGTTGGCGTTGGGCGTCGAGAAAAATGGTGGTGGGGCAGGTGGTGGACAAGCCCACGGACACCACCAGGCCCACCTGCGCGGTGACTTCCTGCAGCGCCTCAAGCAGGAGTTCCCAGTAGCGCTCCAGATCGATTTCGACCCAGAGCGGGTAGGGCGTGATGACGGGGACAAAGCGCTGCACTTTCTTGAGCAGCGTGCCCTGGGTGTCAAAGGCGCACACCTTGATGGCACTGGTCCCGGCATCAATGCCCAGAAAGACATCAGTCATTGTGAATCGCTACCTTGATGGCATTGCCACTCGCTGCCGCATCAAACGCCGCCAGTGAATCTGACACGGCGTAGCGGTGCGTGATGAGGGAGGTCGCGTCAATCTGACCGGTGGACAACATGTTCAGGGCCAGTTCGTAACCGCTGCGGCTCAAGGCGCTGGCCCCTGTGACTGTGATCTCGTTGTAGTGAATCAGGTTGACGTCGATGCTCGACATGTCGCCTTGTGTGAAGCCCGCAAACAGATTGACGCGCCCGCCCTTACGCACCAGGTTCAGCGCCTCGTTAGCCAGCGCCGGCACACCGATGGCCAGGATCACCACATCCGCGCCCAGTCCCTCTGTCTTGCTTCTGACAAGTTCAAGCAGGTTTTCACGGGTCGGGTCGCAGGCGAAGTTCACGCCGCGCTCCAGCGCCGCCTGGCGCCTGGCCGCGTTGGGCTCGCTGACGATGACCTGGCGTGCGCCCGCTGCCCGGGCCAGGGCTGCGTGCATCAGGCCGATGGGTCCAGCCCCCAGAATGACGACCGTGTCACCCAGTCCCACTTGCGCGTTCTTCTGGCCGTTGATGCAGCAAGCCAGGGGCTCGCTGAGTGCGGCGGCTTCAAAGCTCATGCCCTCGGGCATTTTGAAAACGTTGCCTGACGCCAGCGCGATAGCGGGAATGCGGATGAACTCTGCAAAAGCGCCGTCGAACTCATAGCCCATGGCCTGGCGGTTTTGGCAGACGTTTTCAAGTCCCGCCTTGCAATAAGCGCAGGCCCGGCAGGGCACTACCGGGTCCATGCAGACGCGGTCGCCCGTGACAAAGCCGCTCACGCCCTGGCCGGTCTGCACCACCACACCGGCAAACTCATGGCCGATGATCGAGGGAAAGCGAATGCCTTTGGTTTTTTTACCCGAGAGAATCCGCAGGTCGGTACCGCAGACCGTGGCCGCCCGGATGGCCAGAATGAGCTCGCCCGGACCGGCTTCTGGCGTGGCGATGTCGCCCACTTCTAGCACGCTGGGTGCGCGCAGTACGGCCGCTTTCATTGCGCACCGGCAGCGACGTCTGCCTCGTAAACCTTGAGCGATTCCTGCACGCTGGCGTTCTTGTGAATCAGGGCATTGAGCGCCTTGATGACGCTGCTGGGGTGAGCATGCTGCCAGACAAAGCGACCATAGGTGACGCCGCCCAGGCCCACGTCCAGCGCCTCGCGTGTCATGCGCAAATAGTCTTCCAGTGTGGTGCCCATCTCGCCACCGGCCAAAGCCACGATGGCCGGGCAACCTTCTACCACGCTGCGAAAGCTCTCTGCCGAGCCGGTCCAGAGTGTCTTGATGATGTCAACACCCAGCTCGGCTCCGACGCGCGCGGCGTAGGTGACGGCCTTGGCATCGTGCGGGTCCTTGATCAGTGTGCCTTTGGGGTAAATATGAGCCACCAGCGGCATGCCCATCGATTGCGCTTCCTTGGACATGCGGCCCAGGAAAGTGAGCTGCTGCGCCTGCTCGGGACCGCCGACGATGCAACCCACGGACACCGCATCGGCCCCCAGCCGGACGGCCTCTTCAACGTCTGCCACCGGTGCATCGTAGTGCGGATGGTATTGGGTCGAGTACGCGCTGATCTTCAGGATCATGGCGGCCTGACCGGCGTAGGGTGCAAACACCTTTTCGGCAATTCCCTTGTGCATGGTGATAGCGTCCGGCATGCCACGAACCACTTTTTTCATCGTTCCGTGAATGTCCTCCAGGCCGGGCATCAGGCCGCGCGTGATGGGATGGTCAATGGTGATGGCCAACATGCGGCCCGAAGGCCCCATCAGACGACGCATGCGAACTTGTTTACCTACAGACATACAGAACTCCAGTTGGATTGACGAGTGAAAAAAGGGAACGAAAAAGAAAACACAGAAAACGGCATCAATACATGCCGAATAACTTCAACGGACCAATGACCAGCACGGGGAAAAGCACCAGCGCCACGATCGAGACGATCAGCACAGAGACCGGGCCGGTCGACGACTTGATGACGTCCTCTAGGCTCATGTTGGTGACCTTGGCCACTGCAAACAGGCAGACGCCCACAGGCGGCGTCACCAGTCCGAGCGTGAGCGTGATGACAATGACCAACAGCAGGTGAATCGGGTCAACGCCCAACGACACAGCGGGCGCCACCAAAATGGGGATCAGGATGAACATGGCTGCAATGGCGTCCATGAACATGCCCACCACCACCAAAAACAGGAAGATCAGCACCATGATCACGGTCGGGTCTTTGGTCAGTGCGCTCAGCCAGGTGGCCACCATCACCGGCAGACCATCGAAAGCAAACACCCAGGCTGCCAGCTTGCCGGTGGCCGCAATGAACAAGATGCCCCCGCTGGAGCGGCCGGTCTCCATCAGCATTTCACGCATTTGCGGCCAGCTGATGTTTTTGTAAACAACCGATGCGATGAAGAAGGTATAGACCACCGCGATAGCTGCGGCTTCGGTGGGCGTAAAAAATCCGTCCAGAATGCCGGCCATCAGGATCACCGGGGTCAGCATGGGCAAGATGGCGCGCACGGCTGCTTTGGTGAAATGGCGGATGTCAAACGGCGTGGGCTTGCAAACGCCCCGGCGCACACTGTAGATATGGTTGTAGACCATCAGGAAGGCCGCGATAAAAAGCCCTGGCACCAACCCGGCAATCAACAACAGGCCAATCGACTGATTGGCAATCGAGCCGGCAATCACCATCAGGATGGACGGCGGAATGATGGACGACAAGGTGGACGTGGCCAGGGTCATGCCGACCGCATACCCCTTGTCGTAGCCATGCTTGACCATGGCATTGATTTCAATCGCTCCGAGTGATGCAATGTCCGCCACGGATGATCCGGAAATACCGCCAAACACCACCGACGAAGCCACATTGACATGCCCCATGCCACCGGGCAGCCAGCCCACCATGGCGTGCGCAAAGTCAAAAATGCGGTCAGCCACGCCGCCCTTGTCCATCAACTGGCCGACCAGCAGGAACAGTGGCACGGCAACCAGCAAAAATGAATTCATGGCCGAAAACATACTCTCCGAAAGCACATGAACCGGCGTGCTAGTGAATATGGCAATGCTGGCGACACTGGACAAACCCAGCGCGATGGCCAGCGGGCAGCCCAGGGCGCACAGCAACAAAAACAGCGTCAGCAAGGTGAGACTCATCATGATCGTGACTTCTTTTTTTTCAAGCGTTGCTGTCAGCAACCGAAATGACAGCGCGGTGCGTGCGCAGTGATTGCCACAGCCCCATAACGGACAAGGCGGCAGAGGCAGGAACCACCACGCCGATCACCCAACTGGGCCAGCCGAGGGTGGCGATCTGCTCGTTCATGACGACTTGTTGCCGGACCATGTACCAGCCGGTCCAGATGGTCAGCGCGAAAAAAGTCAGGCTGCAGGTTGCATAAATGAACAGCGCCTGCCGCCGTATGAAGCGCGGGAAATACTGAAGCAAGACAGTGACCCGCGCTGCATCTGCATGGCGAATGCTCGCGGCGATGCCGGAGAACACCATCCAGATGAAGCAAGCGCGCGTCAACTCTTCCGTCCATGAAAACGGCATGCCCAACAGCCGCCCCGCAACCTGGGTCAGCACCACAAAGACGATAGCAGCCACGGCGATGCCGCAGACCCCGTCGGTTAAAAGACCCAACAGACGTGTGGTGGGCGTAGCTTGGGCTTCACTTGGATTCATGGTTTCAGGCTTGCTCATGGCTATTTACTTCTTGCCGACAAAGCTCAGCGTCTTGTCAAAGAAGGCCTGGTCTTTCACCAGTTGCGAGAAGCGTGGAAAGAGGCTTTTGGCGACGGCAACGAATGCTTTTTGCTGGTCCGGCGTGAGGCTGTTCACTGCCACGCCTTTGGAGACCAGAAAGTCAATTGACTGCTTGGCGTCGGCGGCGTCGTTGGCGGCTTTCCATTCTTCGGCCTCTGTCGCCGCGGTCTGCATCGCTTGCTTGTCCTTGGCCGACAGTGCATTGAATTTGGCCGGGTTGATGGCCAGCACCCAGCCGTCAGCCATGTGGTTGGAAATCGTCGCGAATTTCTGTACTTCGTAAAGCTTGGCGGTCACCGGAATGTTGATCGGGTTTTCCTGGCCATCCACCACCTTGAGTTGCAGGGCGTTGTAAACCTCGCCAAAAGCCATGGGGGTCGGGGCGGCGCCCATCTTGCTGAAGAACTCAACCCACAGCGGATTGTTGGGAACCCGGAATTTCATGCCGGCCAGATCCTGCGGGCTTTGAATGGCTTTCTTGGAGTTGGTCATCTGACGGAAAGGGCGCTGCCACATGCTCAGGCCTTTGAGCCCGATGCTGTTCAAGTCATTGATCAGTTCCTGACCCAGCGGACCTGCCAGGTAGGCGCGCAGCTGGGCGTTGTCGTCAAACAGGTAGGGGATCGAGATGGCTGTGAATTTCGGGTTGAAGTTGGCATACAGCGAGGTGGACAGGAGCAGCATGTCCAGCGAGCCGCCGGCCAGCTGGCGCACGGCAGCCGATGGGTCGCCGCCATACAACTGGCCATTGGCGAAGACTTTGATTTCGACTTCGCCGCCGGTTTTGGCGGCAACCAGTTCTGCGTACTTCTTGGCCGCCAGCGTGATTTCCGAGTTGTCCGGGTCCGGGGTGGACAGGGTGAACGTGGTTTTGGCCGATGCCCAAGTGCCCGTCAGGGCCAGCAGGCCGGTGACGATCAAGGTTTTAAGTTTCAGCATGCTTGTCTCCTAAATGGTTGTACCAATCTATTTGGTCACGAAGGATATTCAATTTAATTGGTCCAACCAATTATGGGAAACCCTAGTCACCCGGATGTCTTAAGGCGCCCGGGTGTCACGTATTAACATCGTCCCAACCGGCCGGTTTACGGCCTTTTTTCGTCACACCAAAGTCACCAGGATGAACCCATGAAGAGCGCAATCACCCTTGGCCTTAGGACCACGGCTGACGAGGTCCGTCAGGATGAATCCTGGATTCAGCACCGGCGCACCTCATCGGGCACGACTGCGCGACTGGGCGAGGCGCTGCGTTCCAAAGTGTCGAAATTATTAGCAGGCCACATCCGCACCCATGTACGCATACACACCCTACTAAAAAATGCTCATCCGCTATGAGCCACTGGTGAGGTAGGGGGTAGGGGGTCCAAGGGCGGTGGCCCCCCCTCTGGGCAGCAAGTCGTTCAAAGGTACTATGCCCAGCAGGCCGTGAGGCAGCCTCAGACCCCGCACCACGCGGGGCTTTTTGCTGGGCTAACTCAGGGGGTGAGCCACTGCCAGGTGTCGGCACTTAGGCGCGCTCGTCGATGTCCGCCTTGGCCCAATTCCAGCCAGTCCATATCGAGGACGCGAGCGTTTAACAGGGCGAAGTGATGGACGCCACTCGCCGCGTCCGAACTGCTGTGTGCGTCAGGGCGCTCGGTGCCCGGAGCCGCAGGAGCCATGTAGTCTGCGGCCGCTTTCGACTGCTGCACCCGCTGCCAAAGGGCTTGAAGTTCAGGTCCGTCAGTGGTAACCGAGATTGCCACCCTCACGCGCAGTTGCCAGTTAAGCCGAGCGCTCCAAAAGGCAAAAACCGCTGTAGGCGCTTTAGCCAGTTCGCTGACCTTAACGCTACGTGCATCTGTGTAAACGCGAAGTGTCTGTTGGTTGGCGTCCGCGTTTCGAAGCACTACCGTGCGGGCATTAGGAGAGCCATCGCAACCCACTGTGGCCAGCACAGGAGTTCGCCAGGCGTGGTGACGGTCTACGCTGGCTCGCCCAAGCTCTTTCCAGATCTGCTGGCGAATATCCTGCGTTGCGTGTAACCCGTACTTCATGGCGCTGTCATCGAGCAGTCAGCGCACCAAGGGCCTAACGGTGGTGAACCCCCCGTCCACCGCAATGACCTGACCCGTCAGGCGAGCGGCACCGTTTCCCAGTAAAAAGG
>Ga0075464_10000173_pt1 | contig 27170 bp, 50 predicted proteins | sample DEB19_08_DNA_5_FD_75068 | JGI IMG/M metagenome (GOLD analysis project Ga0075464, IMG submission 75068) | Aqueous microbial communities from the Delaware River and Bay under freshwater to marine salinity gradient to study organic matter... | ecosystem: Environmental > Aquatic > Marine > Coastal ...
TACAGGTACTACATTCCCATCAAGGTTACAATCTAAATGATTAACTGAAGAAGAAACAAATAAAGATTCTAGAGCTAAGATAGCTGCTTCTATGTGAATACAATGATATGAATGAACTAAGGAGCAAAATATGAAGATGGAAGAATTTTTAAAAGATAAGACTGCTGAAGAATATAGAGCATTATTATCTTGAACTAAAACTGCTTCTGAAGATAAAAAAGAATGAGATGCTTCATTTGGTTCTTGAGACTTCTTAGATGAATCAATAACAGGTAAAAAATGAGCTACAAGCGATTCTACTTATGAATCTGATATAAGTGAAGAGATTAATATAGAAGATTTATATAGAGGTGAAAATGTATATGAAGAAGCACTTAATAAAACATTAGATGAATATGCTAATAAATTAAATGCTACTGAAGAAGAGAAAGCAAAAATTAGAGATGCTGCTGCAGCTAAAGAAAAAGAAATTTTAGAAGATACAAATTTAGATGCTAGACAAAGATCTGAAAAAAGAAAAGAAGCTTTAGATGAAATTGCTTGAGAATATAATGCTAGTGTTCAACAAAGAAGAGAAGAGCTAAAAGCAAATACAGAAAGAACTAAATGAATTGCTGAAAGACAATCTAGAATATGAGCTGCATTAGCATGACAATCATGACAATGATTAACTGCTTGAGCTGTTAACTCAATTCAAAATGATATACTATCACAATATGATTCTAATATTAGTAAAGCTGAATTAGAAGAGATTAGAAATAATTCTGAATTAGATACTGCATTGAGAGAAAGTTGAATGGAAACATTTAGAACTCAAGATTGAATAGATAAATTCTTAGATTGATTAGATGTTGCAGAAAACGCTCCATTAATAAATGCATTAAAAGAAACTGCTTTATGAAATATAAAAGCAAAAGATGATGTAATGAATTTTATTAAAACATTAACTGAAGAAAGAGCAACATCTCAATTTTGAAGATCTGAGTCTATAGAAAGAACTAGTGAAGATATTGAAGCTTATCCTAAATTATCTCCAGATCAAAAAGTAGCATTTATGATAGATAAAATAAAAAATGTAGAATGATCACAATTTATATCTGATTGAGTTAGGAATATGATTTTAAAATATCCTAATATGAGTTATCCAGAAATAAAAGTTAAATTAGAAAAAGAAGCTGCATATGCAAATCAAAGAAATATAATATCTAATACAGTATTTCAAAAAAATTATGATGATATGTCTGCTGATGAAAAGAAAATTATTTCTGATGTAGTTGATAGATGATGAGCTGCTTTAGATAGATGAGATGCTTCTGTAGAAAGAACTGATAAAGAAGTTGCTGAGATAGATAAACAACAAACTGAATTTGAACAATGAAAAATAGATGAAGCTAAGAGAAAACTTGAAGAAGAAAAAAAGAAAGCTGATGAAGATAAGAAAAAAGAAGAAGCTAAAAAGATTGAAGAAGATAAAAAATCTAAATGATTTAAATGATTTAAATCTGAAGCTGCATATAATAATTATCAAAAATGAGTTGAGAATTTTAAACTAGTAAAAGAACAATTAGATAAAAATAAAGATCCTGCATTAGCTGAAAGAGTAAAACAAGCTGCATTAGACTTAAAAAAATATAAAGAAAAATATAGTATTTAACTTATAGAACAATGACTAAAATGAAGTTCCAAAGGGAATACATAGCTTCTTTAGTTGAAGAAATATTTAATACATCAGAATGAGAAATAGAGCTACAATTATCTGTAGCTCCTAATTCTGACACATGATTTATTATATTAGCTAAATGAAGTGTTAAAGAAGAATATATGTATTATCATAGAAGAGTATGAGCTAATGTTTATATATACTGAGTAAACAGAAGTAATCCACAAACTCATGCAGAGAATACTCAAGTAATATTAGTTTCTTCTATTGAAGCTATGAATTACTTATCACAATTAACTAATGATCAATTCTATGTATTTAAAAAAAATTCATCTAATGTTATTATTAGATGATGATACATATATGAAAACTGACAAAGATATTTAGTAGAAGATTTAGATACATCATTAAATGTAGAATGAAAATTGTTATTTGTAAATACAACTAATTATGTTTATGTAGAGTCTTGAGAATTATTTATAACTAATATAAATGATTTAACTAAATATATAGTTGCAGAGATAGATGTAAATAATTCATGATTAATAGAAGATATAAGATTAATTAGATTACATAGTTTAAAATGATCTAAGTGAGATAAATGAGATATATGATTAAGTTGAACTTGATCTTGAGATTTAGTTTCATCTGCTAATTTAGCTGATTTAGAATCAATAGAAGAAGCTAGAGATAATCTACAAATATATTCTAAAGAAATAGTAGATACAAAATTATCTTGAAAAATAGATGTATCTGCATTATCAGCTAACTTAAATTTATTTCCAACTAATGTAAATTCAGATATATCTTGATATTATAAAATGATAAAATCATTAAATGATATAGATTATAATGATACACCAGTAGATATAAGTACTTGAACAATAATATCTACAGAACAATTAGTATGACAATTAATATCTGAAGATAATTTAATTATTTGAAATCCTTGATTAGTTCCAATAACTACAATTTGAAATATTAAAAAAATAAGTTGAACATGAATAGCTAATTTTTATTTTAAATTATTTAAAAGAAATTTAGCATGAGTAGAAGAATTAGTATGAACATCTAATACTACAACAGAAATAACTAATACTACTTATGAACAATTCTATGCATCATTATTATTAAATAATTGAGAATGGATATCAACAGATAGAATAGTTATAAAATTTTATTCAAATAGAATACCATGATGATCTAATCCAGTATATAATTTTCAATTCTGATGATTAACTCCAGTAAGAATATTAATACCATTAAATATAGCTAATGTATCTTTAGAAAATTATTATTTAAAATCTGAAGTAGATTGATTTATAAATACTTTAGATGACAATAAAGTTAATTTAATATGAGATCAAGAGATTGACTGACAAATAACATTTACTGAATCTCCTATAATTCCTAGTCCTATTAATAGTACTGATGCTGCTAATAAAAATTATGTAGATAATAAACCATTACCTATAATTAAAAGCACACAAGAAATATTCGTAGCTTGAGAAAAAATAACACAAAGCGATATTGATAATTGATATAATGCAATGTATAAAAGTACAGATTGAAAAGTATATAAAACTGATGCAGACAATATTAATAAAATAAATTTTATTTGATTTGCAGTAACTCCTGCATTAATTAATGAAAATATAAAGTTAAATATTTCATGAATACATACTAGAATTATTGATAGTTTAGATATATGAAAAGATTTTTATTTAAATAATATAGCACCAGATGTTGTTCAATGAGATATTAATCAATTATTATCATCATGAACAGATTGAATATCTAATATGATATGATATTCAAATACATATTATGAAATATCTCAATCATTATCTTTAATTAATTGAACACTTAATACATTTACTGTATGATTAAAAAAATTATGATCACCAAATATAATTGTTAATTTAGAAATTTTTAGTGATATTATATATAGTACATTAGTTGCTACATCAGATAATCAAATAAATAGTTCAACATTAACAACTTCATTTCAAGATATAATTTTTACATTCGGTTCTTGATTAAATTTAACAGCTTGAACATATTATGCTAAATTAAATATAGTTTCTTGAACATTATCTACATCTAATTATTTATTAGTTAAATGGCATAATGTAAATGTATATACTTGATGAATACAATATGGATTAAGTATTTCATGATCATATACAAATATAATATGAGATTTATATATGAAATTATCTTTTAAACCTGCTCCTGCTGCAGTATATTGAACAATATGAACTACACCATGAATAAATACTAAATTAATTTGAAAGTGAGTTTCTACTTGAATTTATATATATAAATATATTAAACAACAATTTCAAGAATTAATTGAATGAGCTAATAAAGTATATTGAACAACATATACTTCTGGTAGTGCATTAACACAACAATCTACAAATTCTATTTCTTTTGTTAAAGTAAAAGAAATAAAAGTAAAATATTCATGACAATATACATTTACATTTACACATTCAGCTAGTAATACAAGTTATCTTGTTGAAAGTAGATTATATAAAAATTGAATAGCATTATGAACATTAAGAAGTTGATATATGAGTGCTTGATGAACTGCATATGTTGAAAATTTTACAATTAAAGCTTGAGATTTAATACAAGTATATCATAGAACTACTAATATATCTACTGCATCTAGAATAGAAAATTTTCTTATTCAATATTGAATAACTTATTCTAATATTGATGAAACTTTACTTAATTAATATAATATATATGCAAATATTTATTTTAAATAAAAAAATAAATTATAATTGATTTTGAAAACAATTTGAAGTTGATGATAATTTTTTTGATAATTTTCCATATAATATAGAAAATTATATTTTTGAAGAAATAGAATGAAAATTAACTTGATTTTTTATACAGACAGAAGAAAACAAAAATTTTGAAAAACAAAAAATACTTTCAGAATATAAAAACAATCTTAATATTATAAAAGAAATAAATTCAGAGATTCAGGAAGTAGATGAAACATCTCAATACTTCCCTGAAATTGCACAAGCAAGAAAACAAATACTTGAAACTAAAAGAACAGAACTTAGAAATTCAAATTGATTATTAGTACAACAATGAATATCTAAATATTGAGAATTAATAATTAGTGAATTATAGAATTTGAATTATAACATCTAATATTGTATATTAGATATATATTATATTTTAATAATAACAAAAATGAGATTTACTGCAACAAATACAGTTACTTCATTATATACATTAATAAAATCAGTAGAGCCTGATTTAACTAAATTATCTTGAAGTATGTATATACAAAACACATGATCAAACGATTTATTGTTTGATACAAAAAATACTAATGTTAATACTGAATGAGTAGTTTTAAAAGCTTGAAATGAAAATGTTTATGATTTCTCTGATCTAAGTAAAATATTTATTCAGACTAATACTTGAACTACTACAATAAATTATATATTTGTATAACATATAACAAAATGAGAACACAATCTAAAATAGATATGACTAAACTTGTATGAGTTACTGTATCTAAAAACTGGTGAGAAACTCATATAGCTCCATCTGATTGAATATTAACAGCTAGAGCTAACTGAGCTTCATCACCTACTTCAAATACTAGTTGGGTAAAAATAAGTACTTGAGATACAGCTTCACTTACATTTAGAATATGAGATTGATATACTTGAAATCCTCAAGCATTATTTGCTTCTGTAACATATCCTATTAAAAAATGAGAATATTATAAAGTAGATACATATTCATCTAACTGAAGTACATATTTTCAAGCATTCTTTACACCTTTAGTTTAATAATTAAAATAAAATGGCTATAACAAAAAAAGTAAAAGTTTATCAATTTGAAACTGATAACTATGTTAAACCTACTTCAGTTATTATAAATGAAGCAGAACAATGAGAATGATACGATGTATCAGCAATAGTTGATTTCTATACTGATAGTACAAAAGAATTTAAATACGATACTAAACAATATATATTTAAAAACTTAAAAGAATCTGAATTATGATTACCTAGTATATATGGTAAATTAATGTGATTAGAAGAATTTATTTGATATAAATTATCTTAATATGATAATACAATTTTTAAAAAATAACCATGTTATCATTTTAAATGAATTATCTTTTACATATAGATGAGTTAAATATACAATAGAGAAATGATTTATAACTAATGGATGATCAATACCTAGAATACTCTGGGCTATTTCTCATCCATTTTTTTATCCATTTATTTGTGCATATTTAATTCATGATTATATGTACTCAAATAAATTTAAATTAGAATGATTAACAAGAATAGAGTGTGATGAATTTTTCCTATATAACCTGAGTTTGCATAATAAATTAATTTGAATATTATTTTATATATGAGTTAGATTTTGAGGAAAATACAATTTCAAAAAAGATTTACCATTTAATAAAAAGGAGATAGAAGCATTATATATTTTAACATTAAATTAGAATGGAAGTAGAATTAATAAAAACAATAACTGAAGCATGAACTATATATTGATTATTTATATTTATAATAGTTATGTTCATTTGGAAATGAATACCATTTATGGTTAAACAATTTACAGCAATGAATGATAAATTCATAGTAGCGCTTCAAAATCAACAAATAACTTTTGAACAAGCACTAAAAACAATTTCAAATGACTTTATTAAAAAAGTAGAAGACTCTGACAAATGGCATAAAACTCATAGTGATACATTAAATGAAATAAAAGAAATAGTTTCTAAAAAATAATATATGTGAAAACAATATAAAAAAGTTCATGGTAGTAAAAGAATTTGATTTATAACTTAATTTAAATATAATACTAATGTCAAAGTGATTAAATATCTCGTCTAATTTAAGACAATATTGAGTAGGTTCACTTTGACGAGATAGCCTATTCAATATTGTTTTTAATTTGTAAAAATTATGGAACAAGAAATTTGGAAAGATGTGGTTTGATATGAGGGAATTTATCAAGTTAGTAATTTATGAAGAATTCGTAGTTTAAATATTAGACGGTGAGGTAAAGAAAAGATTTTAAATCCTTGAAAAACAAAATATTGATATACTATATCGACATTATGAAAGTTGGGAACCTCTAATAGTTCATTTCTTCACAGACTAGTAGCACAAGCATTTATACCTAATCCACAGAATAAACCATATATTAATCATAAAAACTGAATTAGACATGATAATAGAATAGAAAATCTTGAATGGTGTACTGGTAGTGAAAATCATTTACATAAATATAGAATATTATGATATAAACAAAAAAACAATATTTTTCAAACTAATCATCCAAATAAATGAAAGTTTTGAAAAGAGCATAATAGTAGTAAAAAAGTAAATCAATATGATTTAGAGTGAAACTTTATTAAAACTTGGGATTGTATAATGGATATTGAAAGAAATTTATTAATTAAGCATTCTAATATTTCAGCATGTTGTAAATGAAAATATAAACATTCTTGATGATTTATTTGGAAATATATTTTTTAATTATAAAGATATGTGAAAGCAATATAAAAAACAAATTTGAAGTAAAAATCAATTTTGAGAATTATCTCTTGATGATTTAGATGAATGATTTGAATGAAATGAAAGACTTGCATTAAGTTATCTTGAAAAGTTTTGAGATGAAATTGATGACATAAAAGATAGAATACAAAAAACTTTAATTGTTGATTGAAAAAATTATGATACTTAGTCAAACAAAAGATATAACAGATGAAGCTTTAAAAAGAACTAAAGAGCTTAAAGAAATATGAGCTAGTCAAGAAGAAATAAATGTAGTTATAAGCGAGGCTTTATTTAAAATTGATATTTTAATTAATGGCTTAGATTATTCTTTAATGCAGCAATAATGGAAAATTTTGAATTATTTAATACATGATTAATAGACGAAGTTTCAGATAATGATTATTTGTTCTGAAGTGATAATATAACTATTAATCAAAATACAAACAAAGACAAGTATTGATATAATCAATCTGCACAAACAAGGACAAGAAATGCTTGTGTTATTTATTGAAATTGTGGAGTTATTTCTGATTTAACTTGATATAAATTTTCAGAAGCTGAAATACTAGAAATAGTAGACTTAGCAGAAAAAAGCTATGGTTGGTCTGAAAGTTGATGAATGGCTTTTGCTCGTTGAACAGATTGTGTTAGAACTTGGTGGAATAAAAAATTTCCTGATAATCAATTAATAACTTTTAGGATTGATATTTGAAGTGAAAAGTTTAATGAAGCACTAGATAAATGACATAGTCTAACTGTATGATATAAAACAAGTAGAGATTATTTACTTGATAGTCAAGAAGATTGAGAAATACAATGAGAAGATTTTAAAAAGAATTGATGACATTTAGTAAGATTATATAAGAAATGAAATAATTTTAGAATCATAGACAATTATGATTGAAAAAAAATCTATAATGATTATATTAATAATAAGATAGAAAAATTACAAAAGAATTGAGTATATTTTATAAGTGCTTATTTATATCTATATAATAATGATTATATGAGTGAACAAATTAAAGAGAATATAGACTTGGAATGAGCAAAAATTATGTTTGAAAAATGATTTTGGAATTGATTAAATGCTAGAGAACCTATGTCAAGACAAGAGGTTATGCAAGTTTTATATAAAATATTAAATAAAGATTAAATTTTTGCTTTTTATAATATTCTAAATATAATTAGTTAGCAAAACAATTAATTATATATGAATAAGAATATGCTTTTAAAGGTTTGTTTTGCGACATATATCCCTTTGAGAGCATATTTTTGTTATAATTTTAGAATTATGGAACAAGAAGTTTGGAAAGATATAGTGTGATATGAGTGATTATATCAAGTAAGTAATTTAGGTAGAGTGAAATCCTTAAAAAGATGATTACTTAAAACACACAATAGAAAAGATGGTTATATAGGAGTATGATTATATAAAAATAATAGAGATAAAAAATACTTGTTGCATAGAATTGTATATATGAGCTTTAATAATTTATCTTTAGATAATTATAATCCTTATGAAAAAACTTGTGTGTGTCACATTGATGATAACCCATCTAATTGTAAATTATCTAATCTTTTCTTGTGAACACACAAAGATAATATGAATGATAGAGATAATAAATCAAGATTAAATAATTCTTGATTACAAAATCATAATAGTAAATTATTATTTAATGATATAATAAGAATACAAGTGCTTTTTTCCTTGAAAAAAATAAAAATCCTAGATATAAAAATAAATACAATAGCCCAAATGTATTCAATTAACACTAGAACTATTTATAAATATATAAATTGAGAGAGACAATTTTGGGCAACTCTTGAAGTTATTTTACAAAACAATAATTTAAAGTAATATGCCTAGAGATGAAGATTATGAATGAGCTGATTATCTAATATGATATAAGGACTCAAAAGATAATAATATATCTGAAATATTTTGATTAGAAAAATAAAGTTTGGGAGATAGATACCAAATAAAATAAAACTTAGTGACTAGAATTAAGATCTGAATTATCAGATCTTTTTCTTTCTAAAATAACTAAATTTGATTATTAGATTAATTTCATATAATAAATAAAGACTTAAATGTCTTTATTTTTTTATACATAATTATGGGTAAAAACAAAACAGGTACTGAAGTAGAATCTACTGAAGTAATAAAAGAAGCTATAGAAGATGTATCATTAAACGATACAATCACTTTAGATGAAGATACTACATTAGGTAGCTCAAAAGAATTAGAAACTGCTACAGATGATTTAAATCATGTTTCTGAAGAAACTAAATTAGATGTATGAGATCAATCAGATGAATCATTTAAAGAAGATTGAGAAGATGAAGAAAACTTCTTAGATGAATTTACAGAAGAAGATATAGTTAGATTAGAAGAACTAACTTCATATAAATTTATTAATACTACTGATAAAGAAGTAATAAAAGAAAGAACTATATTAGCAAATACATATGTATCATATTTAATTAATAAAGTATTAAATGAAAAAGTTATTTTAACTAAACATTCTAATATTAAATCTATTAATTTCAAATATTGAGAATAATATTATATGAATAGAAAGCCATTACTATGGTTTTTTATTTTTTTATTTGACTAATATAAAAAAATAATTAATATTCTTTCATATAAAAACTTATATTAAGGGTATAAGTTGTCCGACAATTCATACCTATGAGTTTTTTAGACACAAGCTACCCTTAATAGCTTGTGTTTTTTTATGTCTGACCTGAATTAACAGGGGGATAATATATATTATATATAATATATAAAACGAATTATAAGACTAAAAAGAATAGTTCGGGGACACTACTGCACTGCTAGTAGATGGAGATGAGAACCATAAAAAAGCACTAGACATATATAATCTTTTTTATATATGAAACTACAGATTGAAAACTTCATTCTGATCACCACCTTGACAATGAGAGGGGGTGAGGGGGGTGAGCCTTCTTTTCTTTCTTTTATTCCTAATATAATAAAAAAAAGATTATATTTAATTTAAAAGAATAAATATATAACCTGCGTGTGTGCATGCACGATACATTAATGCAAATAAGAAAGAGATAAAAACTTTTTCGCAAAACTTTATTTTATATTAGTAATAAAATAAATATTAATTATAACTAATATCTTTTATTAGACTAGAGAAATAATAAAAAAAAGATTTGCAAAAAAGCAATACTTGAATATAATCAAAAGTACAAATATATGAATAGTTGATATCAATCAAACATTCAAATTGTGAAATAGATTTGTATATTAGATATAGATTTCAAATTTGCATTGAGTTGTAAATTTTATTTATATTTAGTATGACTGATTTACTTATAAAAAAGAGTTAATATATAAAAGGAAATAAATTATTCAGATATTATAAAACACAAAAAGGGCTTTAACCGTTTTTCAAAATTAAAAATTAATAATAAAATAACAAAAATATTATTTCAATTTATTCATATATTTGTATTTTAGATAAATTAAGAATTAATAGATAATGAAGAAACATATAAGAAACAAAATAAAGAAGATGTATTTTGAATGATCTTGAATATCTGAATTAGCAAAAGTAGCATGAATATCATTTCAAGAAATGGAATCAATTGTAAATAATCATATATCATTTAGGAAGTATACTGATACAGATTTAGTAGAATGGAAGAAATGTAAGAATTGCTTAATATGGAAAGAACTTTATAAGTGATTTAATAAGAGATGAATAAACTCATTTTGAAATCAAGTTTACGATAATAATTGTAAATATTGTAGTTCTATTATTAGAAATAATAATAAAAAACTAATGACTAAAGATCAATTAGATGTATTTATGAAAGCTAATAATGAAAGATCTAAAAGATATCGGGAAAAAAATAAAGATGCTTATAATTTAAAAAGAAAAGAAAAATATAAAAATTTAGATATATTTGAAAAAATAAAAATTAGATCTAAATTAAAAATTGCTAAAAGAAAATCTAAAATTAAATTAAAACATAACCAAATACAAAAATGTGACCAGAATTAAGTTTAAGAGAATACATAGAATGGATATATAATTGGAATCATATAGCATGAAACATATCTAATTATGATAAAGAATTAGCTAAGAGATTAATTATAGAAGAACATAATGAAACATTAGAAGCATTAGATAATAATAATTTTAAAGAAGTAATAGATTGAGCATCTGATTCATTTATAGTATTAATATGAGAATTTAAAAAGAAATGAATTGATCCAAATGACATATATAATGCAATGATAGATATCATGGATAATAACTTTAGTAAATTTACTCAAGATGAAGAATGAAACTTAGTAGCATTAAAAGATGAACAAGGTAAAATAATTAAACATGCATGATTTGAAAAAGTAGATTTATCATATTTGGATAAATATAATAATATATAATAAAATAAAAACTATGAAACTACAAGAAGAAATAAAATTTTTTTTAGATAGGTATAAAAATAATTCTAATAAATTATATTCTGCAGAATATGCTGCATTAGTTACTAAAGAGCTATTCTATGGTTCAGGATCATTTTTTATTAATACTAGATTAATTGCTAATGAAGAAACACTTCCTATGTTATTAACATTAGATCAAGAAGATATATCTATTAACTTAACTGAATATGTAACTAGTTGTGAATCAGATAGTCAAGTATATACATTTAACGACTTTAGTAGGTTTAATAATATTGGTAAATTGAAACAAGTATGAATTTGAAGAAATGTTATAGATATTAAAAGATTTGATTTAATTAAAAAAATTTTAAAATATAAAAATGTAACTATTAAAATGTGACAAAAATTTACATTTTATGTAGATTGATTACCTATGATAGTACATAGTTATAGTCAATTAGATATGCAAACTTCATTAATAGATTAATATATGTATAATAGATTTCAAAATAAAGATAAGACTAAAGAACCTATTCAAAAATATAATGCTAAAAAAACTGAAATAGATTGAATTACATTTCATTCATGATTAGAATCTAGATTTTATATTTGGTTAAGAGATAATATATATTGAATTAAATTACTTTGAAGACAAAATAAATTTATATTACAAGATAAATTTAGAACTAAAGATTGAAAAGCAATTAGAGAGATATATTATAAATGTGATTTTCATATTGAATATAAGTGAGACATATACTATGTAGATAGTAAATGAAATAGTGATGCTGTATTTAAAATGAAACACAAAATGTGGTTAAAAAAATACTGACAAGAGAATATTTTATTAGTATGTAAATCAATAAAACAATTATGTGAAATGCTTTGAATAGAGTATAAGACTATAAGAAAACCTAAAGAGGTTTCATTAATTTAATAATAAAATTATTATGGCATCAGCTTTAAAAACATGATTAACTGTTAAGCAAGTAAAAATACATACATGACTTAATAGAGAACAAAGAAGAAAAAAGACAAGAATAAGTGTTAAAAATAAATCACTTGCTACTTGTCATCCATCTGAATTTAACCATTTATCATTAATGGCAGAACAAAAAGCTGCTAAAGGTTTAAAGAAAACTATGTGTAAAGCATATAGATCTTTACAAGACAATACTTGAACTAAGTGATTATGAATCCTTAGAAAATTATTTCCTAACATATTTTCAAATGGGTAATATAGAATATTTCTTTATACATAAAGAATTTGAAGAGCTATTAAATTATTTTACAAAATTATATTCAATAGAAAATATTTGAGATAGAAATTATATTGAATCATGAAGATATATTAGTATAATTAAAACTACTATAGAAAACATAGATTGAATATATTGTGATTTAGATAAAGAAGATCAAGATGTTCATGAATGATTACAATGATATACTGACATTATAAAAGATTACTTTGATTTTAAATTAAATTTAACTCTACCATCTAATCAAACTGCTGATTGACTAGCTCTATTTATAGAGATGAGAAAAATTAAATGATACTTATTTAAAATGTTTATTATATTTGAAAAAAATAATACATACGATACTGAATCATTTATTAAATTAAAAAAAGAATATGATTTATATATTAGTACAAGAAATATGTCATATGCTAATCTTAGAAAAGAACTAGAAGAATATGAAAAACAAAATCAAGAGCAACAAGATCCTGAAGAAAACATCATCCCTCAAGATGAATCAATGATTTCAGAGGATAAAAATAAAAACGAAACATTGTAATGATAGAATTTTGAATTACATATCTAGATTAAAGAGAGAACAATTAGTATGATGAGAGAATCAATTAGATGTATTTGATAGAGTCTACAAATACAATAACTGAAAATGTATATTAACATGACAAAAAGTGGATAAGAACAATGTAAGTTGTTATCCACATTATCTTTGAAAGTGATGATATCCACATTTAAAATTAAAAGAAAATAATATTTGATTAGTCTACAATGAGATTTATCACAACATTATTGATAAGATAATAAGAATACTAAGAAAAGAGATATGATATAAAGAGATAGAAAGAAGAATACAAGAATGATTAAGAATAGAAGATGATATACTTAGGATATATAATCAGAAATTTAAGTAGTCAGTTGTGCTTCTTTTTTCTTTTTATTCATTAAACGATTTGCCATAAATTACTTTTATGATAGTTTATCTATCTAAAAAATTTATTTTATTTTATATATTAACTTGTAAAAAATATGACACAAGTATGAAGCAACGCAGTTGCAAATGTTTTACCAGAATCGGTATTTAGAAGATGAGAAAATACTCAGAAGATAAATGTTATGGATAGTATTCATAGTTTAAAAGTATACAATGCTATACCTTGAAAAGAAGAAGATGCTAATTTAGCATGAATGTTAATGATAAAGAATCCAAATACCGAATGATTATATGCACCATTTACTAAATCAGTTGAAATTAATATTCTGAAAATAAGAAAATGATTAAATTGATCATTTAATTTATTAGATGAACAATGAATGATTATTAAAGAATGAAATGATACTAAGAGATGATTTGTATTTACTGAAGAATATGGAAGATATACTGCAAATAAACAAGAAGTATTTTTCAAATCAAATGATTTAAAAATGTTAACATTTAAAACTTTATGAGAGATTAAAGAATTATGTAAAGTTCAAATACTTCCTAATGGTAAAAAGAATCCATTCTTTAAAATAGCATTAGATAGAAATAATATACCATACAATTCTACTTTTATTAGTGAAAGTTATATTGTATATTGAGTATTCAAAACATGAGAAAATGCTTGAGAACATTTTAGATTATTCATGAGTTCATCTGCATTCGGTCAAGAATGGGATCCACAAACTAAAGTAACTACATTAGTTCCATGATCATTAGCTGAAGCAATTAGTTTATGACAAAAAGCATTTGAGAATTTAAAAGTTACTCAATGAATAAATGGATACTTTGATGATTCATTAATACATACTACATTATCAGTAACTAAATCTTGAAACTTTTATAAACCAGTATTTAGTAATACATGATTAATTACTTATGATAATACACAAGAATTTAATGATATAGAAGTATTATTATCTTCATATAAAGAACAAGAATTTTGAGCATATAAAAATACTCAAGAACAATTACCACAAGTTCAATCTAATACATTACAAAAATGATTTGATGAAATAAATACTCAACCAAATACTAATCAATGATATTACACACCAAGTGCAGAACAAGCTTGAAGAACTGAACAAGTTCAAGATGCTTTAGTTGAACTTAAAGAACTAACACCAGTAGAAAAAGTGCAAGCTGCATCTGATATGATTTCAATAAGTGATATACCATTTTAGGCTAGTTTAAGCCAAGACTAGTTTTATAACTAGTCTTTTATATTAATAATTAATTAAAATATGCCAACAATTTCAGATACATATAAATTAAAAAATGAGAACTTTAGATCAATATTAGATTATCTAGATAGATCATGAAGAGAACTACAAGTAGTAGAAGCTATAGATTCATATTTAGATATTATATTAGATTGAATTAGATATAGAATATGAGAAATTAATTTTAATATAAGTATTGAGAATAAAGAGCAAATTAAAAATTTATTATCATGAGATACTAAATTTATGATACATAATTTTGTATGAATAATTTGAACTGTAAAACAATTAAAAAAATTATATCAATAATATTTATATATGGATTTAAAATTCAATAATAAAAAATGAATGTGAACATCTAATAAATGAATCACATCATGAATGTTTGAATTTGAATATGAAAATATAGAAAGTATTAATTCTCTACCAGACTTATTTAAAGTAGAAGTATGAGAACAAATATTTTCTGCTACAATAAATTCAGATTCGCCTGCGCCAATAGTTATAGATACTAATAAGATATCTTATAAATGTAAAAGATGAGAATGAAAAACTTGATTAGATTGAGTTACTAAATGCCAAGTTAAATTAGATATATTTATAGATGATTTATTATGTTGAATAATTAGATCAGAAATATTAACAATAAAATAATATGTACGATAATTTAATTAGCTTCTGTGAAGATAAGAAATTATTTATATCAGATACATTAAAGTATAATAGGTACTGAGATTGAAATATATCTGTAACAGAATTATTATCTATATTAGAAGATGATTCATTTAACTATGTTAAAAGAAATTATGCTCAAGCTATAGAAGATGCTTGCGAAAGATGAAAACAAGTACATTCAAATATAGAAGAAAATAAATTTGATTATAATAATTATTATTCTGATTCATTAGAAAGATCTTCTAAGAATAAATTAGACAAGTTTTATTTAGCCTATAAGCAATGGAAAATTATAAATAGTATTACCATACTATCTAGTGAACAAACATTCGTTAAAGACTGATTAAGAGGTACTATAGATGCAATTACAAACTTATGAGTTGTAGATTACAAGACATCTTTAAAAGAGAATGAGAAATATTGTATTCAAGTTGCATTCTATTGTTATCTATCGTGAGAAGAAAACTGATATATATTATACTTATCAAAAGATAAATATAAATTTGTAAAAGTAGATATTCAAAAATACATGCCTATAGTTTTAGAATTAATAGAACTAAGTAAAATTTTATATAAAGTAAACAAACAAGAAAATGGAACTATTACAGAATAATACACAACATGATGCTATATGAAAACATGTACAAAGAATTTATAAATGAAAATGAAGAGATAAAAAATTACAAAATTTTATAACTAAGATGGAACTTAAAAATATTATTATTTAAAAAAAATAAATTTTTATGAAAAAGAAAAATGATTATACTCTTGAATATAAAAAATATTGTGAAGAAGATTTAGATAAAGAATATCATGAACAAGAATTACTAGCTCATTTATTAAGAGTATTATTAAAATTATGATTCAAACCTAATGAACCTTTAGAAGATTTTTCTAAATGGTTTTGAGAAAGAATGTTAAAATATAATATAACATCTCAACAATTAGAAAATGTTATAGATAACTTTTATGATTATTGGTCAGAAGCTAATAAAGATATTAAAAGTTATAAATCAACATTTTTAAATACACCTAAACTTAGACCATATCTAAAAAGCTGATATGAAATAGATACAATTTAAAAATAAATAAATATGGATATCTTTGAAAGAATTAAATCGGAAGTACAAATAGAACAATTATTAGTTAGACTTTGAATTAAGTTTAATAATAAAAAGTCTATTTATGAAGATTGAAAGTATTCTGATAGTTATAATTTTTGTGTAAATAAAAATATAGTAACTAATCATAATCCTGCTAAAGAATATAGAGCTGTATGAAATCCATTAAATTTTTATATTCAAAAAACTTGATCAGATATTAAATGAGCATTAGAATTTTTTGAAAAAGAATTTTGAATTATATCTGAAAAAAAAGATATAAAACATCCTATAGAAGATGTTCCAGTAATAACTGATAAACAGAGACTTGTATCATATTTATTCTTAAGATGAATAGAATATGCAAGACTTCCTGAGTGATTAATTAATCTTACATTTGAAAAAGTATATTGAAAAGATGCACCACCTTGAGAAGTACTATGTATGCAATGTCCAATGTATGATGACAAGACACAATTAACTTGATATCAAAGTAGATCATTAGTGTGAAAATGATTTAGAACTAATGGTAATGATTGATACTTCATGCATTTTACAAAAGATTTAAAGAATGATTATATATTTGTAGTAGAATGAATGTCTGACTTCTTAAGTATAAGACAATATACTCAACAAGTATTATGATTTAAATCAGCAAATACACCACCATCAGATTGAATAATAAGTTTCTTATCTAAATTTAGAAAAGTATATTTATTATTTGATAATGATTCTGCATGACAAAAAGCTAAAGAACAATTCAAAGAAAAGATAGATTGAAACATTTATGAGATATCTGAAGATGATGATATAAATGAATTAACAAAAACATTTCAAGAAGAAATAATTGAAACAGTTAAGGCTGCATCAAGTCAAACACAACATAAAGCATTTCAACATATTAATTATTCTGAATGATTAGAAATGTGAATGGCTGAATTACTTGAAAGAAAACAATCAACAGTAATGAGTTATTGATTTCAAAAGTTTGATGAGAAACTATGATTTTTGCTTCCATGACAACTTATAGTTGTATGATGAGTAACATGAGTAGGTAAATCAACTCTATGTAACCAGATAGCAAATAATGTAGCTAATCAATGATTCTGAGTATGTAGATATTCATTAGAAGATAGATTACAAGAAAATCGTATTAATGATTTATATTATCAGGTATGTTATCTTAGAAAAAATAAATGATCTAATATACCAGAGCATTATATATTTGAAGCTAATATGTGTACTGAATTAGAATATCCATGAATAACTCAAGATATACAACAAGCTGCAGTTAACTTAAATAAATTTAATAAGAATATTATAGATTTATTTCATAATAGAATGTTATGAATAGTTGAATTAGAAAATCTATTTAAAGATGTAGTAATAAATAAATGAGTTAAGTTAGTAGTAATAGATCATTTACATTATGTTAAATTTGATAAAATGGACAGACATGATCTAGCTATAGAAAGCTTTATGCATCAATTAAATGATTTACTTAGAAGATATAATGTAGCTTGTATATTAGTATCTCATTACAGAAAACTTCAGAAAGATGAAGAACCTGATAATAATTCATTTAAAGATTGAGCTGCTATTGCTCAAGTAGCAAATAAAGTAATTCATATAAATAAAGATAAAGATGAAACGAATGTAGAAGAATGATGATCAAAATCAATTCAATATATTATAACTAAGAATAGATGAAAGTCATGGACTTGAGTACTATATTGAAGATATGATAATTGAAGAATATTTATGGAAGAAAGTGAATTACAGAAACAAAGAAAATTAGAAAAGAAGAAATGATTTTAATTATTAAAAAATAAAATATGTTAACATTAATTTTTACATTATTATATTTATGAATTAGTTCTGTACTAGTTATATCTTTATGTTATATGTCTTATATAGAAGATAAAGAAAATTATGAATTATGATTTTATTCATCTAGATCAAAAAACAAATGGATTAAAAAATATAATTTAAAGAAAAGAATAATATGATATATATTATTCTGACTATTTTTCCCTATTTGATTTATATATATAATACTATATTAAAATGATAAAAGAAATAAAAGTAGATTGAATACATTGAATCAAGTCTACAATAAGTTTTTGAAAAAGAACAGCGATTGTATGACAATCTAAGTTATGAAAAACTACTATACTAAATGCTATTATGGCTGCATATTCTTGATACTTTCCTTGATATGGTAAATCATTACCAGAATGAAATGCAGAGATTAAAACTGATTCATGAGATATATTAATATCAAATAAGAAAGTAGTATCTAATTTAATATTAGATGCAGAGAAAGCAGATTTAATTAGATACATAGTTCCTTGAAACTTTTTCAAGCTAACTAAAGGAACTCCTGAACAAAGAGCTATAATAACTAAATTAATGTGATTAGATACTTCTATATTAGAAAATATAGTATCTGATATTAAAGAAATAAAAACTAAGATAAAAGAATTTGATAATAAGAAAGAGCAAATAACTTTAGATATTATTAGATTAGAAGAAGAAAAAGAACAATACATTAATATAGAAGAACCTATTAAACCAGAACTTATACCTGATAATTCTGAAGAGATACTTAATGCATACAATAAATATATTGATTGAATTAATAAAGAAAATAGAAAAATTCAAGCAGAATATAGTTTAGCATTAGAAGATTATAATAGAGATATTAATACAGCTAATAGTTATAAATCAAATGAGATACAACAATTAACTAAAGATATCTTTAATAATAAAACTAAGTTAGATTCTATACAAAGAGAAGCTGAACAATTAAAATCTCAAGTTCCATATAATTGTAATTCTTGTGGCACACTAATACAACCTAAAGATAATTCAGTTAGAGTAAATGAATTAAGAATAGAATATTCTACTATTCAAGAATCTAATAAATTATTAGAAGTTGAATTAGAAAAACTTAAAGAAGAAAAATTACAAGTTATTAATAATGTTAAGCAACCACTTAGACCTGAAATCAAAGATGTATGAAATATATATTCATTACATGATAAATCTACAATAGTATGAATACAATATAAGGAATGAAATACTAATGATTTAGCTGAATATAATAATAAGTATTTAGAATATTCTCAACTTAAAACTAAAGTTGAAATGATAGATAAAGAATTAGAATTAAAAGCTAATCAATTAAAAGATTTAGATCCTACTAAATTAGATTTAGAATTAAGAAAAAAAGAAAAGGCTAAAACTGAATTTAATAAAGAAGTAGAAGATAAAGTTAAATCAACTTGATTAGATATTAGATTATTTGAAACATTAAAGAATGGTAATGTATCAGAGACATTTGCAATATATGATGAAGAATGATATAATTACAATTCAACTTCAAGTTGAAATCAAATATACATTGAAGTATTAATAGCTAAACTATTCGTAGATTATCTAGGATTAGATTTTATATTAGTAGATAGGTGGGAGAGCGTATGACAAAACCTAAAGATAAAAGTATATGAAGCTATATGAAGTCTACAATTAATAGTTACACAAGTAACTGATGATACTGAAATTAAAGTATTAGAAATAAAGTAGGGACATATAGTCTCTACTTTTATTTGTTAAATGATTAATATATAGATAGGATGCTATATGTTTATAATATAATATATATTAAGATGCATACATTATACTTTGTAAAATATACAGATTGAACTAAAGATATTCAATATAATATACCTAGTGATAGTAGAGTAGATTACTTTACACAGAAAGAAGTTTCTGATGAAGAGTTTAATAGATTATCTGATGATACTAAAACAACAGTTAATGAGATTAAAGATTTAATTAATAATATAATTTAATATGAAAATAAAAATATATGATTTTGAAATAGAAGAAGATAGATCTTGATATATTCTTAGAGAGTTCTGAATAATGAAAAGTATTAAAGATTGAATTGAAGTAGAAAGATATTGAGAAAAAGATACAGTATATCCATCTTCTTTAGAAAATTGTTTTAAAAGAATATTACATACTTATAAAAAGAATAAAGATATTACTGTATCATTAGAACAATATATAGAAGAAATTAAAAATATTAATATAGAATTATTAAATGAATTACAAAGACTACTATGAAAAAAATAATATTAGATAATATAGAATGATTAAATACTTTAAATAAGAATTGAATAAATAATATTAAAGAAACATTAAGTCAACAAGCATTACATATAATAGAACATATGCAACATATGCTTGATGTACTAATACAAAATAAACTAGAGCAAGATCAAATAATAAAAGAACTATTACAAGAAGATAGTAATATGATTTGAAGATTGTAGTCTTGTCCTTTAATCACCATAAATTACTTTGGTGATTTTATTTTTTTTTAAACACTATTATTAATTAACCCCATTATAGAGATATTAGAAAATGATATATAATTTGAAAAACTTATTTTAATGATTATGGTGGTTTTACTTATGTTACTTGTAATAATTGTAAATATACTATTGATATAAATTTAACTAATTCTTGAATTAGTTATTCTTGTGTAGAATGTAAAAATGAAAGTGAATTATTAAAAAGAAATTAACTTATAATATAACCACCAACCTAGAACTATGACTAATAGAGAAGAACTAGAAAAAATGTTTGATGAAAAAATAAACACATTATGATATAATGCAGAAAAATATATTGAACATAACGAAAGACTAAAAAAGATATTTTTTGAAACTATAATACCAGAAGTATTAAAGAGTATTATACCTTGAGATAATAATTTATCTTGACAATTAAATATTGATTATATTAAAAGAAAAGCAAAAGAACTTTATAATATTAAATTATAGATATGGAAACAATAAAAAATATTAAACAATGATTCGCTAATGAATTATATTCATGAGCATATGATTTAGATTTCATACCTTGAGTATTAAATCAAATGAAACAAGATTACATAGATGAACTATGAACATTTAATCCAGAATGAGAAGATGAGAATAAGATATGGGAAGCTTGATATGTTAGATGATATGAAGTAGCATTACATGATTTACTTACAACATTATCAACAGATGAATATGAAAAAATATCAGAAGTAATATTTGATATTAAACATTATTTAAATAACTAATTACTTATGAAAGTAAAAATTAAAAGTCCATTTGAAATAGAAATAACTACTAAGCAACAATTAGAGTTATATATAATAGAGGTATTCAATTGATGTTTAGAAACATGATTTGATTGATTAATAGAATTAGATGAAGATAATTATATTAGTGTTACTAATTATTTAGATAATAATAAAATGTTATATACATCATTAGCACTATATGATTATAATTCATGAGAACTTACATTAGATGATTTACTAACAATAGTTATGAAAGATAAATTTATATTAGATAACTTTAGTTAATATGAGATATTGAGATTTAGTAATATGATCTGTTGATAAACATTACTTAGATAGATTAGCAGATACACATCATATAGATTATTATGATGCTGATATTTATATAAATGAAGATAGTGGTAATGTAGATATAACTAATCAATTATTTAATTATGTATTAACAGAAGCAGTAAACAATTTAGATATATCATATGATAATAAAGAATACTTACAATCAAAGATATATTGTAATTGTTTTGACAGCTGATATGACATTACATCAGAAGATGTAGATGAAGTATTTAAATGAACAAAGAAAAGTGAATGTAATATTATAAAAGAATTTTTAGATTTATAATTAATAAACTATATGCATAAAGAATTAATTACATTAAAAGATACAATGACAATTATATATTGTTATAAAGCAAATGAAATATGTATGTATGATAAACATGATTGACTATGTTATCATTGAGATACACAGAAAGATTCAATATCAATTATAAAACAATACTGTAAAGATAATGATATAGATATTAATGATACCAAATTTAAATATGAGGATCTTAATTTAATATTAGATAAATGATTTTATAGTTTAATAAAATATATATGATAATAATATTTTAAGATAAAGATGTAATACAAGATCATGATTGAAATTATATACCTAAACAATCAGCTTGATGATTACATGCATTACTGTGTTCTGATTGAGCAGCAGTAGTTGATAAGTTAGATTTTATAATAATTAAATCTAGGAATCATGATACTAATTTATTATTAGAAAAAATATCAGAAGCATATTGATTAAGGTGTGTTAATAATTTTAATACTTACTAAACTATATATGTACATAAGTGACTTAATAAAACTACTACAACTTAAACTAGAAAAGTATTGAGATGCAGTAGTTCAAGTAAAAGAAGAAAATAGATTTGAAAGTAAAACTTTTCAAATAGAAACAATAGTACACGATTGAGAAAATGGTTTAAATATTTATTTAAGAAAATAATTATGACATCAATAACTATAACAGATGATAACTGAATTAATATTATTGATAATGTTAATATAAAAGATTTATCATCAGAGAGTAAAAAGATATTAATAGATATGTTATCATTAAAGACAACAAAAGAATCTAAAGAATACAAATGAGAATTTTGATCTAATAAAAGATACATTCATATTTGAGAATTTAGATGTCCACTTAAATGAGAATACTTTTTATCATGAGCTAATTCTAAAGCTTATGAAGCATATCATGATTTAAGTACAGAATATTATATTGTTAAATTAAAATAATATGCAAATGAAACTACTATTAATAGATAACGATATAGAGGATATTATTAAGTCCGTACACATCGTTAGTAATAAGCAGGCTACATACATATGTCCATTACATTGTAAGCCTACTGATAACATTTATAATGAGTTATTTAATCTAGTATCATCACATAAATTTCATTATAAAGCAAATGAGAAATGATTTGATACTTGAGATTATGATTGATTTGATTTTACTTTAATAACTATAGATAGTTATGAATAAAATATACAATCTAAAAACTTGAGAGTTATTAGATGAAGAATACCATAATCAATATATAAATGAAATATGAACTTCAATGTTGTATATTACAAAAGAAAATTATTGTGATACATTATCATTAGAAGATTGCTTAAGATACGAAAAAGAAATTTGAGCTACTAGAGAAATGAAAGAAGCTAGAGAATTATATTTCTTAATTATGAATTATAATATTAGTAAAGATTCATTCATTTACTTTAGAGATATTTTAGAAACTAACTATATAAAATAATGGAAACAAAACAAACTGATTGAGAAAGATACTTAGAATCTTTTATACAAGAAGTTACAGACTATAAAGAATTAGAAGCTATACAATTCTATATTAAGTATTGTTTATCATGATGAGAAGAAGATGATATAAAAGAACTTCATACTAATTACTTATTATGAGAACAAGCTTGAGATACATATGTAGAAGATATACTTAGCTATGAAGAATGGTTAGAAGAAGTATACTACGAAGAGAATCAAGATGATATAGAAGAAAGGATTAGAGAATACAGAGAACCTAATCTTGATTGTATAGTATATAAAACTGATAGTAATGATTATAAAATATATGAAGTTACTCTAGCAATAGGTTGACCTAATATATTTATAACATTATCATCTAGATGGAACAATGCTACATATGAATTTATATGGTGATGAGAAAATATAAAAGAGAACTTATCATATATGTATGATGATATATTTAATTATTTAAACTTAGATGTATATGACTACTAATAAATAACTTACATTAGAAAATCTTACAGAGTTATTAGAAGACTTTGATATGCAAGATCAAACATCTGCAGACTTATTAGAAGTAAATCAATATAGTGATACACTATCATACTATAGAGATATAGTAGATTATTTTGATTTATCATTTTGGATATGAGAAATGTTCTTATCTGATGATGATTCAGAAACTTATATATATTATAGATATAGACATTCAAATACAATTCATATATTAGAAGAATGATTACCTGAATGGAATACAGTTGAAGAATTATTTAAATGGTTACAATCAATGGAAACAAAAACTATTTTATTTTATAAGTAATATATATGGATAAATTAACTACAGATAATTGATATGATAAAATAAATCATTGTATAGTATGTTGACAAAAAACAATTATCAAAGAATCATTTGATAATCATACAATGGTTCAAGTAAATTGTTTAAGTTGTAATAATGAATTTACAATTAGTTTATATGATAATGAAGATTAAGTATGCAATGTAAAGTAAAAGATACTACTTGATTTAGAAGATGATATAAAATTTTAATTAATAAAAATTATTATAGAATTATGAATATAATAGATAAAGAAAATTTAGATATCAAAGAGATAGATTTTGATTTAGATATAGCAACATTATCAGACTTAAAATATGGTCTAGAATCACATAATGAATTAGACACTATAAGCAACATAAAAGTATTTGATGTTAGTTATGAAGTAGGATGATATACATTCTACTTCAGGTGTACTAAACATCTTATATGAGATAGTATTCTTTCTCAAAATGAAATAGAATTTTTAGAAGAAGATTCTGACTATTGTGATTCACAATTATTAGAATACATGAAAGATAAAATTACAGATATATATTTATAACTAATCTTATATGGAAAAAATTAAAACAGTATATCTAGAAAATATATTTATTAAATGAAAAGAAGTTTCATCAAAACAATATATGATTTCTTTTTATATAGAGATAGATGAAGTAGATAAAGAAATACAAATACAAATAGTTAATGATTATGAATATAATACTTTATATCAAAACTATTATGAAGTATTTAGTAAACATAAATGATATAAGCAATGTGAAGAACTACATGACTTAATTGCTAAGCATGTTAATTGAATAGATGAACTACCTTTATATTCTATATTTAGTATTCATCTATACGAACCAGTTAAAACTATTTATACTTGATATTAAAAACATATGGAAAATATATTAAAAGAAAACTGTACATATAAAAAAGAATTTCAAAAAAGATATGTAACTGTTACAAGAGATAATGATTCATCATTTGCATTTGATATTTTATTAGAAGATCTTAAAGAAAGATTATCTGAAAACAAAGATAATATATATTGTATTCAAACTAGTAATACTAGAAACTATTCTAATATCTTTGCGCATAAGTGAGAAAAAGAATATGGTAATACATATATAGATATGAGTTATTATTCAATAGAGTTTGATGATTGAAAGCCAAACATAATAGATGTATATGAAGAAGATACATGAAAGACTTATGACGAAATAATAGAAGAATGAGAATCATACTATAATAATAATATTTGATATGTATGAATAAGTTGCGAATGATATTCGCAATGAGACTATGATTGTTATCAATTTTATTTTGATAAGAATAAAACTACTGAAGAAGAAATAGAAGAACAATTCAAATGAATTAAATATTTATTTACAGCAGAAGAATTATCTATTAAAGATACAGATGAATATCTAATTACTATTACAGATAGTGAATGAGATATAATAGAATCAAGAATAGAAACAGAAGATGATTATACTTGATGGACTATTAATTGAGATGAATCATATTCTGAAATAGAAGACCAGATATCAAAAGAATATCCTGAAGTAGAAATAATATTTAACTTAGATTAATATGATATGGAAAACTATGAAATGAGAATTAATTAAGTATGAAGACTTAACTGATTCTCATTTACTAAATATAGAACAATTCATTTTAAGAAGATCTAAAGAGTGAGTTAAAGTATCATATTGAAATACTCGGGATCCTGATTCAATGTGTGTAGATATAGAATACTGAGAAGAAGTATTAGATATGCTAGACTATGATTGAATAAATGAAGAGATTATTCGTAGATGATTAACTAAAAAAATATGTACTGACAAGTAGAATATGATATGGATTGATTACCTATCTGTGAGATATGTAAGCAATGATTTAGAAAACTATGTAGTCATGTATATCAAAGTCATAGTATTAAAGCAAGACAATATAAAGTTATGTATTGACTTGATGTTAAAAAATGAATATGCTGTGATGATACAAGACATAGTCTACAAGAACATGTTAAAAAGAATTATGATTTAGTAGTTACTGAAAATCTATTACATAAATGAAAACAAACTAGATTTAATAAGTGACAATGAAAATGAAAAAAGAAATCATATATATCTGAACAAACTAAAAGAATGTTAAAAGAAAAAATATATCATATACATAAAAATAATATGAGAGATATTTATTACTAACAAATATAAA
>Ga0075464_10000177_pt1 | contig 27021 bp, 26 predicted proteins | sample DEB19_08_DNA_5_FD_75068 | JGI IMG/M metagenome (GOLD analysis project Ga0075464, IMG submission 75068) | Aqueous microbial communities from the Delaware River and Bay under freshwater to marine salinity gradient to study organic matter... | ecosystem: Environmental > Aquatic > Marine > Coastal ...
AACCTTTGGTGGGTTATAGTTATGAGATTAATCCCGGTAAACGGAGTGGAAATTTCAATTATAATTATTATTTGTCTGTTGTTGATGATAAATACGATCCGAACGATTTAGGTATTTTATTCAATAATAATTACGTGAACAATGGGATTAATTTAAATTACAATTGGTACAAAGCCACTAAATGGTACAATCAGTTACAAATTTGGTTTAATGCAGAGTATACAACCAGATATGCGCCCAATACTTATCAATCTAAAGGAATTTATGCGGGTGGATATGTGCAGTTGAAGAATTTATGGTCGATCAATATCAATACAGATATTAGTGCGCAAGGAAACGATTTTTACGAACCCCGTACAAGCGGAAGGGTGTATAAAGATCCCGCCACACAAGGATTTAACGTGAATATCAATAGCAATAGTTCCAAAAAAATAAGTGGAGGAGCTTTTATCGCTTTGCGCAGAAAAGAATTATTTAATGGCAAAGGGATAAATTTAGGAGTTTATGAAGCTTATAGGGTAAATAATAAATTAAATATTGGTGTTGATATAAATGTTAATTCACGATATAATTATGCCGGATATATTACTCAAGACAATCAGAATAACATTATTTTTTCTAGAAGAGATATCAGAACGGTCGAAAATTCTTTATCCGTAAAATACACCTTTAATAACAAAATGGGTTTAAATTTAAGGGCAAGACATTATTGGTCTAAATTAATAAATAAGCAATTTTATACTTTAAACGAAGGCGGAGAATTGGAACCCAATGCTACATTTAATGAAAATTTAAACAGAAATTTTAATGCTTTTAATGTGGATATGGTTTACGTTTGGCGCTTTTCTGCGGGTAGCGAGTTTAGTTTTTCGTGGAAAAATGCAGCCCTAACTTCTAATAATTTTTCGGATATTAGATATTTTAAAAACTTCGATCAAACCATTCAATCTCCGCAAAACAATAATTTTTCGTTAAAAATTCTTTATTATTTAGATTATCTAAAATTGAAAAAGAAAGCTTAATTCGCATTAATTTTAGCCACTTTTTTATATTTCTTTACCTGATAGAATATCACCGGAAGAAATAAAACAGTGGGTGCCAACCAAAGAAATACTGGGTATTTATAGTGCACGTTTACCACCAAAAAAGCGGTGGTTGTTGCAATATAAGCAGGCACCATTCTGGTAATATGTCTAATTAGAAAAACGTTTTTAGTAGGTGAGTTATTTTTGTTTAGAAACGCAAAATCAGAAATTAACATTCGGGCTAAAATGGCATCAAAAACTAAAATTACGCTCGAAAACCCTAATATGTTAAATGTTGTGGTGGATAAAAATTTAGCGGTAATGAGTAACATTAAAACCCCGCTTAATACCATTATGCTTCGATCTAAATAATTGGGTTGGGCTAAATTACGCATAAAAAGAATGCTTCTATCGCCTGTAAAGGTGAGGTAAAAAGAAAATACAGCAACCACAAAAAGAAAGTAATTAAGATGTAATACCGCCATTACAAATGCCGAAATAGAAACTACAATCATAGCATAGTGAAATACCAAACCTATTTTGGAGTGAACCCCCCTTCTCTTTTTTACCCATAAGGCAATTAAACCTGTTAACAAAGCGGTGCTGCCTGCGGCAATATGAACGTAAAGAAAAAATTGGAAGATTAGTGTGTTTTTCATCATACTAATATAATACTTAGCTTAAACTTTTTCGCTCGAGGTAAGATTGTAAAATAATTACCGCAGAAATGGTATCTACCAATTCCTTTTTTTCTCGATCTGATTTTTTTAAACCACTCTGAGCGATGGTTGCTGAAGCCATTTTTGAAGTAAAACGTTCGTCAATCAATTCTACAGGAATAGCTGGAAAATGCTTCTTTAAAATCGTAACAAACCCTTTTACATGTTGTGCGGATTGAGATGCCGTTCCATCCATTTGTTTTGGTTCGCCAACTACAAAAACTTCAATCTGTTCTGTGATGAGGTATTTCTGAATAAATGCTACCACGTCTTTTGGATGAATGGTGGTGAGGCCAGTTGCAAAAATTTGCAATGGATCTGTTACTGCTATTCCTAAGCGTTTGGTCCCAAAATCGAATGACATCAGTCGTGGCATAATAAAAAGCTATTGTGTATCGAACATTTATTTCAAGCAAATATACAAATCAAAATTGAGCGATAGATTTCGCAAATCTTAGCATTGATGCTTCATACTTGCAAAAATTCTTTATTTTGCAGCAATGCAATTTAAAGATATCGTAGGCCAAGAAGACTTAAAAAATCATTTGATACAAACCGTTAAGGATGATAGAATTAGTCATGCACAACTTTTTTTAGGGCCAGAAGGTTCTGGAAGTTTGGCCTTGGCTTTGGCTTATGGTCAATATATCAGTTGCGAGAATAAGCAAGCGGAAGATTCTTGTAACGAATGCTCATCCTGCCGCAAATACAATAAATTGGTCCATCCAGATTTGCATTTTTCCTATCCTTTTTTTGCAAAACATAAAGATGATACCGCTCTTAATTTTATAGAAGAATGGAGAAAAGCATTTTTAGACAATCCATATTTAAGTTTAGACGAGTGGCGTGATCATTTAAATGTAGAAAACAAGCAAGCAAATATCAATATTGCCGAAGCGCATAGTATCATCAGCAAATTAAGCTTAAAACCATTTGAATCAGAATATAAAGTTTTGATTATGTGGTTGCCCGAATATTTAGATAGAGAAGGAAATGCGCTGCTTAAGATTATTGAGGAACCTGCTCAAAAAACCCTGTTTTTATTGGTGGCGCAAAATCAAGATCAGATTTTAAATACCATTATTTCTAGAACACAAATCGTAAAGATACCCAAACTTAGCAATCAAGATATTGAGCATTTTTTAATCGATAAAAAAGAAGTTCAGCCTGCAAGAGCAGCGGCCTTGGCTTATTTAAGTAATGGAAATTTACAAGCTGCTTTGCAATTCATGTATCATCAACAAAATGACGAACATGAATTATTTTTAGATTGGTTGAGAGCTTGCTGGACTAATCAAGGATTAAAAATTACAGCCCTTACCGAAGGCGAACTTTCTAAAATGGGCAGAGAAAACCAGAAAAATTTCTTAAAATACGGCATACAAATGATGAGGGAATGTATGCTTTATCTTTCAAAAACCCCAGAATTGATTCATTTGCCAGAAAAAGAGTTAGCATTTATTAGTAAAATTTCACAATCTTTAAACTTAGCTAAAGCCGAAGCAATTTCTAACGAATTAGAAAAGGCACATTTTCATATCGAAAGAAATGCTAATCCGAAAATATTATTTTTAGATGTATCTTTGAATTTAGTTAAGATTTTAAAGTTTGATACGTTCCCGAAAGGGACTCAACATATATTATTATAAATTATGGGATGTGGAAGTTGTTCAACAGGTGGATGTACGCCTGGAGGTTGCAAAAGTAACGGTTCTTGTTTAACAGACGGTGGTTGCAGCAAATTAGATGTTTACGATTGGCTTTCCGATATGGATTTGCCTTCTAACTATAAACCGTTTCATTATGTAGAAATTAGATTTAAAGGATCTAGAAAAGATTTTTACAGAAACGAAGAGAATATTTATTTAGAAGCCGGTGAATTGGTGGCTGTAGAAACCCTTACTGGGGGTTATGATATTGGCCATGTTACCCTTACGGGCGAGTTGGTTCGTATGCAAATGAATCGCAAGCGGATTACCGAGGAAAAATCGCCATTAAAATTATACAGAAAAGCGACTACTCAGGATGTTGATAAATGGAAAAACGCCAAAGAGCGTGAATCTGAAACCATGCATAAAGCACGTACCATTGCTTTAGAATTAGGTTTGGCCATGAAATTGAGTGATGTTGAATACCAAGGCGATAAATCTAAGGCGACTTTTTATTATACCGCCGAAGGTCGTGTTGATTTTAGAGAACTGATCAAAAAATTAGCAGAAAGTTTTAAAGTACGTATCGAAATGCGCCAAATTGGAATGCGCCAAGAAGCCAGCCGTTTAGGCGGAATAGGATCTTGCGGCCGAGAATTGTGTTGCAGTACTTGGTTAACAGACTTTAAAACCGTTTCTACATCGGCCGCTAGGTACCAAAATTTGTCTTTAAATACGCTTAAACTTGCCGGACAATGCGGAAAGTTAAAATGCTGTTTAAATTACGAATTGGATACTTATATGGATGCCTTAAAAACCATTCCTAATAATGTAGATCGATTAAAAACCGAAAAAGGCGACGCTCGTTTGCAAAAAACTGATATTTTCAAACAGATCATGTGGTTTACCTACGCTGGAGAAGAAAATACTTGGATTCCTTTAGAAGTGGCACGAGTGAAAGAAATTCAGGAGATGAATAAAAACAATCAAAAACCCGAAGATCTTAAAGATTATAGCGCAATAGAAGAAGAAACTGAAATACCGGTTAAAGCTTTTGATTACGAGAATGTAGTGGGGCAAGATAGTTTAACAAGATTAGATGATAAATCAAAAAAGAAAAACAACAACAACAGAAATAAAGCAAGAAAAAGACCAGAAGGTGGCCAAAATTCAAATCCAAATCAAGCGCAAGCTGCTCCAAAACAAGCTGTAGCGACTGATGCAAATGCACCTCGACCTAATCCAAATCGAAATAAAAACAAGAATCGCAGAAATAATCCAAATCGCAAACCAGAACAGGAATAATGAAAAAGGTTAAGTATTTGATGTTTTTAATGATGGTTATCGCTTTGTGTCAGAGTTGTAATTCTGATGTATTGGTGGATACTTTTGAAGCAATTCCAAATCAAAATTGGACTTATTCCAAACCTATAAAAGCCAAAATAAATGTTACCAATCATCAAAAATCGTATCAAATTAATGTCCATTTTAGACATACTTTAGATTATAAATATGCCAACATTTGGCTGCGTTTTCAAATTATTGGGCCCGATAAAGAAGCTCATATAGAACGTCAAGAGTTTCAATTGGCTTTGCCTAATGGAGAATGGTTGGGCAAAGGATCTGGGAGTTTATACAGCTATGAATTGCTCTATAAAGACCATTATAAATTCGACCAAAATGGAGAATATACCATTATAGTCGAACAAAATATGCGTGATAATCCTTTAACTGGGGTAAACGATGTGGGTTTAAAAATGGTTTTGGCGCCCTAAAATCTATTTTTTATCCGCCATAGCGAAAACCTTTTTCATTAAATCTGTAGTTCTAAAAGCGGTATTTTTTCTGATATTAAGTTCTTCGGCTGCAATCTGTAAAAATAAACCATCCATTGCTTTTTGGGTTATATAAGCTTTTAAATCTGGATTAATTTTGCTTGTTAAAGGCACTTTATTGTATGATTTAGCCACATCTGCATAATATTTTGTAGCACCCACTTTATCCATGCTGGCTTGAATAATGGGCTCAAAAACTTTACTCAACGAGTCTGAAGTTGTTTTCTTAAAATAGGTTGTAGCAGCATTATTTTCGCCCATTAAAATATTGGAGGCATCTTTAACAGACATTTTTTTAACCGCATTGACAAATATGGGTTTGGCTTGTATTGCCGCATCTTCTGCCGCTCGGTTAAAACTTAAAATGGCATCGTCGCACAATTTATTTAAACCTAATTTTCTTAATGTGGCTTCTGCTTTAACCGCCTCTGGTGGAAAAAATATTTTAACCGATTGGTTGCCAAAAAAGCCATTTTCTTTGGATAATAAATCGGCACTTTTGGTGGCGCCAACTTCTAAAGCTTGTTTTAATGCTTCGGCAATTTCCGTTGTGCTGGTTGGTGTATTTTTAGTGTTAACTAAAGCTTTTCCTTTATCAATTAATTTTCCAAATTGGGCAAAAGAAGTACTTGTGCTCAATAATAATCCCAATAATATAATTCCGTAAACCTTATTTTTCATCATCATAAAATATGCTAACGCTTTCTTTAAACTAATATTTTCAAGAAATTAAAAAAGATAATGATTTGGGCGTTTTAACGTGCTGTTCGCTTTTTCTTTTTTTGCCAAATGCTCATATCCCAAACAAAAAAAGGATGCCGCTTCCATCACTAACGCAGCTCTGCAAGAAACATCAAATCAGTAATTTTATTCAACAGAAACTGTTAATCCTTCTTGTTGTAAAATTTTTCTGTAAACTTCCATTTCTGTAAACGAACCTTCTAAAATTGCACATTTACCTTCATTATGAACTTTCCAAGCTATTTTTTCTGATTGACTTTCAGAATAATCAAGGTATTTCATCAAACAATATATCACATGATCAAAGCTATTCACCTCGTCGTTCCATAAGATTAGCCTATGAATCACCTTTAAAGAAGTTAAAATTTCATCTAGCGTAAAAGTTTCTTCTTTGGTTTGCGTATCGGCCATGTGCGTTATCATTGTGCTAAAATAAACTTTTGACTTAAACTATTTTATCAATTATTTTGATTGTTTTTGATAAGCCCTTTACAATAAATGGGTTAATTCTTCTAAATGATTGATATGCCAATGGATATCTTCGGGTACTTCGCTAAAATTTGGATTAAAATAAATGGCATCCATTCCGAAGTTTAAAGCCCCTCTTACATCGGCTTCTAAACTATCGCCAATCATCAGGCTTTCGCCCGATGAAGTTTGGGCTTTGTCTATAGCATGCTGAAAAATAGCCTTATCCGGTTTATTAATCCCGATGACTTCGGAAATAAATACGTTTTTAAAATAAGGCGTTAGCAAGGTGTTTTTTACTTTATATTCTGTTGATTCTTTAAATCCGTTTGAAATTAAATGCAACTCGTATTTGCTTTGTAAATAGTTTAAGGTTTCGTGTGTATTCGGAAACAGGTTGGTTTTGGTAGGGCAAATATTGACATAATCGTCTTCAAATTGCAGCGGAACCAAATCGGGCGAAAGACCTAAATCTAAAAAGGTTTTTTTAAAACGTGTTTCTCTTAATTTTTCTTTAGAAATTTTGCCCAAATGATAATCTGCCCAAAGTTGGTGGTTATTTTGGGTGTAAGTTTCAATAAAAACCGTTGCTGAGTTTAATCCTAAAGATTTTAGCTGATAGCTGTGGTATAATTCGTTTAATGTTTCTTCGGCGTTTTTATCAAAATCCCATAAGGTATGGTCTAAATCGAAGAAGATATGGGTATAATTTTTCATTCAGCTAATAAAATCTATTGGTAATTATCCTATAAAGATAAAAAAAACCTCCTAATAGATTAAATCTTCTCGCCAAAAGCCAAATCTCCGGCATCGCCTAAACTGGGTACGATATAAGCTTTGGTGGTTAATTCTTCGTCTATGGCGCCAATCCATAAATTTGCTTTGGGTAAATTTGCTTTTACATGCTCAATTCCAACTTGACTTGCAATTACAGAAACAATGTGTAAGGCTTTTATTTTATGATTGGCCAATAATTCTTTGCAACACAAAACCATGCTTTGGCCTGTGGCCAACATTGGATCAGAAATGATGACGGTTTTACCCTCTAAATCTGGTGTCGCCACATATTCTACCTGAATTATAAAGTTTCCTGATTTTTTATTTTTTCGATAAGCGGATATAAATGCCGAATTTGATTGATCAAAAACATTTAACATTCCTTGATGAAGCGGTAAACCAGCCCTTAAAATGGTGGCCAAAACCGGCATCTGCGCCAACATATTGATATTAGCCAAACCCAAAGGTGTTTGTATTTCAAACTCCTCAAAGTTTAATTTCCTGCTAATTTCATAGGCAAATATTTCGCCCAATCTTTCCATATTTCTACGAAAACGCATGCTGTCTTTTTGCGCATCAACATCTCGTAATTCGGCTAAATAATGATTGCCGATGCTATTTGTTTTATTCAGTACAAACATATTCTCAATTTACAATTTTCGTTTCAGAATGGATGATTTTATTTGCTTTTTCGAGCATATTCTGGTAAACAATTTTCCAGCCTTTCCACGCTCCAAAGTCGTTTACCGACTCGTTATGCCAAAGACTAATAAAAGTGCCAGAAACACTTTTTACATTTTCCATTAATTCTTCTACTAATTCAATTGCTTGTTCTGGATTTAAACTGAGGTATTTTTTTAAGGTTTGATCCATTACCGTAGTTGGATAAAGATACAAACTGCTGATTTCTTCGCATTCTAAATCGTACCAAAAAAAGGGCGTACATGTGCTGGCTCTAAAACCTGCCATATCGGCGAAAGCCAAAGTAAAATCTTCTTTTATCCCCATAGAAATTAAATCTCGATACGTATTTGGCAAACTCAATAAAAGATAATGTTGCCTGCTGATTTCTATTTTCTCGCCTACAATTTCAGTCAAATTATTTTTTTCTTGGGAGATAGATTCGGGATTAAGATGCGAGAAATAGGAAGGATGAATGCCAATTTGATGATTGGATTTAATGGTTCGAATGGCTTCGATAAAATGCTTGTTTTTAACTGATGGCGCCGAATCATTTGGATGTTTATTGCCCATCAAAATAAAATAAATCGTTTTCAACTTAAATTTTTGATCCCAATTGGCCACTTGTTGGTAAACCTCAAACGGATCGGCTTTAAAAGCCAAAAGCAATTTTTTTAAATTCTTTTTTAGAAACGAATCGGTTTTAAAATAATAGGGTCTATCAATATCCAAAGTTGGAATAAACCGGAATTTTTTAACGGCTATTTTAAATTGAGGATATTTTTTTTGAATTTCCGCGGCAATTGCCAAAGCCCATTCGTCTATAATTGGCCTTTTAATTAAATCTAATTGATAAGCCAATGAAGATTTTCCTTCAAATCTTTGGTGTTGGTCCCTTTCGGGGATAATATATTCTTCGTAGCGGCTCAAAAAATAAAATGAAGCGGCAAAAACATCGAACGGAAAAATTCCTTTATCAACTAAAAATGGAACTTTATCCTGATTAAAATCAGCGAAAGCGAAATCCTGTTTCTTAATTTCCAAAGAAAGCATCAACTCATGTTTCGCAAAAAATATTCCTCCGTTTTCTGCTGCAATTCCGTAGCTTATTTTTGCGCCATTATGGGCGATATAATCTTGCTCGTTCATACAAAAAGCAAAACTAATACCCAAAATATTTTCAAAAATATGCTCAAAAACATATTGAATTCTGCTGTTTATGGTTGGGGTATAAATGAGTAAAGCCATACGAAAGTAAAAATGCGATATTAAATCGATATCACCTAAACCAAAACCTTTTACTCTGCGTTTTGATAGCAATGTTTAGGTTTTTTGTTTGATAATAGGGATTTGTCTGCAAAGATGAATCCCTTTTTTCTATTAATGCACTTTGTAAATTTTTATCTTTGAAGAATGGAATTCAAAATTACTTCTGATTATACCGCTGCCGGAGATCAGCCAACGGCTATCAAACAATTGGTGGAAGGGGTAAGAAGCGGCGAGAATTACCAAACTTTATTGGGTGTTACGGGCTCGGGTAAAACGTTTACCATTGCCAATTTAATTGCTCAAACACAAAAACCAACTTTAATTTTAAGTCATAATAAAACCTTAGCTGCCCAACTTTATGGCGAGTTTAAGCAGTTTTTTCCGGAGAATGCGGTCAATTATTTTGTGTCTTATTACGATTATTATCAACCCGAAGCATTTTTACCAACCACCAATACTTACATTGAAAAAGATCTTCAGATTAACGAAGAGATAGAAAAATTGCGTTTGCGCACCACATCAGCATTGATGTCGGGCAGGCGAGATGTGATTGTGGTTTCTTCCATTTCTTGTATTTATGGAATGGGTAATCCCGAGGATTTTTCCAATTCGGTTTTCCGTTTTGGGGTGGGAACCAAGATCACCAGAAATGCATTTTTACATCGCTTGGTAGAAATTTTATATTCTAGAACAACCGTTGATTTTAAACGCGGAACTTTTAGGGTAAAAGGAGATACCATTGATATTTATCCTGCTTATTTAGACTTAGCGTACCGAATTTCTTTTTTTGGAGATGATATCGAAGAAATGAGTGTGATTGATCCGGCAACAGGCAAAACCATGGAAAGAATGGATGAAGTTGCTGTTTTTCCTGCCAATTTATTTGTGACTCCTAGAGATCGGTTTACCAGCGTGCTTCATCAAATTGGTGAAGATATGATGGATAGGAAAAAACAATTTGAAAGCGAAGGCCGTTTTTTAGAAGCCAAAAGATTAGAAGAACGCACCAATTACGATATGGAAATGATGCGAGAATTGGGTTATTGTTCTGGTATCGAAAATTATTCGAGATATTTTGATCAAAGAAAACCTGGCGCCCGCCCTTTCTGTTTGCTCGATTATTTCCCGGATGATTATTTAATGGTGATCGACGAAAGTCATGTTACGGTGCCACAAATTAGGGCCATGTATGGTGGCGATCGATCTAGAAAATTATCCTTAGTAGAATATGGCTTTCGTTTGCCAGCGGCTTTAGACAATAGGCCGTTAAACTTTAACGAATTTGAAGCATTAGCGCCTCAAACCATTTATGTAAGCGCCACACCAGGCGACTACGAAATGGAAAAAACGGAAGGTATTTTTGTGGAACAGGTGATTAGGCCAACCGGTTTATTAGATCCTGTTATTGAAGTGCGCCCGGTGGGTAACCAAGTTGATGATTTACTGGATGAGATTGATAAAACCATCAAAATGGGCGACCGTATTTTAGTAACTACCTTAACCAAAAGAATGGCCGAGGAATTGACAAAATACATGGATCGTTTGAATATTAAAGTGCGTTATATCCACTCGGAAGTGAAAACTTTAGAACGGGTAGAAATTTTGCGTGGCTTACGTTTAGGCGAATTTGATGTTTTAATTGGGATCAACTTATTAAGAGAAGGTTTAGATTTACCCGAAGTTTCTTTGGTGGCGATTTTGGATGCCGATAAAGAAGGATTTTTACGTTCCGAAAGATCATTAATCCAAACCATTGGAAGGGCCGCCCGTAACGATCGTGGAAGGGTAATTATGTATGCCGATAAGATGACCAAAGCCATGCGTATTACTATTGAGGAAACCGATAGGCGACGAGAAAAGCAGGTTAAATACAATTTAGAACATGGAATTACGCCTAAAACAGTAGGAAAATCTAGAGAAGCCATTATGGAACAAACCTCGGTGATGGACTTTAAAGGCGGCTTGCAGAAAATCTACACAGATGATGCGGAAATTACTTTGGCGGCCGATCCGATTGTTCAATACATGACTAAACCTGAGCTTAAAAAATCGCTAGAGAACACCAAAAAGGAAATGCAAATTGCCGCCAAGGAATTAAATTTCTTATTAGCCGCAAAACTCCGAGACGAGATGTATGCTTTAGAGAAAATGATGGACGAGAAGTTTGGAAGTAAATTATAAAAGAATGAAAGTTCAAATAATTAAAGATTTATATTTGTAACCATGGGATTAATCAGATTTTTATTCATCGCCATTAGTGTGATATATATTTTAAAGGCATTAGCTCGTATATTTTTGCCTTATATATTTAATAAAGCTGTGCATAAAATGGCGCAGCAACAACAAGCCAATCAACAACAAACGCAATCTGCAAAACCAGAAGGAACTATTTCTGTAGATTTTGTACCACCAAACGCTCCTAAAAAACCAAAATTGGATCAAGCAGGTGATTTTGTAGATTACGAAGAATTAAAATAAAAAAAGGGCTTTATGATTCCCATAAAGCCCTTTTTTTATTTTGTAAAATTATTTTACACGTTCAACATACGCACCTGTAGCTGTTTCTATTTTAACTTTATCACCTTGGTTCACAAATAAAGGAACTTTAATTTCTATTCCGGTTTCTACCGTGGCATTTTTTAAAGCATTTGTTGATGTATCACCTTTAACCGCTGGTTCTGTGTATACAATTTCTAATTCAACGTGGTTTGGCGCTTTGGCCATAATCGGTTCGTCACTTTCAAAAGAAACAATTACATTCATTCCTTCTTTTAAAAATCTGGCGGCATCGCCAAAAAGTACTTTTTCTACGTTAAATTGCTCATAAGTAGTATTATCCATCACTACAAAATAATCGCCCTCATCGTATAAATACTGATAATCGTTGGTTTCTACCCTACAAATTTCCACCTCTTCATCTGTTCTCATCCTCAATTCTACAATTCTTCCTGTTTTAATATTACGCATTTTTCCGGTGTAAAATGCGCCACCTTTTCCAGGTGTACGGTGAATTAATTCGTCGATAGTAACCAATTCTCCGTTAAACCTAATGATATTTCCAGTTTTTAAATCTCCAGCTTTAGCCATAATTTATTTTTTTAATATCGCAAAAATAAGGATAATTGTTTATTTGACGAACCTATTATCAAAGACAATTTTAAAAGCCCTATTGATTCCTATTCCCAACTGGATAAAATAATTAATAGTCACTTTAAACCTTTGAATAAAATTGAGTCTAAACTGCACGATTTACTTTTAGTTTAAGCATTTTTTAATTTAGCATCAAATTATTTATTAAAATTTTCAACCATGAACCTTCGCTTTTATAATACATCGACTTTAAAATTGAGTTTCTTTTGTCTACTTTTTGCAGCTCATTTTAGTTCGTTTGCACAAAAATCTGAGGATGTGCAAGATGGAAGTTTGTGGGTTTCGGCTATAAAAGTAGATGGTAAAATAGCAGATTGGCCGGCTCCTTTAAAAGCATCAAACAGAAGCACCAATTTATCTTATACTCTGGCAAATGACAGCAAATTCCTTTATCTGGCTATTCAATCTAAAGATCTTATCAATAACAATAAAATTATTTTAGGTGGGATTACTGTAACCATAAAAACGGATGGTAAAAAGAAAGAAAAAGATGGTTACACATTTACTTATCCTGTAATTAATCGTGCCAGAAATCAAAATGGACAAAGAGGTGGAGGACAAGTTGGACAAAGAACCCCTGGTCAAGGCGGTGGAGGTGCTGGTTTTAACCAGTTTCAACAAAGAACACAAGCACAAAGAGATTCCATTCAAATTGCGAGAAGTAAAATGCAGTTAGCTGCGGCTAAGGAAATTAAAATTTTTGGGATCAAAAGTATTTCTGATAGTTTGATTTCAATATATAATGAATACGGAATAAAGGCTTCTACAAACTTAAATGACGCAGGGATTTTTACTTATGAATTGGCTATTCCGTTAGATTTATTGCAATTATCTATAGATAAGCCAAAAGAGTTTGCTTACAATATCAAATTAAATGGCTTACAAATGAATGGTTTTGGTGGTGGCGGTTTTAGTGGCGGCGGAAACATGGACTTTCAGGCCTTAATCAGTCCAACAGATTTATGGGGAAAGTATACTTTGGTCTCTAAATAATTTTCTTCAGTTTTTACAATCAACCTAATTCATTATATATGATATCACCATTACAAAATCGTTCTTTTTTGCCTCATCATAGTTTTCAAAAATCATTATTTACACTTATTATAGTCGCTTTTAGTGTTCAATTATGGGCACAAAACAACAATAATACGAAGCCACAACCTATTCCAATTAGGCAGGTAAGCGGAATTGTAAAGGATTCAACAGATCAAACCATTATTGGTGCAACCGTAACCCTCACATCTGTAGCTGATACGATGAAAACCAGCACCAATGCAGATGGGGTTTTTGTATTTAAAAATGTAAAATCGTGGGTGTTTACTTTAAAAGTGAGCTCCATTGGCTTTGTAAGTAAAGCCATTTCTGGCAAATACAATGACGCTACCGCAAGACTTACTTTAGATCCAATTGTATTAAAAGAAGAACATAATTTGCTTAACGAGGTAACCGTAAATGGTTCGCCATCTATAGTCTATAAAACGGATACGGTAGAATATAAAGCGAGTGATTATGTGGTTAGAAAAGGCGCTACTGTTGATGAATTGATCCAAAAAATGGAGGGTTTTGAAGTAGGAAGTGATGGTTCTGTTACCGTAAATGGAACGGCAATTACAAAAGCAAGATTAAATGGAAAAGATATTTATGGTGGCGATGTGGCCAGTGCAATCCAAAACCTACCAGCCGAAATTGTAGAAAAAATTCAGGTGGTAGATGATTATGGAAATACAGCCTCTAGAACTGGTATTAAAGATGGCGACCCCAATAAGATTTTAAATATCACCACCAAAAAAGATAAATCTGTGGGTAATATGGCCCGATTAAATGGCGGCGCCGGCACCATTGATCAATTTGAGGGAAGTGCAAATCTCACCAGAATAAATATGAATCAAACCATTACTGCCAATGCAACATTTTTTAAAACCCCTAATGGTATTGCTGGCGGAAGCGGTAGCGTGGGGCGTTTAGGCGGTGCATCTAACCGTGGCGGTCGTAGTGGCGGAAACGGAAATAATACTAGTTTTATCAACGCAAGTGGTGGATCTAATACAAGAACGCAACCCTCATTTACTTATAGAGATAAATTTGGTAAAAAGGTTCAGTTTTTAGCCAACTACTCGTTTAGGTATAATAATAGCAATACCATTACCAATAGCAATTCGCAATACTTTAGCACCTTAGGTACCACGTTTTCTACCCGATTAGCAGATAATGGTAATTATAACCGATCGCATAATGTGAATTTTGAAATAGAATACGCCATTGATAGCGCCAATTTTTTGCAATTTAACCCAGTAATTAGCCTAAGTTATACAGGCTCTACAAATGCTTCATCTACATTTCAAAATGGATTGATTCATCAAGACCAAAGAAATTTAAGTAATAGCACCAATAGCAGACCAAATTTTGCAGGTACCATTGCCTATCAACACGTTTGGTTAAAGAATAAAGCCCGTACTTTTTCTATGGAAACCAGTATTGGAAAACAAAAAAATGATAATGGTTCTGAGCAAAATAACAACATCATTTATTATAAAATAGATTCTAATGTTGTTTTAAAAGATTCATTGATACATCGATATATCAATTCTAACAATTTACAAAATAGTTTAAGATCAAGCTTGACTTATGCCGAACCTTTAAGTGCTTTATCAAGATTAGAATTCAACTCAAATGTAGAACGCAGAGGATATGATAATAGCAGAACTACAAGTAGTCTGGATAACGCAAATCATCAAACCCTGATTGATTCTTTGAGTAATATTTTTGAATATACTTTTACTCAATACAGAAATTCATTAAACTTTAGGTATGGAAACAATACCAGCAAATATGGTTTTTCTTTGGGATTAACAGCCGTTTCTACTTCTTTAATGGGTTCTAAAATTACATTGGGCACCAATACAGATCAGCAATATTTTAAATTAATTCCAATTGCAAGATTTCAAGTTAAGTTCTCGAGTACGCATAAAGTAGCACTTAATTATAACGGAAGAGCTACCGAACCAGATTTTAATCAAATCCAACCGGTTACAGATGTATCCAATCCACAAAATCCAATTGTAGGAAATCCAAATTTAAAAGTAGCTTTTACGCATTCTCTAGATGGGCAATACAGTAATTATATCGCCAACTCCAAACTCAATTACGATCTCCGATTAAGAGCTTCTAATACCGAAAATCAGGTCAGCAGCAACACGGTTCAAATCAGAGATATTTACAATAGTTTAAAAAATGAAACCCGTTACATCAACATCAACGGAAATCAAACTTATAATGCAGATTATTCTATTGCCAAACAATTAAGTGGCCGTAAATATAGCCTCGCCCTATCCGGAAATGTCGAAAATTCTAGACGTGTGTCGATGAGTAATAATGTTGTAAATACCGCTGTAACTTGGGGCTTTAAAGAAAGTATTGGTCCAAGAATTAATCCTACCACATGGTTAGAAATTAACCCATATATCTCTTATGATATCAATAAAACAGATTATTCGCTTGCAAGATCAACAGACGTAAATCAAAAAACATGGGCCATTAGTTTAGACGGAAATGTATATTTTCTAAAAACCTTTCAGTTTGGATACGCCATAAGCAAAAACTTTGTAACAGGTATCGCCAGCAATAAAAACAACAACCCTTTCATCATCAATTCTATGTTGCAGGTTAGGATGTTTAAAAATAAAGGCTCGCTACAAATGCGGGTTTATGATTTACTTAATCAAAATAATTTCATCAACAGAACCATTACCGCTAACGCCATTACAGAAACATTAACCAACCCAAATAGCCGTTATGTGATGTTGAATTTAAGCCTGAATATCCAAAAATGGACGGGTGCCGGAGCAAAAAATGGAGGAAATATCATGCGAAGAGGCGATGGAAGTTTTATCAATTAATAAGGTTTAAAACGCTCTCGAAATCGATTTTTTTAGAAAGGCAAATTCAGTTTAAAAATTTACCGTCAGTCGGGCTTTTCGCTGTATCTTTTATGTTTAACAACGGTAAATCTCTGGTATTTATCGGCTCAATCAAAACATAAAAAGGATGCCGCTACAATCCCGCTTAATTAACTTAGAATCCTGCTGCTATTTTTATAAACTCAGTGCGATATCGCCATCAAAAACTCGTACTGCGGGTCCTTCTAAAAAAATATGGCTAAATTTCTTTCCATCATATTCAAATTTGATGTTTAATTCGCCGCCCAAAACTTTAATAGGCGTTTCAATTTTACCAATTTGATTTTTAGCAATTGCATTGGCTAAAGCAACCGCCGTAACGCCAGTTCCACAAGCATAAGTTTCATCCTCAACCCCTCGCTCGTAAGTGCGCACCAAAAGATGATCCTCCATTTCCTCAACAAAATTAATATTGATGCCTTCGGTTTTATAGGTTTCGTTATATCTAATTGCTCTTCCTTCTTCAAACACGTTTTTATCGGCAACAGCCAAATCAAACTTTACATAATGCGGCGATCCTGTATTGATGACGTAAGCTTCTCCATCTTTATTTATCACATCTACATCAATCATTTGTAAACTCACCCAATCTCCCGAAGAAGAAATTTTGGCATAATGTGGTCCGTCAACTGCTAAAAACGTTGTTTCGTCTTTAATAATACCCAACTGCTTGGCAAAAGCAACAATGCATCTTCCACCATTGCCGCACATGCTGCTTGGTTGCCCATCCGAATTATAATAAACCATTTTAAAATCAAAACCTTCGGCAGGCTCTAAAAACATGATTCCGTCGGCACCCACGCCAAATCTGCGGTCGCAAAGTTTTGCAATTTTGTGTGGATAATGATGATTAAAAGCTAAATCACGGTTATCTACCATAATAAAATCATTACCAGCACCTTGATATTTAGAAAAAGAAATCTTCATCATCATTAAATTGAGAAACAAAAGTCTATATTTTTTGGCGTAAAACAATCTTAAATTTTTAGACCATTGATGTTCATATTTAAATTTAATTTTTAACATTTTTTAACACAGAATTAAATAACATAAGCTTGCATTAATCGTCTTAATGGTATTATTTTTGATTCCGTATTTATTTAAGAAGCTAATTAATTAGAACATGAAAAATAACATGAAAAAAATTGGAATAACCATGCTAGCGGCTTTTGTTGGTGGTGTATTTGCTATCGGAGCCTACAAATTATTAGAAAAGAAATCGCTTTCTAGTTTAAGCCTTGATGAAAGACAAAAAGTTTATTTTACCAATAATCCTTCCGAAATTACTTCATCAACCGGAGCAGCAGATTTTACACAAGCCGCCGCAATGGTTTCGCCGGGCGTTGTACACGTAAGAACAACTTACAGTCGATCAATGAATCAAGGAAATGATCCTTTTGGCGATATGTTCGAAGATTTTTTTGGCAGAAGAAGAAAAATTACGCCTGATCAAAATTCTCCGGCACCAACCGGAAAAGGTTCTGGTGTAATTGTCACAAGTGATGGTTATATCATGACCAATAATCATGTGGTACAAGATGCAGAAAAAATAGAAGTGATATTAACCGATAAAAGAATTTTGCAAGCCAAAGTAATTGGTAGAGATAAAAACACCGATTTAGCTTTAATTAAAATCGAAGCTACCGATTTGCCTATCGTAAAATTAGGAAACTCAGATATTGTTAGAATTGGCGAATGGGTTTTAGCAGTTGGTTATCCTTTAACCTTAGAATCTACTGTTACTGCCGGAATTGTAAGTGCAAAAGCTCGTCAAATTGGCATTTTAACACCCGAGGTCGACAAAAATAATTATGATCCAGAAAATCCACCAACCAATTCTTCTATAGAATCATTTATTCAAACAGATGCGGTAATCAACAGAGGAAATAGCGGTGGTGCTTTGGTAAACACCAAAGGCGAATTGATAGGTATTAACTCTGCCATTGCTTCTCAATCGGGTACTTACGAGGGTTATGGATTTGCCATTCCGGTAAATTTAGCCAAAAAAGTAATGGACGATTTCTTAAAATATGGCGAAGTGAAACGTGGTTATATTGGAATCACTTTTCAGGAGCTAAATGCGGATAACGCGAAAGATTTTGATACCAAAGAAATTGATGGATTATACATCAGTTCTGTAATAGAAAGTGGCGCGGCAAATAAAGCAGGCCTTAAAAAAGGCGATATCATTAAAAAATTAAACGGTTCAGATATTTCTACCTCTTCAAATCTGCAAGAGAAAATTGGAATTTTGAGACCCGGCGATAAAGTTCAATTGACTATTTTAAGAGAGGGAAATCTTAAATCTTTTGATATCACTTTAAAAGGTGAAGAATCTACTAAAATTGCTGCAAACAATGGTGGCAGCAAAGAAGTGATGAATTCATTAGGCGCCAAATTTGCCCCATTAACTGATGCTGCTAAAAAGAAATACGGCGTAACTTCTGGGGTAATTGTTACCGAGGTTACACCAGAAAAAGTATTTGATGTGTATGATATGCCAAAAGGAACCATTATTACCAGCATCAATGGAAAAGCGGTAAATAATAACGACCAAGTTTTAACTGCTTTAAAGCAGGACGACAAAATGGTGACCTTGCAAGGAATTATTCCAGATGGAAGTCGTTTTAGGGTTACTTTCCCTATCAAATAAGTTCAAATAGATATATTAATTTAAATTCCTGATGGGTAATTCCATCAGGAATTTTTTTTTTGAGCCCAAATTTTATTTAAAACGTTTCTAAATAAACATAAAATTTCATTTCAAGTCAGCGATTAGTCTTTTTTTGTGCATTAATAAATACTTTTGCAAACAAAAGAACCTTATCGTACCAATAATGAGTAATATTTCTAATACGTTTTCTTCTTCAATAGGGAGAAAACTAATCATGTGTTTAACCGGTTTGTTTTTATGTTCCTTCTTAATCATTCATTTAACCGGTAATTTTCAGTTATTTAAAAATGATGATGGATTGGCATTTAATCAATACGCACATTTTATGACACATTTTACGCCTATCAAAGTAGTGTCTTATTTATTGTATAGCTCTATTTTAGTGCATACACTTTATGCGATTATCATATCGATAAAAAATAAAAAATCTCGTCCGGTGGGTTACGCCATCACTCCAAAAGATGGTAGCATTTGGTCTTCAAGAAACATGGGTATTTTGGGAACTATCCTTTTTGTTTTCATTGTGGTACATATGGCTAATTTCTGGTTCGAATATCATTGGGGAGAAACTCCTTATATCGAATACCGTACAGATTTAAAAACAGGAACTACAATTGCTAATCCTATTACCGCTGCAGATTACACAGAATATGTAAGTTATGTAGATAACGGTGTAGAAATTATCAAGTCAAAAGATTTATATAAAGAAGTGGCTTATTCATTTAAACAATGGTGGTTGGTGGCTTTATATGTTTTGGCAATGGCAGCTTTATCTTTCCATTTGGTGCATGGTTTTCAAAGTGCATTTCAAACTTTAGGCTGGAACCATAGTAAATACAAGCCATTCATTAATTTCTTGGGGCTTTGGGTATTCGCCATTATTATTCCTATCGGTTTTGCGATCATGCCTTTGTACTTTCTTTTTAAATAAACATTAATTAAAAGCTCAAAAAACAATACAATACTGTTTTTGTTGGAGAGATAAAATAGATAAAGATGAAATTAGATGCAAAAATTCCAGAAGGGCCATTAGCCGAAAAATGGAACAAACACAAATTCAATCTTAAACTGGTTAACCCAGCAAACAAACGTAAATACGATGTGATTGTAGTAGGAACTGGTTTAGCCGGAGCTGCCGCAGCTGCATCACTTGCGGAGTTGGGTTACAATGTAAAAGCATTTTGTTTTCAGGATAGTCCAAGAAGAGCGCATTCTATTGCGGCTCAAGGAGGAATTAATGCTGCAAAAAACTATAGAAATGATGGTGATTCTGTTTACCGATTATTTTACGACACCATTAAGGGTGGGGATTATAGAGCTAGAGAAGCAAATGTTTATCGTTTAGCAGAAGTTTCTGTTAATATTATTGATCAATGTGTTGCGCAAGGTGTTCCATTTGCTAGAGAATATGGTGGCTTATTAGATAACCGTTCTTTTGGTGGAGCACAAGTTTCTAGAACCTTTTACGCCAGAGGCCAAACCGGACAACAATTATTATTAGGGGCTTATTCAGCCTTAAATCGTCAAATCAATTTGGGCACTGTAAAAATGTACACCAGATCAGAAATGTTAGACGTTGTGGTTGCAGATGGAAAAGCTCAAGGAATTGTCACAAGAGATTTAGTAAGCGGAAAAGTAGAAACTCATGCCGGTCACGCGGTATTATTATGTACTGGCGGTTATGGTAACGTTTTCTACCTTTCTACCAATGCAATGGGTTCTAATGTAACTGCAGCTTGGAGAGCTCACAAGCGTGGTGCTTTAATGGCAAATCCTTGTTATACTCAAATTCACCCAACTTGTATCCCTGTTTCTGGCGATCACCAGTCTAAGCTTACGCTGATGTCTGAATCATTAAGAAATGATGGAAGAGTTTGGGTACCAAAAACCAAAGAAATTGCCGAGAAATTACGTTCAGGAGCAGTTAAAGCAAAAGACATTTCAGAAGACAACAGAGATTATTTTTTAGAGCGTAAATATCCATCGTTTGGAAACTTAGTTCCTCGTGATGTGGCTTCAAGAAATGCAAAAGAAGTTTGTGATGAAGGAAAAGGAGTAGGAAAAACAGGTTTAGCGGTTTATCTAGATTTTGCTGATTCTATTAAAAGATTAGGACAACCAGCAGTTGCTGCTAAATACGGTAACTTGTTCGATATGTATAGTCAAATCACTGACGAAAATCCATACGAACAACCTATGAGAATTTATCCAGCGGTACATTATACCATGGGTGGTCTTTGGGTTGATTATAATTTAATGACCACTGTTCCTGGTTTATACTGTTTAGGAGAAGCCAATTTCTCAGATCACGGAGCCAATAGATTAGGGGCTTCTGCATTAATGCAAGGTTTAGCCGATGGTTATTTTGTGATCCCTTACACTGTTGGAGATTATTTAGCCAATATTGGTCCTGCACCAATTGATGCAAAACAACCAGCCTTCGCTAAAACCAAAGCAGAAGTAGAAGAACGTATCAATACTTTATTATCTCTAAGAGGCAATAAAACGGTTGACGAATATCACAGAGATTTGGGTAAAATTATTTGGGAATATTGTGGGATGTCTAGAAATGAGGAAGGTTTAAACAAAGCCAAACAAATGATCAAGGACTTAAAACAAGATTTCTGGAAAAATGCCATTGTATTAGGCGAAAACGAAGAAGTAAACCAATCTTTAGAAAAAGCCGGAAGAGTAGCAGATTTTATCGAATTAGGGGAGTTGATGATTGATGATGCATTAAATAGAAACGAATCTTGTGGAGGTCACTTCAGAGTAGAATACCAAACTCCAGAAGGCGAAGCTTTAAGAAATGATGACGATTTTGCTTACGTAGCAGCTTGGCAATACAAAGGCGAAAACGTACCAGAAGAGTTACACAAAGAAGAATTGGTATTCGAAAACGTTAAACTAACACAAAGAAGTTATAAGTAAGATGTGAGTCATGAGTTAGAAGATATTAGACTAAATATTTTCTCAAATCTCAAATCTAGCATCTCAAATCTTTAAAAATATGAGCGGAAACATGAACTTGACGTTAAAAGTTTGGCGTCAAAAGAATAGTAGCACAGCAGGTAAGTTTGTCACATATAAAGCGCCAGAAATTTCTCCAGATATGTCTTTTTTGGAGATGTTAGATGTGGTAAATGAACATTTAGTTAAAAAGAACGAAGAGCCAATTCAATTCGATCACGATTGTCGTGAAGGAATCTGCGGAATGTGTTCTTTGGTAATCAATGGCGAACCTCACGGACCAAAAAGAGCAACCACCACTTGTCAATTGCACATGCGTAGTTTCAAAGACAATGATACCATTGTAATTGAACCATGGAGAGCAGGCTCATTCCCAGTAGTTAGAGATTTAGCGGTAGATCGTTCTGCATTTGATAGAATCCAACAAGCTGGTGGTTATGTTTCTGTAGGAACAGGTGGCGTACCAGACGCAAACGAAATTGCCATTCCAAAAGTAATTGCCGATGAAGCTTTTAACTCTGCAACTTGTATTGGTTGTGGCGCTTGCGTAGCTGCATGTAAAAATGCTTCGGCTATGTTATTTGTTTCGGCAAAAATTTCTCAATATGCTTTATTGCCACAAGGCCAACCAGAGCGCTACCAAAGAGCAGAAGCCATGGTTAACCAAATGGATGCCGAAGGATTTGGAAGTTGTACCAACACCTACGCTTGCGAAGCGCAGTGCCCAAAAGAAATTAAGGTTACTAATATCGCCAGAATGAATAGAGAATATTTTACAGCCGAATTTATTAAAGGTTAAAAATAATAATATTCAAAAAAAGCCATCTCATTAAATTGCGGTGGCTTTTTTGCTTTTATTTATCAATAAAAAAAGATGAAAAAAATAGTGTCGCTAGTTTATCTGCTATTAATCAATTTTTTGGCTATAGCTCAAACTTTAAATTCAGACTCGTTGATTTTAAAAGAAGGGCTCTGGCAGACTCAAAAATATAAAGGAAAAATAGCAACCAAAATCATTCATTTTAGTAATTGCGAACTTTTTGAATCAAACCAAAGTATTCAAATCATCGAAATTAAACCAAGATGTAAATTTAAATTCGACTTAGCTTATCAAACAAAAAGCCTAATTACACTTGATTCTTTCGTTAGCATTCAAAAAGCAATTGCAGGAATAAACGGAACTTTTTTTGATGTTAAAAACGGAGGGTCCATGGATTTTATACGTTCCAATCATCAAATTATTAATACCAATTTTATTTATCCATCTGGCAAACGAACTGAACATCAAAAAGGAGCATTATTAATTAATAAGGACAAAATAAGTATTGTTAATTGGGATGGTCTTCCTAATTGGGAGTCTAATTTAAGTGCCGAAGATGTGATGTTAAGCGGTCCGGTTTTAAGAATTAATCATCGGGATGTGGAATTGGCAAATAATACTTTCAACGCAGAAAGAGCGCCGAGAAGTTTAATCGGAATAAAAAGTGATGGTACAGTTTTATTAATTTGTATTGACGGTAGAACTATCGAATCTGAGGGTATAACAATTAAAGAAGAGCAAAATTTGGTGAGGTGGCTGGGTTGTAAAGATGCAATTAATTTAGACGGTGGCGGATCTTCTACTTTGTTTTTAAAAGATGCGACAGAAAATGGAGTTATCAACCATCCATCTGACAATAAACTTTTTGATCATTATGGCCAAAGAAAAATTGCAAATGCAATTCTTTTAATTAAATAATCAAATCACCATTTTTCTAAAAGTGAGGTTAATTCTAGGAGCCATAATTTTTTTAGATTTTGGCAAACTGTGCAACCAATAACGCTGAATTTCGTCTTTCATTAATAATAGACTCCCACTTTCTAAAAGCAAAGAAACCTTTTGTTTGCTGGTTTTGTGTTTTAAAGAAAATTTACGCAAAGCACCAAAACTTACCGAGGCAATGGCAGAATTTCTAACAATAGACTTTTCATCATCGCTATGCCAGCCCATTCCTTCTTCACCGTTGTGGTATAAATTTAGCAGGCAAGAATTATAGCTTTCGCCAGAAATTTGTTCTACTATTTTTTTTATTTCGAGCAATTCAATGGTCCAAGGCAGACTTTTTTTTGTGCTCTGAGAATAAGTATATAAAATTTCTTGATCTGCATACCAAGCCATTTTCCTTTTGGTAATAAAATGCTTACCAAAAATTTTTACCTCATCATTTTTCCAATCAATTTGTTCCGTTAAGGCTTCAAAATATGCATTCGCTGTAAGGGGATTAACAACTTGATTAAAGTAAAATAAGCCACCATCAGTGGGAAGCAGATTTTTTATGGGCACTTGATTAAATAAATCCATATCTACTAAACTGTATTTTAGGCTCATAAGTTTTAAATCCTAAAATCTATTTTTCAATCTTTTTAACAATCATTTTCGCCTTTATGCAAATTGCGCTCATTAAATATTATTTTTGTGGCATGAGCGAGAGAACCATGTTTAAGTTGCAACTACCAACCGATCCTTTTTGGGTAAAAAATGTGGTAGAAAGTAACATCGAAGAAATATTAACAGACCACGCTTATTGCGAACAAAAGGCGGCTACAAATGCCATAACCTTAATTATTCAAAATCCAAATATTGCCGAATTGGTGCAAGAAATGGCCGAATTGGTTAAAGAAGAAATGGATCATTTTAAACGTGTTCACGAGATTATTATTAAACGTGGTTATACTTTGGGTTTAGAGCGCAAAGATAATTATGTAAACGAGCTGATTAAATTCTTAAAACGCGGTGGTGGCGAAGCCAAAAGAACCGAAAGCATGGTGGATCGTTTATTGCTTGCCGCGATGATAGAAGCTCGCAGTTGCGAACGTTTTAAAGTACTTTCTGAATATGTAGATGATAAAGAACTATCAGAATTCTATCACGAATTGATGATTTCTGAAGCCACACATTATACCCTTTTTATTGGCTTGGCCAGAAAATACGGCGTTGGCATAAACGTAGAAAAACGTTGGGAAGAATGGTTGGCTTACGAAGGACAAGTTATACAGAATTACGGCAAAGCCGAAACTATACACGGATAATCAAATGCTCAATCAACCAGATCCATCTAAATATAAATGGGGTTTTATTTATTTTAACCCCGAAGATGATAATTTAATTGTTCGAAAAAGTAATCCTATTTTGGGTTGGACATTGAATTTTGCAAAACCCTTAGCTTATGTTTTTCTGCTGATATTATTATTGGTAGTTATGCTGATCAAAAGGCTTCTGCCACATTAAGCATTCAATTCTTTGGCAGGTTTAACGGTGTTTTTATTTTTCATTAACACCATGCTTTTAAGGTAATTGTCTATAATATCGATATCAATTGCATCATTAATTAAGCCGATGTACCTATCAGGGCGTATAATTAATGTTTTTCGTTCGCCTTCTTTAATTTCAAAAGCATCAAATATATTTTGATTTTTATCGCTTGGCGGCAAATAAAACAATTGAACCGCATAGTTTAACTGAATCCATTTTGCAATGGTGAACAAATGGCTAGGGGTTAAAAATCCAAAGAAGAATACCGAAAAATGATGGTAGCTACACCATTGATAAAGCGAACTGTCTATCTTTAATTTCTCATCATAAAAATCTAAATCCTGAAGTAATTCGCCGGCTTCTACTTTTCTATGCTGACTTAAATGCAAACTAATTTTGCTCTCAATTAAATTGATGTTGCTTTTTTTAGGTTTCAATAATCGGCTAAATAACTCCTGAAAAGTATTTTTTTTTGCTGTTAAATTAAAGTATTGCTTGTTTAAAATTTCGCTTTCTGTTGGATAACTCTGTAATATTTTAGCATCTAAATTATTATTGATTATCCCAATCACTCGCCAAGCTAAAACAAAAATATTTCTAAAATTTAATGCATCATTTTGTATATCAATGACCAAATCTTTTTTGGTAAAATGATATGCCGTTTGATGTTCAAAATCGGTGTTTCGATGTTTTAAAATATAATTTGAGCCAGAAATATTATAATCTGATGTCAATTGTGTGTCCCAAAATACCAGCGAAAGATGAGCTGCCAAAAGACTTAAACTCTGATTAATAAAATCAGAAGTTTTGATCGAATAGTTTTCTGAGATGGGTAAATTGTACCCTATCTTTTCCAACAGACTAAAAGAATATCCATCTAAAATGAAACTTTCCTTTCTTAAATCTGCTTCTTTCAATTCATCAATCACCAATACTTTAATCCCGCAAACACTTAAAACAGTTGCAAAAGCAAATGCTACAGGATTGCTTCCTGATATCAGTACTGATGATTGTTTGGGGATGCTCATCTATTTCTATAAAGCAAGAAAATGGTGGGTTTTTTATGTAAATCTGGCTGATCTTTTTTCCAATCGCTAATAGTTTTAGTTTCTATCAACTCGTCAGTGCCGGTAAGGTTACAGGCAATGCAAAGTTTGGTATCGTTTTTACAACTCGCCAAAATGTCATTTAACATCGGATTGTTTCTAAATGGCGTTTCGATAAACAATTGAGTTTGTTTAAATCTTTCGGAATAACCTTCTAAATCTTTAACTTTTTTAATTCTTGCCATTTTATCAATAGGCAAATAACCATGAAAAGCAAAACTTTGGCCACTAAAACCCGATCCCATTAAAGCCAAAAGAATAGAACTTGGCCCTACTAATGGCACCACTTTGATATTTCTTTTATGTGCCTCGGCTACAATTTCTGCACCCGGATCAGCAACTGCGGGGCAACCTGCTTCGCTCATTAAACCCACATCATTGCCATTTTCCAAACCTTCAAAATATTCAGAAATTTCTCCACCGCGTTGATGTTTGCCATAATCGTGGATAATCAATTGGTTTTGTGGTGTTTTTAATCCCGCTTCTTTCAAACAACGTCTCGCTGTTTTTTCGTTTTCTACAATGTATTCTTTAATTTGATTGATAGTTTCTTGTAGGTAAGGGGTCAACGATTTGTTCTCGGCTCCCTCCGCCATCACTACCGGAATCAGATATAATGTTCCTTTTGCCATGTTGCAAATTAAACCATTTGATTTATAATTACTCCTATATGTATAATCTTAAATTTTTATTGACACTTTTTTGAATA
>Ga0075464_10000178_pt1 | contig 26998 bp, 22 predicted proteins | sample DEB19_08_DNA_5_FD_75068 | JGI IMG/M metagenome (GOLD analysis project Ga0075464, IMG submission 75068) | Aqueous microbial communities from the Delaware River and Bay under freshwater to marine salinity gradient to study organic matter... | ecosystem: Environmental > Aquatic > Marine > Coastal ...
ACGGGCAGCTCAAGGTAGCGCTCCAAGTTGCGCTGCTGGGCCGGACTCAAGGCCTGATCAAACAAAACTTCGGTGGCGCCCACCTGCTGGGCCAACATCTTGATTTCGTCTGCTTTGCCGCTGCCGATGAAAAGCGCAGCATCAGGCGCACGCCGCTTGCAAGTGACGCGCTCGATCGGCTCAAGACCTGCTGTTTGTGCGAGCAGTCCCAGCTCTTGCAGTTCGCGGTCGAAATTGGGAAGACCCAAGTCAACACCGACCAAAATGGCCAACGGCTTGGGAGTCAGGTGGGCGGAACTCAGCTGACGGGGCTTTCTTCGGGATTGGCGGCCGCAAAATTGACAGCGCGGCCAGGCACGATGGTCGAAATGGCGTGTTTGTAAACCATTTGCGTCACTGTGTTGCGCAGCAAGACCACATATTGATCGAAAGATTCGATCTGGCCCTGCAATTTAATCCCGTTGACGAGATAAATTGAAACAGGAACATGTTCTCTACGCAGTGTATTGAGAAAGGGGTCCTGAAGTAACTGACCTTTGTTATTGCTCACGATATGTTCCGTGTTCAAGAGTTAATAAGCCTTAACAATATCACAGCACGGGAGCGCTTCATGTCAGACTACGCCGATTCCTTGTCTTTGTAGGGGTTTGTCGAGGTTTTCATCTGAATTCGCATCGGTGTGCCGGTCAGGTCAAACTCCTTGCGAAAGCGCCCTTCCAGGTAACGCTTGTACGACTCGCTGACATGCTCCAGCGAATTGCCGTGAACAATGATGATGGGCGGGTTCATGCCGCCCTGATGTGCGTAACGCAGCTTGGGCCGGAACACACCCACACGCTGGGGCTGCTGAAACTGCACGGCCTCGAGCAGCAGGCGGGTCAACACCGGGGTAGACATCTTGCGGTTGGCCGATGCATGCGCTTGAGCGATGGACTTCCACACCGGACCCAGCCCCTGCCGCTTGATGGCTGAAATATAGTGAATGGCAGCAAACTTTAAAAAAGCCAGGCGGGTTTCAACCGATCGGGCCAGTGTTTCGCGCTGGTAGGCGTCCACGGCGTCCCATTTGTTGATGGCCAGCACCACGGCACGACCGCTTTCCAAAATGTAGCCCGCAATGTGCGCGTCCTGATCGGTCACGCCCTGCGTGGCATCGAGCAGCAGCAAGGCCACATTGCAGTTTTCGATGGCTTGCAGGGTTTTGACAACCGAAAACTTTTCAATCGCCTCAAACACCTTGCCCTTGCGGCGCAAGCCTGCCGTGTCAATCAGTTCAAACTTTTGCCCGGCTCGCTCAAAAGGCACTGAAATGGCATCGCGTGTGGTGCCGGGCAAGTCAAACGCCACCAGGCGCTCCTCACCCAGCCAGGTATTGATCAGCGTTGACTTGCCAACGTTGGGACGCCCGGCGACAGCCAGCCTGATGATGGACGGGTCCTGGGGCTCGGCATCCTCAGCTTCTTCTGGCAGGTGCAAGAGCTCAAGGGCGGTGTCGACCAGCGTGCGCATGCCTTGACCGTGGGCTGCGGATACGCCCAGCACCTCGCCCAAGCCCAACTCAAAAAACTCAGACAGCTGAATGCCTTCGAGCATGCCCTCCGCCTTGTTGGCTGTCAGTACGGTGGGTTTGCCCAGCTTGCGTAGGTACTTGCCAATGTCATGGTCTTGCGCACTGACCCCTGCGCGTGCGTCAACCACAAAGATGACCACGTCAGCCTCCGCCACAGCTTGGCGGGTTTGCTTGGCCATTTCCTTGTAGATACCGCTTTGCGCATCGGGCTCGAAGCCGCCTGTGTCAATCACGATGTATTCGTGCGTACCCAGGTTGCCGTTGCCGTAGTGGCGGTCACGGGTCAGCCCGGCATAGTCAGCGACGATGGCATCGCGCGTTTTTGTCAGGCGGTTAAATAAAGTGGATTTGCCTACATTGGGGCGGCCAACCAAGGCAATAACGGGTTTCATAGCTGCTTTTCATGTGACCAGATGGTCAGTCGATGTTACGGTGCGTTATTCGGGTACAAAACCGAAAATGCCGCCATTACGAGTGACTGCCACCAGGGTGTTGCCAACCAGCACTGGGGCTGCGGCGATGGGAGAGCCATCCGTGCTCAAGCGGTTCAGCAAGGAGCCGTCTTCACGCGACAGCAGGTGAATCACACCGGCAAAGTCGCCAATGGCCACGGAACGGCCCACCACCAGAGGGGCCGTCAAATTGCGGTAACGCAGGACATCGGTGGTCCAGGAGCGCTCCCCGTCAGCACGATTCCAGGACCTGACGATGCCGTCAGACTCCGTGCCAAACAAGCGCTTGTCGTCACCATGGATGCCTTGCGAGCCATTGGCAGCTTGCGTCCAGATCAGGCTGCCACGCGCCGTGTTGACACAGCCCACGCTGGCCTGAAAAGCCCGGGCACACACCACATCCGCATCACGGCTGACACGGCCGACCAGGTCGACCAGTCGTTCAACATCATTCACGCCGCGCGGGGATGCAATCGGTGCCTCCCAGCGGACGCTGCCGCTTGACGGATTCAAACCCGCCAGCCGCCCACCCAGACCCACCACCAACGTGTCACCCACAGCCAGAATGACACCGGACTGCTTGAGCACCAACGGCTCGTTAGGGCGCTGCTGCGTCCAGAGCTTGCGACCGGTTTGTCCATCAAAGGCATTGACAGCCCTGTCTGCCGTCAAAATAAACACGCGACCACCCGCGACGAAAGGTGCCGTGTAAGCCTGCGCACTGAGCTTTTGACGCCAAATCTCGCGTCCGTCGAGAAATGCCACCGCCTCGTTGGCCTGCGTGACCACAGCCGATGTTTTTCCGTCAGTGCCAATGCCTGCAGCAATCGGTGCACCCGTGCTGGTACGCCACAAGTCAGCGCCCGTACGTCCGTCAATAGCGGCCAATGAGCCATCGCTGCTAGCCACAAATACCGAGTTGCCAACGACGTGGACATCCAGCGGAAAACTGACGGGTCCAATCCGGGAAGTCCAGGCTTGCCTGGCGACCACCGAACCACTCACAGGCTGCAAGGCTGCAGGCTGGGGCTTGCTCGGGGCGCTGAAATACGACATCACCGAGCAGCCCGACAGGGACAAAACAGTTACTATTAAAAAAGTAGCTGATCGCGCACGTAAAACAAGGGCTACAGGCCTAAATGATGGGTAAAAACTCACTTTTTAGCCTCCGGATCAGCATTTTTTGACGGTGTAACCAGTGCTGCGGCCACAGCGACGGGATCAACCCCCAGGGCATTGAGTTTGACCTCCACCAGGCGGCGGTACTCAGCACGCTCATCCAGCCCCTTGTAGGCCTTTTCATACTCGGCTCGGGCCTCCGCTTTTTTGCCTTGGAGCAGCAAAATATCACCACGCCGGTCGCTGGCCAGAGGCGTGAAGTCTTTAGGAAAAGTGCCTGACAGCAGCTTGAAGGCTTCGTCGTAAGCCTTGGCCTCCAACAAGATGCCGGACAAACGCAATTTTGCAATCGACTGATAACCCTCATCCTTGGCCTTGTCAGTGACCCAACTCAGCGCCGCTTTGGATGCATCCAGATTGCCTTTGTCGTACAACGCCCTGGCCGCAAGCAAGCCGGCTTGGTCTGCATAAACGGTGCCGCCAAAACGGTCCTTCATGTCGGCAAACGAGCGCTCAACACGCACCATGTCGCCCGACTGTACAGCCCGGTCGACTTCGTCGTATAGGGTGGACGCCTGCGTTGCCTGCCGTGTTTGCCAGTATTGGTAACCATTCCATGCAGCTACCGCACCGAAAACAACAATCAGCAGCCAGGAGATGGCATTGCCATACTGCTTCCAGAAATGTTTGAGTTCGGCAAGCTGTTCCTGCTCTTGCAGGTCGAGGTGGTTTGACATAAAAAGGCTTTAGGGTGACGCTCCGATGCGGGGCGCTGGTTGAATTGCTTGATTGTAGAGGGACAGCCTGGTCTCCAGGCGAACTAGCTGCCCAGCTTGGTCGCCCATGAAGCCACCTCATCCAGCTTGTACAAGCTTTGGGCGTCCGCTTTACCGACATCTGTGGACGCGCGAAGCGACTTGAGGGCCACGCAGCCTTGCGCCAGCTCGGTAGCGCCAAAAATCAAGGCAAAACGGGCACCGCTCGCGTCTGCTTTTTTAAACTGCGACTTCATGCTGCCCATGCCGTCCAAGCTCACACCTGAATGCATTTGCACACGGATACCCGCTGCTCTGAGCTGCTGCAGCACCGCCAAGGCGACGGGCAAAGCTGAAGACTCGGGAATCACGGCGTACACATCAGGCACGGGCATGGCCACATCATGGCCTTGTTCCTTGATGAGTTCCAGCACCCGCTCCATGCCCAGCGCCCAGCCCACGGCGGGCGCGGCCTTGCCGCCAATTTGCTCGATCAGATAGTCATAGCGACCGCCACCGCAAATCGTGCCTTGGGAGCCCAGGCTTTGGGTGACAAACTCAAATACCGTCAGGTTGTAGTAGTCCATGCCGCGCACCAGCCGCGGGTTGATACGGTAGGCAACGCCGTTGGCATCGAGCATGGCTTTGACGCCGTTGAAATGCTCAAGCGAGGCCTGGCCCAGGAAATCCATCAGCTTTGGCGCAGCTTCCAGCATGACCTGCATGGCGGGGTTTTTGCTGTCCAGCAGGCGAAGCGGGTTGCTGTGCAGGCGACGCCTGGCCTCTTCGTCCAGCAGATCGCTGTGCGCCTCAAAATAAGCAATCAGTGCCGCCCGGTGCTGCTTGCGCTCATCAGGCTGGCCCAGGCTGTTCAGTTCCAGCTGAACGTCTTTCAAGCCCAACTCCTTCCATAAGGCATCCGCGAGCAAAATCAGCTCGGCATCGACCTCTGCGCCTGGAAAGCCCAGCGCCTCAGCGCCAATTTGATGAAACTGCCGATAACGCCCACGCTGCGGGCGCTCGTGGCGAAACATCGGTCCCATGTAGTACAGGCGTTTACCACCTTCATACAGCATGGAATGCTCAGCCACCGCGCGCACCACACCCGCGGTGTTTTCAGGCCGCAGCGTCAGTGCTTCTCCATTGAGTTTGTCTTCAAATGAGTACATCTCTTTTTCAACAATGTCAGTCACCTCACCCAGTCCGCGTACGAACAATGGCGTCGGTTCGACGATCGGCGTGCGGATATTACGGTAGGCATAGCGCGCCATCAGGTTGCGAACTTTTTCCTCCAGCCATTCCCAGCGCGCTGAGTCAGGCGGCAAGATGTCGTTCATGCCCTTCACGGCAGTTAGTTTTTCAGCCATCATTCACGAACCGGTCGGTCAAGCAGCTTCGACAAGGGGCTTGCCAAAGCGTTTTTCAATATAGTTTTCAACGATCACGCGAAACTCTTGCGCAATGTTGTCGCCACGCAGGGTCACGCTCTTTTCACCGTCCACATAAACAGGTGCAGCAGGCGCCTCGCCCGAGCCAGGCAGACTGATGCCGATGTCTGCATGCTTGCTTTCACCGGGGCCATTGACGATGCAACCCATCACAGCCACTTTCATTTTTTCAACACCCGGGTACTGGCTGCGCCAAACCGGCATTTGTGCACGCAAAAAACCGTCGATTTGTTGTGTCAGCTCTTGAAAGGTGGTACTGGTGGTACGGCCACAGCCAGGGCAAGCCGTCACGCTGGGGTTGAAACTGCGCATGCCAAGTGCCTGCAAGATTTCAGAGGCAATCACGACCTCTTGCGTGCGCGCTTCACCGGGCTGCGGCGTGAGGGACACCCGGATCGTGTCGCCAATGCCTTCTTGCAACAAGACCGACAAGGCAGCAGCGGAAGCTACCGTCCCCTTGGTTCCCATGCCGGCTTCCGTCAGGCCCAGGTGCAAGGCGTATTGGTCGCGCTTGGCCAGTTCGCGGTACACGGAGATCAGGTCCTGTACGCCACTGACCTTGCAAGACAGAATGATCTGCTCGCGCCTCATGCCCATTTGTTCCGCCAGACGTGCAGAATCAAGTGCAGATGTGATCAGCGCCTCGTACATCACCTGTTTGGCATCCCAAGGCTGTGATCTGACATTGTTTTCATCCATCAGACTGGCCAGTAATTCCTGATCAAGACTGCCCCAGTTGACACCGATACGCACCGCCTTGTTCCAGCGCACCGCAGCTTCAATCATCTGGCCAAACTGTTTGTCGTGCTTGTCACCTTTGCCAACGTTACCAGGGTTGATGCGGTATTTGGACAAAGCCTGCGCACAGTCTGGATAGTCGGTCAGCAAACGGTGACCGTTGTAATGGAAATCACCAACCAGCGGCACATCAATACCCATGCGATCGAGCTGCTCACGCACATAGGGCACGGCCTGAGCAGCTTCGGGGGTATTGACGGTGATACGCACCATCTCTGACCCGGCAATCGCCAGTTCTTTGACCTGGATGGCGGTACCGATGGCATCGACGGTGTCGGTATTGGTCATCGACTGGATACGCACCGGTGCATCGCCACCGATTGTGACAACACGCGAACCCCAGACCACTTGGGCTTGGCGGGAATGACGCGCAGCTGGCTGCGCGATGTCAATGGGATGGCAGATGGACACTACTTCACCTCAAATCGGGCTACGTTATCTTTGGCAACGGCATTCACATCAAACGCTTTCCCGCGAATCTGGACCTGCGTCTCGTTGGCACGGCCTATCACCACCTGGAGTGGCAATACACCAGCCGCGCCTGCGACTTCACCGGCATTGAGTACCCGGCGCAGCACGACCTGCCCCTTGGCATCGGTGGCTTCTACCCAGGACTGACCTTTGGCTGTGAACACCACCACATCAGCAGCCGAGGGCGGCTTGGGCGCCGCAACAAATGTCGGCGATGGCATGCCGGCAGACAAGCCAGCCGTCACGGAAGCCGTAGCGCCAGATGGGGCTGGGACGAGCCTAGCAGCATCGGTTGATGTCATGGGCGCCACAGAAACCAGCGGCGTATTGTTTTGCAAAACCGAAGGCGCAGATTTTTCAGGTTCAGCGATCACCATGTTGACACTGTTGGCTTTTTTTGCTTCAGTAACAGTTGCTGGTCTGGCGTCCATGACGTCAGATTTAACTTCGCTGACGCCCGTTTTGATGGCTGGCAAAAAAATAAGGACCAGCGCACCCAGCAACAGCAGCAAGCCCGCAAGCACGGCTGGCCGGGACACCTGAGCCCAAATGGTGGGGCCAGGCCCATCCCCAGGCGAGGAAAACGGTGCATTGATGCCCGCGCCCTGGTAAGTCAGCTTCGGAGCATGGGTTTGGGGCAACCGGGCCAAAACGGGCGCAGCGTCGATTTTCAGGGTACGGCACACACTGGATGCCAGGGCGCGAATGAACACCGCATCGGGAAGTAAATCCAAACGATTGGCTTCCAGTGCTTCAAGCTTTTTAACGGGTACTTTGAGCAATACCGCCAAAGCGGCAATGTGCAGGCCAGCAGCCTCACGCTCCTGCTTTAACAGCTCGCCAGCACTCTGTTGCGCTACCGGCTCGACCGGATCGGCTTGAATGTCTTGCTCATTGGCAGAGGAAGTTTGAATGTCACTCATTAAAAGCCCTCCGGTCAAAAGCGGCAGCCTCTTTTGATTGTTCAAAACGTTTTTTCAGCTGGCTGGCCAATTGCTGCATGGCCTCCGGGTTGTTCAATCGCTGCTCAATCTTGATGCCCAGCCAAAGAGTCTCGGCATTTGCCAGTTCGCTGTTGTTCAGGCGGCGTATGTAAAACTGCGAACGCACCAGCTCGCCGCGTTCGTACAGCAGACTGGCCAAGTTGTAACCGGTCAGCGGATTACCTGCATCCAGTTCATAAGATTTCATCAGGCTTTGTTCGGCCTCCAGACGCTGGCCAGCGCGTACCTGGCAGATGCCTTGCGCCATCAGGCTCTTGGACTGTCCAACATAGGTCGGGTTTGAGATGGCACGACCGAACCATTGCATGGATTCAGGATATCGCCCCTGCTGGCACAAAAACCAGCCGTAATTGTGTGCCGCACCTGCATCGCGCGGACTCAGCGCCAAGGCACGCTTGAAGCTGTCTTCAGCCAGCGGCAGGTCGTTCAGCCGCATGTACACCAGGCCGCGCAGGCTGTAGGCATCCACAAATGTGGGGTCAGCCACCAGCGCCTGCTTGAGTTCATCCAGCGCCACGCTGGTTTGGCCTTGCTCAAAATAACCACTGGCCAGCTCGAGCCGCAAACGTGCCCGCCGACGGTTGTCAGGCTCATCGGATTCCGTCACGATGTCCGCCTGATTGGTAGCCTGACCAGCCGCATTGAGATTGTTGGCACAGCCGGTCAGGACAACAACCGCCCAGCACCATGAAGCCCACAAGACAACGCCGGCAAATCTCATACGCCTGTTCCTTCGGCCACCACGACCTTGATGCCGCCAAGCATACCTTGTCGCTGTGACGCCATTCGCTGCCTGGCACCGGTACGATCCTGTATGTCACCCGCCAGTTGCCCGCATGCTGCATCGATGTCGTCACCGCGCGTTTTTCGCACGGTGGTCACCATGCCGGCATCCAGCAAAATTTTGGCAAAAGCGGTCACGACCGCCATACCGGATCGTTTCAGACCCGAAGCCGGAAATGGATTGAAAGGAATCAGGTTGAACTTGCAAGACAGGCCATTGAGCGCATGTTTTTGCATCAAGGCAATCAGTTGCCGGGCATGCTCAGGCGTGTCGTTAACACCGTCCAGCATGCAATATTCAAAAGTGATGAAGTCACGCGGAGCAGCCAGCTGGTAGCGGGCACAGGCCTGCAACAGCTCGTCAATCGGGTATTTTTTGTTCAGCGGCACGAGGTCGTCACGCAGTACGTCAGAGGGCGCATGCAAGGATACAGCCAGAGCGACTGCGCAATCTTGTGCCAGCCGATCCATCATCGGCACCACACCCGATGTTGAGACCGTGACACGCCGCCGCGACAGGCCATAACCGTGGTCGTCCAGCATGACACGCAGCGCGGGCAACAACTGCGAATAATTCTGCAGCGGCTCACCCATGCCCATCATCACCACATTGGAGATGATGCGTTCGTCACGCTTGAGCTCGCGCCGCAAGGTGTGCTCTGCAAACCACAACTGAGCCACAATTTCTGCCGTCGTCAGGTTGCGGCTAAAGCCTTGGTGACCCGTCGAGCAAAAACGGCAACCCACAGCGCATCCCGCCTGGGATGAAATACAAAGTGTTGCGCGGTCAAGCTCAGGAATAAAAACCGTCTCAATGACGTCCCCCGCACCGACATCGAACAGCCATTTGATCGTGCCGTCCGCAGAATCGTGTCGGGACACCACTTTGGGAGCCTGAATACTGGCGCATGAGGGAAGCTTGTCGCGCAGCGACTTGGCCAAATCCGTCATCTGGTCAAAACCAGTGGCGCCTTTTTGATGGATCCAGCGAAAAAGCTGGGTCGCGCGAAAGCGCTTTTCACCCAAGCTCTCACAAAAGACAGCCAAACCTTCCAAATCGAAATCAAGGAGGTTGACTGTCATGAGTAAACTCGCCGGGGATCTGTGTAACTCAGCGTGAATAAATGTTCATGCCAGGGAAAAAGAAAGCAATTTCTGCCTGGGCCGTTTCAGCGGCATCAGAACCGTGCACAGCATTGGCATCAATGCTTTCAGCGAAATCTGCGCGAATGGTACCGGCAGCAGCTTTCTTGGGGTCAGTTGCACCCATCAGATCACGATTTTTAAGGATGGCGTTTTCGCCTTCCAGAGCCTGAATCATCACCGGTCCAGAGATCATGAAACTGACCAGATCCTTGAAGAAAGGACGCTCTTTGTGAACGCCATAGAAAGCTTCGGCTTCACCGCGTGACAGATGCGCCAGCTTGGCAGCAACCACTTTCAGGCCAGCGGCTTCAAAGCGAGCATAAATTTGTCCAATGACGTTTTTTGCTACCGCGTCTGGTTTGATGATGGAGAGAGTACGTTCGATTGCCATGTGCGTTCCTTAGCCTTGAGATTTTTTGAAATATCCGAAATGAATACAGCCTCTGATTTTAACCTGCGTGCGCATCCGGTGGCCGCATTTGCCCTGATGGGATCGGGTCATTCGATGCGGGTGTGCCGGCTTATCGGCTGCCGCCGCGGTTTGAGTTGCGGTTACCGCCCGAGTTACCGCCACCACCACGGCGTGGCCCTTGTGCCTGGCGTTGCTTGGTAAAGGTGTCTGCACCGATATAACCAAACGAGGTTTTCATCGGATCTGGCTGGGCGGCCCCACTGTTGCGATCAGCGCCTGGAGCGCGGTCATCGCGCCGATTCTGGTTTCTGCCGCCAGCATTGGGGCTTCTGGGGGCACCCGCACCTGAATTTTTTGTTGCACCCGAGTTGCCACTGAAATTACCGCCACGCGGGCCACGCCCGTTCGCGCTGCCAGAATTGCGGCCACCCCGGTTGGCCGTGTTGCCGCGCCCTGCGCCCTTCGCGCCCCGAATGTAATCTGGCGGCTGAAACTCGTGCGGCCCCGCACTGTCATCCCGTTCAGCCTGGCCTTCAAGGGGTGAGTCATGGCCTTGCCGCACCTGACTGGGGTCTGCAGGCGATTGAAAACGTTGCTGGCCGCCACGCGAACCAGGGCCCCGGCGCGGGCCGCGACCTGGACGAGTCTGACTTTCACCGACAAAAGCCTCTTGTCCATCAGTGGAAGGGCGGGGATCACCACGGCGCTCAGAACGATCAGCAGCACTCGTCAGGGCCCATATGTCTTGCTCGTCCAGCTCAACAAAAGCGCCCCGCTTGAGACCACGCGGAAGAACCACGGCGCCATAGCGAATGCGTATCAAGCGACTGACAGCATGCCCGACGGCCTCAAACATGCGGCGAACCTCCCGGTTGCGCCCTTCTGACAGAGTCACTTTGTACCAACAATTGACCCCTTCACCACCACCTGCTTCCAGTGACGAGAATTGGGCCACGCCATCGTCCAGCGTGACGCCTTCGAGCAGACGCTTTTTTTCTTCATTGCTCAGGGCGCCCAGCACGCGCACAGCGTATTCACGTTCCAGGCCAAAACGAGGGTGCATCAGGCGATTGGCCAACTCGCCCGAGCTTGTCAACAAAAGCAAGCCTTCGGTATTCAAGTCCAGCCGCCCAACAGACTGCCATTTGCCCTGGAACAGTTTGGGCAAGCGCCTGAACACGGTGGGCCGATTTTGCGGATCGTCATGCGTTACCACCTCGCCAGCGGGCTTGTGGTAGGCAATCACGCGCGGCGGCGGCGGGTCAATGCGCACCCTGACCGGCTTGCCGTTGACCTTGACGCTGTCACCAAACTGGATGCGTTGGCCAATGTGGGCCGGCTCGGCATTGACGGAAATACGGCCTTCCAGAATCAGTTGCTCCATCTCCAGCCGCGAACCCAGACCAGCTTGTGCCAGCACTTTGTGGAGTTTGGGCGATTCAGGCTGCGGTGACAATACCCGCTTGGGCAGATCTACCGCAGGGTCAACCTCATCCGCGTCAAACTGGCCCGTCACGACTTCTTCAAAACGAGTCGCAAGTCCAGGTTCCGCAGGAGAAGAAGGCAAAGAAGGCATGGCATTGTCCAGAAGATCGGATGGATTCATGGGGCTACATTCATGCGTTAGAAAGGGGTGTGGATATCAGGTCGTTGGGGGTGCCATCGGGTGAGCTGTTCACTTGCAAGCCGTCATCAGTCGGTGGCTCGGGTTCCAGCCCCAGTTCGGGCTCGGGCGCTGCCATCCCAAACTCAATTTGCTCCAGCATCGCTACCTGCCCGGCCGTGCTGTCCATGGCGGGTAGCTCGTCCAGGGAACGCACACCCAAGTCGTCCAAAAACTGTTTGGTTGTGGCGTACAAAGCAGGTCTTCCAACCGTTTCGCGGTGACCAATAACATCGACCCATCCGCGATCTTCCAGTTGTTTGAGGATCAGGCTGTTGATCGTGACACCGCGAATGTCTTCCATGTCACCCCGGGTCACGGGCTGGCGATAAGCAATGATGGCCAAGGTTTCCAAAGTTGCACGGGTGTAACGTGGCGGTTTTTCAGGATGTAACCGGTCCAGATATTCGCGCATCTGCGGGCGGCTTTGAAAGCGCCAGCCCGTCGCGACCTGAACCAGCTCGACGCCTCGACCAGCCCAATCGTTTTGCAAGTCAACAAGTATCCATTTGATACTGTCTGAATTGAGTGCCCCGTTGAACAAAACGCCCATCTCGCGCAGAGGCAAGGGCTGCTGCGCACAAATAAGTGCTGTTTCGAGGACGCGTTTGGCATCCACCGTATTCATGATTTCCAGATGTTTTGAAAAAATTCGGGACATTATCTGAAACGAGCGCCTCGTGTCCTTGGCGCACTGGTTTCAAACGAAATTGCATCCACATGGAAAGCTGCCTTGGCAGTGACCACTGTGTTGCACAGGTCTAAATGGGTACCGTTTGATTGTATCTCAGGCTTAAATCAGTGATGGCGGTCTGGATGTCAGGCGGCAGTGCGGCCTGAAACACCAAAGGCGCACGCGTCACAGGATGCTCAAAAGCCAGCCGCCAGGCATGCAAAGCCTGGCGCTGCAGCCCGCCAGCCGATGCGCCGCCGTACAACACGTCAGACACCAGGGGATGACCGAGGGCCGACATGTGGACCCGAATCTGGTGGGTGCGGCCTGTGTGCAGCTTGCACTGCACCAGGCAGTGCGTCGCTGTGCTGTCGAGCAAGGTCACGTCGGTCACTGCTGCTTTGCCTGGATGCTTGGCCAGGTCTACCACCGCCATGCGCAAACGGTTTCGTACATCGCGCCCAATGGGCAAATCAACATGGCGTTTTTTTGTCCCCTGCCAGGCTCCGTTAGCCAGAGCGATGTACTGCCGGTTCACGGTGCGTTCGGCAATCATGCTGACCAGTTGATCCATGGTTTGACGGGTCCGCGCAACCACCATCAACCCGCTGGTGTCTTTGTCCAGCCGATGCACAATGCCAGCGCGTGGCAGGTTGCACGCTTGGGCATCCCTGGCCAGCAAGCCATTGAGGAGCGTGCCGCTCCAGTTGCCAGGTGCAGGATGAACCACCAAACCAGCCGGTTTGTTGATGATGAGCAGAAAATCGTCTTCAAACACGACGTCGAGCGCCATCGTTTCAGGCTTGAAGGCCTGGCTTTGCGGGGTAGGCTTTAACTCGATGCTCAAGGCATCGCCAGCCTTGACCTTGGCGGACGACTTTGTCTGCAGCCGACCGTTGTGCATGACAGCACTGGCGGCAATCAGTTGTTGCAGGTAGTTGCGCGAAAACTCGGGAACAATAACCGCCAGCGCGCGATCAAGCCGCTCGCCATGACTGCTGATGGGGACGATGGCCTGGCGAGACTCAAGCTCGGCAAAATCAGGGGCATCGTCGGTGTCGTCCATGTTGTCCTGACGGCCTTGCTCAACGGCATTGACGTGAGTCGTGCTCGATATAATGGGTGGGTCAGGTTCCAAGTCAGTCATTTGTAGAGGTAGGTCACATGTTATTAGACAAATTATCGGTTGTTCGCTTGGCCACCTCATTGGCGGCCCTGTCGCTTGCGCTGGCTGGCTGCTCAAGCAAACCGGTGGACCCTACCAGCAACTGGAGCCCCAACAAAATCTACTCTGAGGCCAAGGATGAGGCGCGCTCTGGCGCCTACGACAAGGCCATACCCCTGTTTGAAAAACTGGAAGGCCGTGCAGCGGGAACCCCTTTGGCCCAGCAAGCGCAGCTTGAAAAAGCATACGCACAATACAAAAGCAGCGAGCAAGCGCAAGCTTTGGCCACACTCGACCGATTCATTAAATTGCACCCCGCCAGTCCGGCGCTTGATTACGCGCTTTACCTCAAAGGCCTGGTTAATTTCAATGACAGCCTGGGCCTGTTTGGCAACATCTCCCGCCAGGACCTGTCGGAGCGTGATCAAAAAGCAGCCAAAGAATCCTTTGAGTCATTCAAGGAACTGGTGACCCGCTTTCCTGAATCACGCTACACCCCTGATGCCACAGCGCGCATGGGCTACACCGTCAATTCGCTGGCTCAGTCTGAAGTGCATGTGGCGCGTTACTATTACTCACGCGGCGCCTATGTGGCTGCCATCAATCGGGCGCAGGCTGCGATTGCAGACTATCGGGATGTCCCTGCACTCGAAGAAGCCACCTTCATCGTTTTTAAATCTTACGATGCGCTGGGCATGACGCAGCTGCGGGACGACACCAAAAGAATCCTTGAAAAAACCTATCCAAAAAGTGAATTCTTGACCAAAGGTTTCAGGGCAATTGGCGCCCCCTGGTACCAATTCTGGTAGGTAGGGCCATCATGGTTTGGCGATAGCTTCAAACCATTTCACAAGATCAGCCTCACTGTCCAAACGCTGCATGGGCGGTAGCGCCCTCAAAAGCCGTTTGCCGTAACCCATGGTGGTCAACCGGGTGTCGCACACCACCAGCACACCCTGATCGGTTTCCCTGCGTATCAATCGGCCAGCGCCCTGCTTTAAAGCAACAGCAGCTTCAGGCAAAAAGTAATCGTTGAATGCGCTGCGGCCTTCAGCCTCCAGCGCCCTGGATCTGGCCTCAGCCATGGGGTCGTTCGGTGGCGGAAAGGGCAGCTTGTCGATGATCACCAGTTCAAGCGCATCGCCTGGCAAGTCTATGCCCTCCCAAAAAGAGCTGGATGCGACCAGAACACAGCCTTTTTGCCCGCCTGAATTGCCTTGCATAAAGCGTTCAATCAAGCGTCTTTTGGGCATGCTGCCCTGTACCAGCACCTCCAGATCACCCGATGCCTCAAAGGCCATATTCAAGGCATCGCCTATCAACCTGAGAGCCCTCAGCGTCGTGGTCAGCACCATGGTGCGCCCACCGAGCAGACGGGCCCACAGCAGCGCCGATTGCGCAACCCGCGCAGGGTGTGCGGGGTCAGCAGGCTTGGGGAAATCATGCGGAACATACAGCGCCGCCTGACGGGCGTAGTCAAAAGGACTGCCTACCTTGAGGATCCGCGCATCTTCCAAGCCGCAAGGCTGGGTAAACCAGCTCAGCGCCTCGTCATCTCCCAACGTGGCAGAAGTAAAAATCCACGATTTGGTGGACGCACTACCCGCCCCCAGCAGCCTGGTTTTCACAGCTTTGGCAATCGTCAAAGGTGATTCGGTCAACCGCAGTTGCGTGCCCACATCAAGCCAGCGCACGCAGTCTGGCGGACAGGCACGCAAAAAACTGTTCGCTCGGTCGGCCAGGATTTGCGCACGCTCCCGCAAGCGCACAAAATCGGGGGCAATCTCACTGACGGTATCCAGCGCGGAGCATGCCTGGAGCAAAGCGTTGCCGAGCCCTGTCAGTGCGGCGTTCCAGACATCAGGTTCGATGGTTTCAGGGCTTGAGTCGACCCATCTGAGCTTGGCTCCTGGATAGCTTTTACCTGCGCAAAGCCTCAGTTCCCGGGCGGCGTGTTCGCAATCAGCCACTGTTTTTTGCCAGTCCACCAGGCCGCGCGCCAACTGCAGGCCGGCACCCAGCATATCGCGACAAAAATCAAGCAGCTGACCCGTGCTCAGGTGCTGGCCCAAAAACTGTACGCCGGTTTCATTGAGCTGATGCGCCTCATCAAAAATGACAATTCGTACCGTGGGCAGCAGCTCTGCCATACCGGACTCGCGCACCGCCAGATCGGCAAAAAACAGATGGTGATTGATCACCACCACATCTGCCGCCAGTGCCTCACGCCTGGCCAGATTCACATGACATTGACGAAACTGGGGGCACTGCGAGCCCAGACAATTTTCACGCGTCGACGTGACCAGCGGTATCAGGGGTGAGCGCTCGTCCAAACCGGGGATTTCAGCCAAATCGCCAACGCGCGTGACCAGCGCCCACTGCTCGATTTTGGCCAGTGCCCGCAGTGCTGAGCGGTCTGACAGGTTGCTGTCATGGCGCGCCTGCATCACACGGTGCAGGCACACATAGCTGCCGCGCCCTTTGAGCAAAGCGATACGAACCGGCAGACCCAGAGCCTCCACGAGCCGCGGCAAATCACGGCCAAACAACTGGTCTTGCAGGGCTTTCGTAGCGGTAGACACCAGCACACGCTCCCCGCTGAGCAACGCCGGCACCAGATAAGAAAAAGTTTTGCCCACCCCGGTGCTGGCTTCCACCACAAGAGCCTCGGCATTTTCAATCGCCTGCGCAACCGCGATAGCCATCTCGGTTTGACCACTGCGGGCCACAAAATGGGTGACCGCACGTGACAGCAGACCATCAGCAGCAAAAGCCGCCTGAACATCATGACTCAGCATCATCAGGCGGGTTCAGGCGGGTCGAGTGACAGCTCAAGCTGGGAGATCTGGTCGCGAAGGTGCAAACGACGCTTTTTAAGCCGTCTGAGCATCAACTCGTCAACGGGAACAGCCTGCGCAGCCATATCGAGCAGTGCATTCAAATCAGCGTGTTCGATCTTGAGCTCGATCAGCCGTCTTTCGGGGGAATGTAAGTTTAAGTCCAAGGTGTTTTCAATGCAGGCAGCTTGCTCTGATAATAGAGGGGTTTCGAATATCAACCAGACTTGAGGAAATTCAAGCGCGTCATGATGTCAAAAGGTTATCGCATCACTGCGTCCACGGGGATCCACAAGGGTGACCGGGACTACCAGCAAGACCAGGTCAACCTGATCAGCCACCACCGCGTGGCCGGTTGCCTGTTGGGCATCGTGGCCGATGGCATGGGGGGGCGCAGTGGCGGCCGCAAGGCTTCTGACCAGGTCATGATGACGGCCAAGCAACTTTTTGAGCGCTATGACCCCAGCACCGACGACACACGGGCAATGCTCAGGCAGGTTGTTGAAGAGGCGCACATCGTCATCAAACTGACGGCTGTTTCTGCCGAGCAAGAGCCGCACAGCACCCTGGCAGCATTTCTGATCAATCCAGCGGGTGATTGCCACTGGGTACATACCGGTGATTCGCGGATTTATCACTTTCATGGCAACAAGCTCGTCCGCCGTACCAGCGACCACTCCTATGTGCAGACGCTGGTCGACAAAGGAGAAATCACGGAAGAAGAAGCCAATGTTCATCCGCAGTCCAATATTTTGATGGGTTGCCTGGGCACGGAAGATGCCCCGCCGATTGCCGAGCACTGCATTGAACAACTCCAGCCAGATGACGCGCTGATCGCCTGCAGCGATGGCGTGTGGCACTACTTCAGCCCAAATGAAATAGGCTCTGCCTTGTCGATGCTGTCGCCTCGTGAAGCCACTGAGTTTTTGATTCAAAAAGCACGGTCGCGCGCCCGCGGCGGTGGTGACAATTTGTCTCTGGTGATCGTCAAACTGGAGCCGCTGGCCTGACCACGCTGGTTCAGGGCGGCGCAGGCAGCGGGTTTGCAGGCGCATTTGCCTGGCTGGCTTTGTCTTTGGCAATTCGCGCTTGGCGATCTTTGGCCTTTTCCAGCCGCTCGTTGTATTTTTTAAGTTCTTCGGCGGCCGCTGCTTGCCTGGCGGTTCTGCCCGATTCCTTGGCCTGAGCCCCTTTGGCCTTTGCGGCAGCCGTTTCCAGATTGGATTTTTCGTTGGCCTCCAGCTTGAGGCGATCCGCATTTTTTTGTCTGTCGCGTGCCATCCGGGCATCGAAATCACGCATGGCCTCTGCCCTTTTGTCAGCCTCCTCCTGCTGCTTTTCTGGCGAGGCCTTGTCTTCGGTCTTTTGTATCTGTTCTGCGCCCCTGGCTTTGCGTTCCTGATCGTTGATAGAAATCTCCTGGCGGCGAAGATCAGCCATCGCATCACGCCGCTTGATCCTGACTTCATCCAGACAGTTATTGACCAAAAACTTCTGATAGCAAGCCGCATCGTCGCGAATAAAGCCAGCTTCAAGCGCGGCGCGCTCGGTGCTGATGCGCAGGCGCTCCGCGTCATTGGAGGGTTGAGCCCTTACAGTCACACCAGCCAGCAACAGGCTTAAAAACAGAATGAGTAACCGTTGTTTTTTCATGTCAGTGTGGTGTCCACGTCCCGGCGTTCAAGGGCCAGAAATTGCGCCGATTGCATTTCGTTCAGCCTGGAGATGGTGCGCGGGAACTCATGCGCCAGCGGGCCTTCGGTATACAACGCCTCGGGCGCGGCTTGTGCCGACATGATCAGTTTGACACGTCTGTCGTAAAGCACATCCACCAGCCAGGTAAAGCGCCGCGCTTCCGAGGCCATTCGGGGCGGCATGACGGGCACATCACTGAGGAGCACCGTGTGGAACTGGGTCGCAATTTCCAGGTAATCGTTTTGCGAGCGGGGCCCGCCGCACAGGGTTTTGAAGTCAAACCAGACCAGCCCACCGGCCTTGCGGCGCGCATGAATCTGGCGCGACTCGATGTGCAGCACCGGACTGTCGTCCTGCGACTCGGCCAGTCGGTTAAAGGCGTCCGTCATTTCCGTATCGGCTTTGACCCCCAAAGGCGTGTGATACAGATTGACCTGCTCCAGCGTGCGGCGACGGTAATCCGTTCCGTTGTCAACACTGAGCACTTGCAAATGGTCATTGAGCAGCGCGATAGCGGGCAAGATGCGGTCGCGGTGCATGCCGCCGGGGTACAGGTCATCCGGCTTGAAGTTTGAGGTGGTGACAAAGCCCACACCGTTGTCAAACAGCGCCGACAAAAGGCGATGCAAGATGAGCGCATCGGTGATTTCAGCCACATGAAACTCGTCAAAGCAGATCAGCTTGTAGCGCTTGGCCATGCGCTTGCCCAGCTCGTCCAGCGGGTTGACGGTGCCCGCCAGGTCACGCAGCTCGCGGTGCACCTCGCGCATGAATTCATGGAAGTGCAGCCGGGTTTTACGCTTGATGGGCACCGCGTTATAAAAGCAGTCCATCAAAAAGCTTTTGCCCCGCCCCACCCCGCCGTACATGTACACGCCGCGCGGCGTGTCGGGGTGGTTGATCAGTTTTTTGAAGGCGTTGGAGCGCTGGATTTTGTAAGCTGCCCAGTCATTGGCGCAGCGCTCCAGTGCGTCAACGGCGCGCAGCTGGGCAGGGTCTGACTGGTAGCCTCTGGCCACCAGTTCGGCTTCATAAGCTTGCTTGACGCTCACAGGACAATTTTCAATTTGCTATGTTATCAGGAGCTGCTCATGCATGTATTTATTGGCTTGGAGGCCAATTTGATACCTAAAAATGGGTAAAAAGGCATCAAATCTGCCTCTTGAAGCATCAAAAGTTCAACGTTCGCTTGTCAACAGCCAATGCCGCTTCTTTGGTGGCTTCACTGAGGGACGGATGGGCATGACAGATACGTGCAATGTCTTCACTGCTGGCCCTGAACTCCATCGCCACCACACATTCAGCAATCAACTCACTGGCCATCGGGCCCACGATGTGTACGCCCAAAATCTCGTCAGTTGCCGCATCGGCCAGCATTTTTACCATGCCAGTGGTGTCGCCCAAAGCCCGCGCGCGACCATTGGCCAAAAACGGGAAGGTACCCGCCTTGTAAGCCCGGCCCGCAGCTTTGAGCTGCTCTTCGGTTTGACCCACCCAGGCGATCTCAGGGTTGGTGTAAATCACCCAGGGAATGGTGTTGAAGTTGACATGCCCATGCTGGCCCGCAATGCGCTCAGCCACGGCAACGCCTTCTTCCTCGGCCTTGTGCGCCAGCATCGGGCCGCGCACCACATCGCCAATCGCCCAGACGTTGGGCAGGCTGGTTTTGCAGTCAGCGTCGACCACAATCGCGCCGCGCTCGTCCAGCTTCAGTCCGACAGCTTCAGGCGCCAGACCCATCGTGTTGGCAACGCGGCCAATCGAGATGATGAGCTTGTCTACGTCCAGCGACTGGGCTTCGCCTTTGGCATTGGTGTACGCCACCGACACCCCTTTTTTACCCACGATGATCTCACCGACTTTGACGCCCAGCTCAATCTTCAAGCCCTGCTTGGTGAAAGCCTTGTGCGCTTCCTTGGCAATTTGCTGGTCTACGGCACCCAGGAAGGTTGGCAAACCTTCCAGCACCGTGACATCGGCACCCAACCGCCGCCAGACCGAGCCCATTTCCAGGCCAATCACGCCCGAGCCAATCAAGCCCATCTTTTTGGGCACCTCGGTCATGCGCAGCGCGCCATCGTTGGACAGAATGGTTTCTTCATCAAACGGTGTACCGGCAAGCGTGCGCGCGTTCGAACCGGTGGCGACGATGATGTGCTTGCCACTGATGACTTCTTCAGCCGTGCCTGCCACCTTGATGTCGTAAACGCCATCTTTGCTGGCTGCAAAAGAGCCGCGGCCATGAAAGAAGGTGACCTTGTTCTTTTTGAACAGGTACAGCACGCCGTCGTTGTTCTGCTTGACCACCGTGTCTTTGCGGCCGATCATCTTGGCCATGTCCAGGCTCAGGCCTTTGACCTCGATGCCGTGGTCAGCAAAGTGATGACCCGCCTGCTCGTAGTGCTCTGACGATTGCAGCAAGGCCTTGGACGGGATACAGCCCACGTTGGTACAGGTACCACCCAGAGCCGGGCCGCCCTTGGCGTTTTTCCACTCGTCAATACAGGCCACGTTAAAGCCCAGTTGCGCGGCGCGAATGGCCGCAATGTAGCCGCCAGGGCCGCCGCCGATGACGATGACGTCGAATTGTTTGGACATCGAAGTTTTCCTTTAGATATCAAACAACAAGCGGGCCGGATCTTCCAGCGCTTCTTTCATCGCCACCAGGCCCAGCACGGCCTCGCGGCCGTCAATGATGCGGTGGTCGTAGCTCATGGCGAAGTAGTTCATCGGGCGTACCACGACCACGCCGTTCTCCACCACGGCACGGTCTTTGGTGGCGTGTACGCCCAAGATGGCGGACTGTGGCGGGTTGATGATGGGGGTGGACAGCATGGAGCCAAAGGTGCCGCCGTTGCTGATGGAGAAGGTGCCGCCGGTCATCTCTTCAATGCCGAGCTTGCCGTCACGCGCTTTCACGCCGTATTCAGCGATTTTCTTTTCGATCTGGGCAAAGCTCATCTGGTCAGCGTTACGCAAAATAGGCACCACCAGGCCGCGCGGTGAACCGACAGCGATACCGATGTCAAAGTAGCCGTGGTAAATGATGTCGTTGCCGTCCACCGAGGCATTGAGCAGCGGGAATTTTTTCAGTGCATGCACAGCCGCCTTGACGAAAAAGCTCATGAAGCCCAGCTTGACGCCATGCTCTTTTTCAAACTTTTCCTGCATGCGTTTGCGCATGTCCATGACCGGAGCCATATTGACTTCGTTGAAAGTGGTCAGGATGGCGTTGGTCGACTGCGACTGCAGCAGGCGCTCGGCAATGCGGGCACGCAGTCGGCTCATCGGGACGCGCTGCTCTGGCCTGTCACCCAAGTCACTGGCCATGGAAGGCGCTGCGACTTGCGGCAATTTTGCGACTGGAGCCGCGGCAGGCATGGCACTAACAGTTACTGGTTTCGGCGCCGAGGCCGCCCCCAAAACATCGCCCTTGGTCACGCGGCCATCTTTGCCGGTGCCCGCAACAGAGCCTGCGGCCATGTTGTTGTCGGCCATCAATTTGGCGGCCGCTGGCATGGCCACACCAGCCATCGAACCACCCGCGGCCACTGGTGTGGCAACAGCAGCAGTAGCTGTAGCAGGCGCAGCAGCAGCGGCCATGGGCTTGGCAGCACCCGCTGTGGCTTCGGTATCAATCCGCGCAATGACCTGTTCAGCCGCCACCGTGCCGCCGTCAGCCACCACCAGTTCAACCAGCACGCCACCGGCTGGCGCAGGCACTTCCAACACGACTTTGTCGGTCTCAATTTCAATCAGGATTTCGTCAACAGCGACGCTTTCACCGACCTTCTTTTTCCATTGCAGCATGGTGGCTTCGGCCACGGACTCGGACAACTGGGGGACTTTGACTTCTACGATAGCCATTTGGATTCTTTCAACTTGTATTTAGGAGGGTGTGGGGTCAGCAGCTCAGACTTATTTCGTCAGCATCATTTCGTCAATACGAAGCCCTTGAGCTTGGCAAACGCGCCGTCAACCAGTACTTTTTGCTGTTCCTGGTGCAGGTGTGAATAACCCGCAGCAGGCGATGCAGAAGCTGCACGGCCCGAGTAACCGAGCTTTTGACCCTCAACCATGTTCTCGTGAATGTAGTGCTGCACAAAGAACCAGGCGCCCTGGTTTTGTGGCTCGTCCTGGCACCACACAATGTCGGTGACGTTGGGGTACTTTTTCAGTTCCGCTGCAAACGCCTTGTGCGGGAAGGGGTAGAGCTGCTCAACGCGAATCAGCACCACATCGTCAAACCCTTTTTCTTCGCGCTTGCGCGCCAGGTCGTAGTACACCTTGCCTGAACAGGCCACGATGCGTTTGACCTTGTCGGCTTTTTTGATGACTTCTTCCTTGTTTTCAGGAATGATGGTCTGAAAGCCGCCCTTGGTGAACTCGCTGAGTGGCGATGCCGCATCTTTGGCGCGCAAGAGTGACTTGGGCGTCATGATGACCAGCGGCTTGCGCAAATTGCGCACCATCTGGCGGCGCAGGATGTGAAAGATCTGGCTGGCCGTGGTGGGTTGCACCACCTGCATGTTGGTGTCAGCTGACAGCTGCATGAAGCGCTCCAGCCGCGCAGAGCTGTGCTCCGGCCCCTGGCCTTCATAGCCGTGCGGCAGCATCAAGGTGATACCGTTGACGCGGCCCCATTTCACCTCACCCGAGGCTATGAACTGGTCAATCACGACCTGCGCGCCGTTGGCAAAGTCGCCGAACTGCGCTTCCCAAATCACCAGCGTGTTGGGGTCGTTGGAGGCATAGCCGTATTCAAACGCCAGTACCGCCTCTTCGCTCAAAATCGAGTCGATCACGACGAACGGGGCCTGGTTGTCGGTCACGTTTTGCAGCGGCACGTAGGTACCGGTGTCAAACTTTTCACGGTTCTGGTCGTGAATCACGGCATGACGGTGGGTAAACGTGCCGCGTCCGCAGTCTTCGCCCGACAAACGCACCGGGTAGCCGCTGGCCACCAGTGATGCAAACGCCATGTGCTCGCCCATGCCCCAATCCACCGGAATGTCCCCCCGGCCCATCGCGGCGCGGTCGTCGTAGACTTTTTTCACCAGGTTGTGCGGCGTGACGGTCGCTGGAATCGTGGTGATTTTTTCAGCCAGACGCTTCCACTCGGCCATCGGGATGGCGGTGTCGCCCGCGTCCGTCCACTTTTTGCCCAGGTAAGGCGCCCAGTCCACCGCGTACTTGCTTTTGAAGTTGGTCAGCACCGGGTCAAACGTGCTTTTGCCAGCATCGAGCGCCGCGCGGGTGGCTTTGACCATGTCATCACCCAGCGTGTCGCCCATGCCTTGAGCCTGCAACTTGTCGGCGTACAGCTTGCGCGTGCCAGGATGTATCGCAATTTTCTTGTACATCAACGGCTGCGTCATGGCCGGTGTGTCTTGCTCGTTGTGGCCCAGCTTTCTAAAGCAAATGATGTCGACCACCACGTCTTTGTGAAATTCCATGCGGAAGTCCAGCGCCAGCTGGGTGGCCAGCACCACGGCTTCCGGGTCATCACCGTTGACGTGCAACACCGGCGCATCAATCATTTTGACGACATCCGTGCAATACAGCGTGGAGCGGCTGTCGCGGGGGTCGCTGGTGGTAAAGCCAATCTGGTTGTTGATGACGATATGCACCGTGCCGCCTGTGGAATAACCACGGGTTTCAGCCAGCGCCAGCGTTTCCATCACCACGCCCTGGCCTGCAAACGCGGCATCGCCGTGGACCAGCACCGGCAGCACCTGCAAACCTTTGGGGTCAGCACGGCGGTCCATGCGGGCGCGGACCGAGCCTTCAACCACGGGGTTGACGATCTCCAGGTGCGACGGGTTGAACGCCAGCGTCAAATGCACCGGGCCGCCGGGCGTGGTCACGTCCGAGCTGAAACCCTGGTGGTACTTCACGTCGCCGCTGGGCAGGTCTTCAGGGGCGGTATGGTCGAATTCTGCAAACAGATCAGCGGGCACTTTGCCCAATGAATTGACCAGCACATTCAAACGGCCACGGTGGGCCATGCCAATCACGATTTCCTGGATACCGACTTGCCCGCCGCGCTGGATCAGCTCGTCCATGCTGGCGATAAAGCTCTCGCCGCCTTCGAGTGAAAAGCGTTTCTGACCGACGTATTTGGTGTGCAAAAAGCGCTCCAGGCCTTCAGCCGCGCTCAGGCGGTCGAGGATGTGCAGCTTTTTTTCCTTGCTGAGGGCGGGTTTGCTGCGAATGGCTTCCAGCTTTTGCTGCCACCAGCGTTTCTGGTTCTGGTCGGTGGCGTACATGTACTCGGCACCAATCGTGCCGCAATACGTTTCACGCAGTGCGTTCATGAGCTCGCGCAGGCTCATGGTTTCTTTGCCAAAGAACGTATTGCTGGTGTTGAACACGGTTTCCTGATCGGCATCGGTAAAGCCGTAAAAGGAAGGGTCGAGTTCAGGGATTTTGTCGCGCTCGGTGCGCTTGAGCGGGTCCAGGTCAGCCCAGCGTGCGCCGACGTTGCGGTACGCTGCAATCAGCTGCTGCGCTGCCGTGCGTTTGCGGCCCATTTCCTGGTCCACGCTGGCCACAACAACACGGGTCTGGCCATTTTTTGCACGCTCTGCAAAAGCATTGACCACGGGCAGATGCGGCACGTCTTTGGCATCGGTGCCATCGACGGCAGCAACGTGTTGCAATGCGTCGAAATATTCGCGCCAGGAATCTAAAACGCTGCCGGGGTTGGCGAGGTAGTTTTCATACATCTCTTCAACATAAGGCGCATTGCCGCCGAAGAGGTAGGTGTTGCCGTTGTAAGCAGCGTAAATGGACGAAGCGCTGGGCGCTTGCGGGTTCGAACTCATATCGACTGACCTCCGTTTCCCTTGAGGAAACATAAGTAGCTGCCTCGGGCCATGAGCCTTGAGCTGCCGGTTAATTAAACCTTCCGCTTGTCACGGCTGAACCGATGAGCGGATGCGACTGCGCCGGGAAGGGACTTCAGAAACAGCTTGGATTGTGCCACTGAACGGCGACAGGCAAAGGCACAAGCTTGTGCGGATAAAGAATAAGCGCCTGCACGAGAGGCGCTTTTCAGGCCTGATGGCTACGAGCCCAGACCCGGATTAGCTGCCACGCCCAGCAGCTGCGGCGTGTTGGGTTTGACGGGCTGGATGGTTTTTTTCGCTTTGAGGTAGGTCTCCACCACCTCCCAAACGGGTGGCCCGGCGTTTTTGCTGGCCTCAGCCACCGGCGCCCAGCCCGCCACCTTGTAGGTCTTGTCGGCTTCGATCAATTGGCCATTCAAACGCATGTCCTGAATACGGCTGCCCATTTTGGCGCCAGGCTCGCAGCTGTACGTCAGCCCGCCGGTGCGCACCATGTCGCCGCCCTGCTGGTAATACGGGTCGGGGTTAAAGAGGTTGTCGCCCACGTCTTCCAAAATGGTTTTGATCGTCTCACCACGCATGTCCACCAGGGTTGTCCACGGGTAGCTGATGGCGGTCTGGTCCATCAGGTGTTCGCGCGTGATGGCCTGGCCCGGCAGCAGCGACGTGCCCCACCTGAAGCCTGGCGAAAACGCAATCTCTGCGCCTTTGACGTCCATCAAAGCGTCAAGGATGAGTTGGTCAAACGTGCCGTTGAAGTTGCCGCGCCGGTACAGCGTGCCCTCGGTGGTGGCCAGCTTTTCAGTCAGCTTGGCAACGTAGGGCGCGCGCGACTTGGCAATCAAGGCGCTCATGTCTTTGTCGGCAGGCAACAGGTTTGAAAAAATCGGCAGCAGGCGGTAGTTGAAACCGACCACCGCCTTGCCCTTCACGTCCAGGTCCAGCACGCCCAAAAACTTGCCATTGCTGCCCGCATTGGTGACGATGGTTTGGCCGCCCGGGTTTTTAACGATGACGGGTACCGGCACGCCGTCATGCGTGTGGCCGCCCAGAATCGCGTCGATGCCGCTGACGCGTGAGGCCATTTTCAAGTCCACGTCCATGCCGTTGTGACTGAGCAGCACCACGGCCTGCGCGCCTTTGGCACGCGCCTCGTTGACGGTGTCCTGCATCTCGCTTTCACGAATGCCGAAGGTCCAGCTGGGCGTCAGCCAGCCCGGGTTGGCGATCGGCGTGTACGGGAAGGCTTGGCCAATGATGGCAACGCGCACACCATTCATGTCCTTGATCACATAAGGCTTGAAAACCGCATCACCAAAGTCGCTGGTTTTGACGTTTTGCGCCAAAAAGTCAATCTTGCCCGCAAAGTCTTCGTCCACAATTTTCTTGATGCGCGCTTCACCGTAAGTGAAGTCCCAGTGGCCCGTCATGACCTCTACGCCCAAAAGCTTGCTGGCGTCGACCATGTCCTGACCTTGCGTCCACAGCGCGGTAGCGCTGCCCTGCCAGGTGTCACCACCGTCCAGCAGCAGCGCGCCGGGGCGCGATGCCTTGAGCTGCTTGACCAGTGTGGCCATGTGCGCAAAGCCGCCAACGGTGCCGTATTGCCTGGCCGCGCGTTCAAAGTTCAGATACGTAAACGCATGCGCTTCGGGCGTGCCAGACCTGATCTGTGCGGCCTTCAACAGGTGCTCACCGACCAGATGCGGCAGTTGCCCCCGCATCGCGCCCACACCCAGGTTGACGGAGGGTTCGCGAAAGTAGCTGGGCAGCAACTGGGCATGGCAGTCGGTCATGTGCAGCAAATGCACATTGCCGGTTTTGGGCAGGTTGTACAAAGCGCTGGATTTGGCAGCGCTTGAATGGAGCGGAAAGCCAGCGGCCAGCGCGGCCGCCATAACGCTTGAAAACTCGCGGCGAGACAGGTTCATGGCAGCCTTGGATAAATTTGAAGACTATGAATTCAGGAGCTGCTCGCGCACATATTCATTGGGCTAGAGGGCTATTTGGTACCTGAAAAAGCCCAAAAACAGCACTTGGCAGCTGTTTTTGGCGCTTTTTACTGGTTCACGGGCGACTTGGGGTCCAGCAGCAGTGCCATCACGTCTTTGATCTGCTCGACCGTCAAAATGCCGGCATGGCCAAAGCGGGGCATG